>CENM01039641.1_pt1 | contig 13853 bp, 6 predicted proteins | sample 530261 | NCBI WGS metagenome assembly CENM01 (sample SAMEA2619854, study PRJEB7988) | marine metagenome | biome: marine biome (ENVO:00000447); feature: deep chlorophyll maximum layer (ENVO:xxxxxxxx); material: "saline water (ENVO:00002010), including plankton (ENVO:xxxxxxxx)" | depth 80 m
GATGATTCTAGCCAGTATGATTTGGCCATTCCATCGACTTATTATGTCGAAAAAATGGCCAAAGAAGGGCTACTGCAAGAGTTAGATAAGTCTAAATTAAGTAACTTTAAAAACCTCGATACGTCATTTACCAATACCAAAGTCGATCCTGACAATAAATACTCTATACCGTACATGTGGGGTAGCACCGGTCTTGCGATCAATGGCGATAGTGTCGATCCTGCAACTGTGAATAGCTGGAACGACCTATGGGATCCTAAGTACAAAGGTCAGGTGATGCTTACCAACGATGTGCGTGAAGTGTTCGGTATGGCGTTACTGACGCTAGGCTACTCGGGCAACAGTAGCAATCCTGATGAAATCAAAGCGGCTTACGACAAGCTTACAACGTTAATGCCAAACGTCAAAACGTTTAACTCTGATGCGACACGTATGCCGTACATCGAAGGTGAGACGTCTCTTGGCATGACGTGGAATGGCGAAGCGGTCATGGCGAATGACGAAGGTCTAACGAGCCTGGCTTATAAATATCCAACTGAAGGCGCTATCTTGTGGATGGACAACTTTGTCATTCCAAAAAATGCCAAACAGGTTGATGCAGCACATAAATTTATTGATTACTTATTGCGTCCTGAAAACGCCAAAATCGTGAGTGAAGAAATTGGTTATGCCTCACCAAACCAGGCAGCACGAGAGCTGATGGATGAAAGCGTTCGCAACAATCCGACGATTTACCCATCTAAAGACGTGTTAGCCAAAGCGGAATTCCAAGAAGATGTGGGCGATGAAGCACTACAAGTGTATCAACAATACTGGGATAAGCTAAAAACGGGGCGCTAATAGCCATGGTTTAATACCTTTAAAATAAAGTAAATCTTTAAGAAAAAACGCTGATCCTAAATGGTCAGCGTTTTTTGTGCGTTATAAATGCAAATCTGTCTCGCCGCCCTGCTCTTTCATCCGGCGCTGCTCACGGCGCTGATAACCCAGCCCAGATGCAGCAAACCAGTGTGGCTTAGAGGTTTGTAACAGATCACTCAATTGCTGCAACTGGGTTTGCAACGTCTGTGTTAACCAAAAATACCCCTGCCACTCAAATGCTAAGTGCTGCACACTTGGATATTCTGACACAGCAATACGAGTAATCGGGCGAAACACTTCATCGCTTGGACTTCGGAGTACCGCCGCCATATGCTGCATGGCTTGCGTTAATTCGTGCTGATAATGTATCAGTAACACGTGGTTTTCTTCATCAATTTCGATATTCGCCAAACGCGGAGCAGCGCTTAATAATAAATCAATCGTTCCGATAATATTACGATGGGTACGCTGAATGGTCTCTAGCGTCTCTTTTTCGATTCCTGACTCACTTGCTGTCGCGGCGATATGTGGACGCACAGCCAGCAGGCGTTTGTTGATTTGCTGTAGCGCTGTTACCAACTTCCTATCAACGGGTACTTCTTTAATAGGAAAGGCGATTGGGTTTGATTTTTGAGTAGCATTGTCCATTAACCCATCCGCTGCATCAATATGATGACCCACGCCAGCATAGAGACTGCTACAAGCGTCAAGATTACTACTCAATAAAAACCGCCACATCAACGTTGATTTGAGCGGTAAAATCAGCGTCACTGCTACCGAAACACCTGTACCCAGTAAGATATTTAGCGCGCGGTAGATGCCATCTTGACCGATGCTGTTGTGACCCAAGTCAGAGACAATCATCAACATAGTGATACCCGTTAGCAGCCCTGTATATCCGAGCTTTCTGACGGCTAAATAGCCAATGATGCCGCTTAATATACCGATAAGTGCATAATCGATCCATAGCCATGCACCTGCATTTTGAATGAACCACAGCACCCCAAGGGCCGTACCTATGCCTAATAGAGTACCCAAGACACGCTCTTTGGCTTTGGTATAGATAGCGCCTTGATACTGCAATAATCCCAAAATAATAAAAACCGTAATGGTGGTCCACTCACCATGCGGCAGGTTGGTGAGTTTATTGGCCAGTAACGCCAATATGACAGCCGTTCCTAAGCGAATGGCGTGCAAGACGTCGGCATGTTGATAGCGAACATAAGGCTCAGTAAATGGAGCAGTAATAAGCTGGTAAAGGGTTGATTTCACGCAAGGCTACTCTTTTTAGTGAATAAACGAGTTTTAGTGGATAAATGAGGTAAACGATAAAGCATATAGGGTACGCAAAAACATGCTAGCAGTCGAGCCTCGATTTACCAAGCATCACTCAAAAAAAACGCCTTTTGTCTGATAAAAGACAAAAGACGTTTACATCACAAACCACTAATAAATCGTGGAATCTAAATCGAGGTAATTATACTTCTAAAAAGTCTAGTATACCTTCTGCTGCTTCGCGGCCTTCCCAAATAGCCGTCACGACCAAATCAGAGCCACGTACCATATCACCACCTGCAAAAATTTTGGGATTCTGCGTTTGGAATTTAAAGGTTTGTTTTTCTGCAGCCAACACTCGACCAGAGCTGTCCATTGCCACTTGCTGCGACTCGAACCAATCAGCAGGACTTGGTCTAAAGCCAAATGCCATAATCACGGCATCACATGGGATAATCTCTTCAGAATTAGGAATCGGCTCAGGGCGCTGACGTCCGCGGTTATCTGGCGCACCCAGGTGCGTCGTGACTACTTTTACCCCATTGACCTTACCGTTTAAGCCAATGATTTCAGTAGGCTGGCGGTTGAATAAAAACTCAACCCCTTCCTCACGAGCATTGACTACTTCGCGGCGTGAGCCAGGCATATTTTCTTCATCACGGCGATAAGCACAGACGACTTTTTCAGCACCTTGACGAATACTGGTACGGTTACAGTCCATCGCTGTGTCACCACCTCCTAGTACGACAACTCTTTTGCCTTTAAGGTCGATGTACTCTTCGGCATCTTTTTCCCAGTCATTACAACGGTTGACGTTGGCAATCAGGTAATCTAATGCATCATAAACGCCATCTAGCTCTTCACCAGCAAACCCGCCACGCATATAGGTGTATGTACCCATGCCCATAAAGACCGCGTCATACTCAGCCAATAGCTCATCAATGGTGACGTCTGTACCGATCTCTGTCTCTAAGCGAAATTCCATACCCATGTCTTCAAAGATGACACGGCGGTTACGCATGACGTCTTTTTCCATTTTGAACTCAGGAATACCAAAAGTTAATAAGCCACCAATTTCAGGACGTTTGTCAAAGACGACAGGTTTGACACCATTTCTGACCAAGATATCTGCGCAACCAAGACCTGCTGGTCCTGCGCCAATGATAGCAACTTTTTTGTCTGTCCAAACAACTTCAGACATATCTGGGCGCCAGCCAAGTGCAAACGCGGTATCGTTGATATATTTCTCGACATTACCAATGGTCACTGCCCCAAAGCCATCGTTCAATGTACAAGCGCCTTCACACAAACGGTCTTGCGGGCAAACTCGTCCGCATACTTCAGGCAAGGTATTGGTGCGATGGCATAATTCAGCCGCTTGGAATATCTGTCCTTCTGTCGCCAACTTTAGCCAGTTAGGAATATAGTTGTGTACTGGGCATTTCCACTCGCAGTACGGGTTACCACACTCAAGACAACGATGCGCTTGCTGAGCAACAGCTTCGTTTTCAAAAGGTTTATAAATCTCAACAAACTCTGTTGAGCGCGTTGCAATGTCTTTTTTGGTTGGATCAAATCTCGGTACATCTAAAAACTGGAAGTTATTTTCTAAGCGTTTTGCCATGGTGCTATCTCTTTTATATAAGGCTCTTTTGCAGTGGGTGGCGACAGTCATGCGATGTGTTGTTTGTCTAAAATCAAAGACATATATCACTGCTGTCACGTACCTGCTGAAAACCTGTGAGTTAAAACGTCTCTAAAAACGGAACGCTGGCTACCCTAATTAAAGTCATTGTCGATTCCTCAATACGATCTCTTAAGACAATCGATTGACACGACCGACAATGACAAATCGGCTATTGTGGGTCGGCCATGGTAGTTTTAAGAAGACTTGCAATGTTCGCCGCTTTTGGCTTCACCAAATAGAATTTACGAACATAGTGCTCAAAGTCATCCAATATCGTCTGACCCCACGCACTGCCTGTTTTATCTACATGAGCTTCAATCACTTGTTGTAAGTGAATGCGATGCTCTTCTGTTTGCTCGCTTGAGATACGGTTGAGATCGATCAGTTCATGATTGCAACGATCAAAGAAGTCACCTTCCATGTCGAGTACATAAGCAAAACCACCCGTCATACCAGCGCCGAAGTTGAGCCCAGTACGACCAAGAATCGTGACGATACCGCCCGTCATATATTCACAGCAATGGTCACCTGTACCCTCAATGACTGCATGCGCACCAGAGTTACGGACGCCAAAACGCTCACCTGCGGTCCCAGCAGCATATAACTTACCGCCCGTTGCACCATATAGACAAGTATTACCGATGATGGCGGTTTCTTGTGCCGTAAAGTTTGAGTCTTTAGGTGGATAAATGACAATCTCACCGCCAGCCATGCCTTTACCCACATAGTCATTGGCATCGCCTTCAAGCTCGATATTTAAGCCGCCAGCATTCCACACGCCTAAACTTTGCCCTGCAGTACCTGTCAGGCGAAGCTTGATCGGCATATCGCTCATGCCAAGGTTGCCCCATACTTGTGCAATCTCACCAGAGATACGAGCACCAATAGAGCGGTCACAGTTGCCAACGAAATAGCTATAATCGCCGCCTGAGCCTTGGCGAATATTGACGAGCATATCGCGAATCATCTGCTCAGCGAGCAAGCCTTTATCAAACGGCTCGTTACGCTCCACCTGACACGTTTGGGCTTTGCCCACACTGGCTGGGTGACTAAATAGCAATGGCGTTAAATCAAGATGACGCTGCTTGTCCGTATTACCTTCTAAGATATCTAGCAAGTCAGTACGACCGACCAGCTCTTCCATGCTACGAACACCTAGCGCTGCTAACCATTCACGTGTTTCAGTCGCCACAAATTTAAAGAAATTAATCAGCATTTCTGCTTCACCAATGAAATGCTCATCACGCAGCTTGGCTTTTTGGGTAGCAACCCCTGTTGGACAGTTATTTAAATGACAGATACGAAGGTACTTACAACCAACCGCAATCATCGGCGTGGTACCAAAGCCAAAGCTTTCTGCACCAAGAATGGCAGCCTTGACGACATCCAATCCTGTTTTTAAACCACCATCGGTCTGAACACGTACCTTATCACGTAATCCATTCACTCGTAGAGACTGATGGGTTTCAGCCAAACCTAGCTCCCATGGCGAGCCTGCATGATGGATAGACGATAGCGGAGATGCTGCTGTACCACCATCATAACCTGAGATCGTAATCAAATCGGCATAGGCTTTTGCAACGCCTGTCGCGATCGTACCAACACCGGGACGCGACACCAATTTAACGGATACCAATGCGTCTGGATTGACTTGCTTCAAATCAAAAATCAGCTGCGCCAAATCTTCGATAGAGTAAATATCATGATGCGGCGGCGGTGAAATCAAGGTCACGCCTGGCACCGAATAACGCAAGCGCGCAATCAGCGCATTCACTTTACCACCAGGTAGCTGACCACCCTCGCCCGGTTTTGCGCCTTGAGCGACCTTGATCTGCATCACTTCTGCTGAGCGCAGATATGCAGGTGTCACGCCGAAACGACCAGAGGCCACTTGCTTGATCTTTGAGTTACGCAACGTGCCATAACGCGCAGGATCTTCACCGCCCTCACCAGAGTTTGAACGTCCACCGATAGTATTCATCGCCATTGCAATCGATTCATGTGCCTCAGGAGACAGCGCACCTAGTGACATGCCTGCTGAGTCAAAACGCGTCAAAATCTCAGAGATATCTTCAACATCATCGACATCGATACTGTTGTCAGTCTTTAGTTGCAATAAGTCACGTAAGGTCGCCACTGGGCGGCTATTGACTAGATTGGCATAATTCTGATAATTCTCATAATCGCCCGTACGTACTGCCGTATGCAGGCTGTTGATCACGTCAGGGTTAAAGGCATGGTACTCTTTATTGAAGACAAATTTGAGCAAACCGCCCTGATCTAGTGGCGCACGACGCTTAAATGCGTTGGCAGCCAGTTGCGCTTGGTCAGCGGCAAGATCTGCAAAGGTAGCGCCTTTGATACGGCTTTGTACGCCTTTAAAACATAGGCTCACGACCTCTTCAGACAGACCAACTGCTTCAAACAGCTGCGCACCGCGATACGACACAATGGTAGAGATACCCATTTTTGATAAGATTTTTAGCAAACCTTTATCCAAGCCTTTGCGGAAATTAACGCGGGCTTGAATTGGATCACCAAGCAACTCACCAGTCGCCACCAAGTCATCGATGACATCATAAGCCAAATATGGATACACACAAGTTGCACCAAACCCGATCAATACCGCCACCTGATGCGAGTCACGCGCCAGCCCCGTCTCGATGATGAGATTGGCATCGGTACGGATACCTTCTGCAATCAGGTAATGGTGCACGGCTCCTGTAACCATGATGGCATTGGCAGGTACTTTTTCTGCATCGATCTCTTTATCAGACAGTACGATCAAGGTATTGCCCGAACGGATGTTATCTGCCACTTCTTCGCAAATAGCAACGATAGCATCAGATAACTCTAAAGTACGGTCATAGTTCAGATCGACACGAGCCATCTTGAATGCTGGATCACCCAAGGTTTCAAGCTGCTGCATCTTGCTGGCTGACAAGACTGGTGATGATAAAATAATACGGTGAGCATCTCTTGCTGATGGCGCAAACACATTGGTTTCAGCGCCTAGGCAAGTTTGTAGTGACATCACGATTGATTCACGTAATGGATCAATTGGCGGGTTGGTCACCTGTGCGAACTGCTGCCGGAAAAAATCACCCACATGACGTATCTGCTGCGATAGTACAGCCATCGGCGTATCATCACCCATAGAGCCGACGGGCTCTTGGCCGTTTTCAGCATTAGGACGAATAATCTCTGTACGCTCTTCATTGGTGATGTGATACATCTTTTGTAAAGCTTTTAGCTTATCGCCACGGCACGCTTGCGCTGCTAAGGTTTCTTCTAAGCGCTCATCATCACGGACACGTGTCGCTTCTTCACGCAGCCACTTTCGATACGGATGCGCATTTTTCAGCAACGTTGCAACAGCAGTCGTATCCATCACTTGACCTGTCAACGTATCAATAACCAGCATTTGACCTGGGCCGACACGACCTTTTGCCAACACATCTTGTGGTGAGTAGTCCCAAACACCAACCTCTGATGCAACCGTGATATAACCGTTCTTGGTGGTCACCCAACGTGACGGACGCAGACCGTTTCTATCGAGCATACAGACAGCATAGCGTCCATCTTGGATCACAAGCCCTGCAGGACCATCCCACGCTTCCATATGCTGCGAGTAAAACTCATAAAACGCTCGCAAATCCATATCCATGCTATCGACGTTCTGCCACGCTGGTGGCACCAAAATCGACATCGCATGGAACAAATTCATACCACCAGACATTAGCACTTCAAGCATGTTATCTAGGCTTGATGAGTCAGAACCTGTACTGTTTACAAGCGGCGTCAATTCATTCAAGTTCGGCAGTTTGTCTGATTTGAGCTTTGGCGTGCGTGCTTTAGACCAGTTGCGGTTACCTGTAATGGTATTCAATTCACCATTATGAGCCAGATAACGGAACGGCTGTGCCAATGGCCAACGCGGCAAAGTATTGGTGGAGAAACGCTGATGGAAAACCACGATATGTGACGCCAAGCGCTCGTCTTGAAGATCCAAGAAAAATGCTGGCAGGTCTGATGGCATGACCAGACCTTTATAAATAATGGTCTGGCAGCTTAATGAACATACATAAAACAGCTCGTCATCTGTCAGGCGCTGCTCTGCTTTTTTGCGTGCAACAAACAGCTTACGGTTGAAATCTTCAGCAGCCAAGTCATCTGGCGCATTGACAAATACCTGCTTAAAATCTGGTAATGTCTCACGGCCGATCTCACCCACAATACTCAAATCAAGTGGCACATCACGCCAGCCAGCGACTTCTAATCCTTGAGCGGTAATCTCATCGCTCAATACTTGCTGGCTATGCTTGGCTTTACCATCATCCAAATTGACGAACACCATACCAACAGCAAAGTTGTCTGTGATTGCGAATTGCTGCTCATCAGCGATCTGTTTAAAGAAGTCGGTAGGCGTCGCTAATAGTAGACCGCAACCATCACCAGTTCTACCATCTGCCGCCACACCACCACGATGTGTCATGCAACTTAAACTATGAATGGCGGTTTTTACCAAATTATGGCTGGCTTCACCCTTAATATGAGCAATTAGACCAAAACCGCAATTATCAGAAAAATCATCTGGCGTGGCCAGGTGTGTTTGCGAGGAAATCATTGACATAGCTTGTCCTTTTAAGTAGACGGGCAACTTACATCTCCAATGCGGAGCATAAGCTGGTACCCGTAAGCAGAACGGGCTGATAGTGGATATTCGGATAGTTGAATTAGTAAATGGTGCGAGGCTCAATCAACATCATGCTATAAAAGCAAGTAACCCTTTGACCCTCTTGGTCATTAAGTAATGTCGTGACATATGCGTCATATATTAAAGACAGTGAATGGCAGCCCTTTGAAACAGAGTAATTTATACCCCCAAATGCCAATTGCCCAATCAGTAATACGTTATGTCGTTCGTTTAAGCATCGTGTGTTATGTCGTTATATCTAGCAATGAGAGCTGGACATCCAACCATTTAATAATCGTGCATGTGGTTCGTCTTGAATATCTGACGCTCTGTATTCAAGCGCCTTATTCACTCTAAAAAGAGTGACAATAAGAGAGGTTGCGTCACTTACAATGATCTTGATGTCGGTTATAAGTAGCCGCGCTTGAGACAACAAATTTCAGTAATAAACTCTATAAATGATAGATCTATCACTAAATGCTTGTTTAACAATAGTTTTTTACGATAACTATACAGAACGTCGCCCACAGTTATATTAGTTAATGATTCACAAAAAATCTAGTCTTTTCTATCGATTCATCAGCCATAATTTGTATATGGTCTCATTACTATTGGTTATAGGACGATTAAAAACCTATTAGAAATATAATATAAAGCGCCTATGTTAGGGTTACCTGAGGCAATGGATGATATCTGTCTACCTTGAATACTTTGCCCCAAAATAGCGACAGTAGCCACTAATATATTAAAAAAACGAAGTATAAAAAAACCCCACTAACCAATTAGCTAGTGGGGTTTTCAATAACAGAAAATGCGTATCAGTTGCTTTTGTCCTCTATTAACGACTTGATACTGTCACTATTATTTTTAGGCGCATTATTATTTTTAGGTGCATTATTATTTTTAGGTGCATTATTATTTTTAGGTGCATTTGCATTACTATTTGCCCCATTGTTGCTCGTATTGGGCGGTTTTGGCGCAGGTACAGCGGGTGGTTTTTTAGCGGTGCTATTATCTGCACCTGCTGTTGACGGCTTTTTATTTTCCTGCTTGGAGTTATTGGTATTACTTTGCGTTTGACTTGATGCCTCATCAGTTGATTGTGGCTCATTACCAACTGTGCGCTCTTCTGTGACAGATAATGTTTCAGAGGTATCTGCAGATTGACGGATGCTTTCTACTGGGGCGCTATCGTTAGAGGAACGTTGACTATCGCGACTCGTATTAGTGTTAGCGGCTTCTTGCTCATTAGCCGTATTGTTGACTGCTTGCGCTTGCTGACGTACTGGTATTTCACGCTTAGTCGGTTTTAGATTGACAGCGCGCGTGCGCTTCGTACTTAAGTCTTTTACTGGATCAGGACGCTCGTAGTTATCGATAATACTTACGTATCGATTGATTTCCTCCGGTAGCACACGTACATTGGCAGGCAGTTTAAAATCTGTGAGCTTTGTTGCCCCAACGGCCTCCTGTGGACTACTCATGATTCCGTAAGTCAGCATATAACGGACTTGATTTTCACTATCAAGATAGCGGAAATAAGCGAACTTATCACGATCTTCACGGCCTTCTAAATAGCTGACAATCACGTCATTTTCAGCGACATTCATCACCTGCACGGTCCACTTACCCTTGTTGGCAAGTAGATAGCGCTTGTCTTTAAACTCGTCAGGATAATTACGCAAGTCACGGACAGTCGTATCAAAACTAATCGGCTGTACATCGGTATCCAGCTCGTGAAGCGACTCGATTTTTAATGGTTGCTCAAACTCATCAGCCAACATTTGCGGTGCTGATACTGGTTCGTTTTCAATTTTGGCACCCATCGCTGGCGTTTGGCTTAGCATCCAGACTAACGCTGTCACAACACCTAATAGTAACGTCGCGACTAGCCAGATCAGGGCTTGACGACTGTATGATTGGCCAGCGGTACGCGTCTTCGATTTTGATGCTGCCATAGGAATATCCTTGGTAAAAACATATTTAAGAGCATTACACCAATGCTCATTCAAATAGAAGTGCAGTGAGTGCAGCCTATGAATCTGCTGTACATATCAAGTTTTAGTACGACTACTCACTAAAATTTTGATACATTATGCGCTGTGTTGTGACAATACTTCGAGCAACAGATCGTTATCGAAGTCATTGGTCACTACTGCACTCCCTATTGATTTTAACAAAATCAGCCGGATTTGTCCTTGTTTCACTTTTTTATCGTGTCCCATCAAGTCCAGAGCAGTTTGTACATCAATGGCAGGCGGTTTGGTTGGCAGGTTACCTAGCATCAAAACACGCTCAATGCGCTCAACCTCATCAAGGGTCAACCAACCAATTTTTTGGGACAGTTCAGCTGCTTGCATCATGCCCGCCGCTACCGCCTCACCATGCAACCAATTGCCGTAACCTTGATGGGTCTCGATCACATGACCAAACGTATGCCCAAAGTTCAACAGGGCACGCACACCTGACTCTCTTTCATCTTGAGCGACCACATCTGCTTTGTATTGACAGCAGCGCTTCACGGCTTCGCCAAGTACTGCCAGATCCAACGCCATCATTGCAGTTAAATTCTCTTCAAGCCATGTCAGGAATGCTTCATCCATGATAAGCGCATACTTGATAATTTCAGCGACTCCTGCTGACAGCTCACGTGCAGGCAATGTTTTGAGCGTACTCATATCAGCGAGCACCATTTGTGGCTGCCAAAATGCCCCAATCATATTTTTGCCTTGCGCATGATTGATGCCCGTTTTGCCGCCAACGCTAGAATCGACTTGCGATAATAAGGTCGTTGGAATTTGGATAAAGTTGACCCCGCGCATAAAACTTGCTGCAGCAAAACCTGTCATATCACCCACCACGCCGCCACCAAGTGCGATAAGCGTGACATCACGATTGAAATGCTCTGCCATTAGTGCATCATATATTTGGTCAATGCTTGTCTGGTTCTTATATTGCTCACCATCTGGTAACACGCAAACTTTTACCGTAAACTGCTCTGCTAGCTCGTCTTCTAAAGCTTGCAAATATAGAGGTGCCACGGTATCGTTAGTCACAATCAATACTTGGCAACCCTTAATATAAGGTGCGACTTGCTTTGCCATACTGCTGTCTTTTGACGTCGCATCTTCAGTAATAATGATTGGATAATCATGACTTTGCGTACGAACTGTTAAGCTATCATGAAACAGTGACGTTGCCATGAGACACTCCTTAAGCATTTATAATTGGGTAAAAGTAGCTGAGTATACCTACCTATCATATCAATAGCTAATATCGGTCTACTCTTTATTGTCTTTTGGTGTTGTGTCAGTACAATCAAAAAATGCGTTCAGCTGCTGCATTAATTGGCTGACCATATGACGCGGATAAGTGTGACCAGTGGGCATAATAATATGCGCGACCTGACGATATAATGGATCGCGAATACTATATAGATCTTGCAGTATTTTTCTAGGATTAGGCTGTTGTAAAAGAGGCCGTGACTTGTCTTTAGAAGTGCGGGCCATTTGCACATCGACTGGGGCATTGAGATAAACCACGATGCCACGCTGTCTTAAGAACTCTCGGTTTTCAGCAGCCAATACTGCGCCACCGCCAGTTGCCAATACAATTTGGGGGGCTTGAGTCAGCTCATCAATGGCACGTGTTTCACGCTCACGAAAACCCGCTTCACCTTCTTTGGCGAATATCCAAGCAATGTCAGCACCGGTTTGCGATTCGATATACCAATCACTATCTACAAAAGTGCGACCTAACTGCTTGGCCAGTAACTTACCGATCGTCGTCTTCCCCGCTCCCATCGGACCCACTAAAAACACCGACGGCAATTCCTGCACCATAATACTCACTCAGCTAAATTAGCTATCATACAACGTCATTGATATTCTGGCTAGTAATGCGCTGTGATTATTGTTAGTAATATTTAGCGCTTAACGTCCATTAATCCATGCATATAGCTCGCAATATTAAAGATGCTAAGTTTATGCACAAAAAAAAGTAAGCACTAAGGCTTACTTTTTTAGTGAATAATAAACAAATTTATGATTAATTTAAGCGAGTTGTACCATCATTGATCAATTTTGGTGTGACAAATATCAACAGCTCTTCCTTATTGTTATTGCGCACATCTCTGCGGAATGCACGGCCAATGTATGGTAAATCGCCTAAAAACGGCACTTTGTCCACGTTATTATTAGTGCGGTTTCTAAAGACCCCACCCAATACCACCGTTTGACCATCTTCAACGATCACATTGGTTGAGATAGAATCCTCAGAAATAGCCACCTGATTGTTGATAATAGTCGGCGTACCATTAGTAATAAGTAACTGCAGACCAATTTTGCCATCAGGGGTAATATTTGGCGTCGCCTCTAAACTCAGTGCCGCTTCTCTAAAACTGGTTGTAGTTGCGCCGCTCGCTGAGGCTTCTTGATAAGGAATCTGGGTGCCAGAAGAAACTTTTGCGGTTTGCTTGTCGGCCGTCAACACTTTCGGGGTTGAGATGACTTCACCGCGATTGTCCGCTTGCAATGCTGATAGTTCAAGATCAAGCATCACATCAGATAAACTTAATAAGCCAAAAGCGATACTACCGGCTGGATTATCCACCCCTAAATCAACGTTTAAGTTATCAGGACGGCTGATGTCATATGAAGGATAAGAAACCGTTTGTCCATTGACAGTCGTGGTTTCTACGTCAAACTCTTTTAAGTCCCACAAAGTTTGATCACTACCACCAACCAACAAGCTACGATTATTGGCTGCACCATTTGATAAGATTCCCCAGCGAACCCCAATCTCTTTACTAAAGCTGTCAGTGGCACTAACAATACGTGCCTCAATCATAACCTGACGCACAGGGATGTCAATCTTACTAATGAGTTTGTGAATATTTTCGATACTGTCAGCCACATCTTTGACAATCAAGGTATTGGTACGCTCATCAACTGTTACCGTACCACGATCCGACAACAACGTATTATTGTCATTTCCACGATTTGTAAGTCCGCTCGTGCCCCCTATACCGCTACTACCAGATGAGCCACTTCCTTGAGAAATCAAAGTCAGGACATCTTGTGCTTTTGCATAGCTCAAACGAATATATTCAGTACGTAATGGCGCATAAGATTGAACAGCTTGCTGCGCTTCAAGCTCACGTGCTTCTTGTTCAGCGAGTTCAGTAGAAGGCGCAACCAAAATCACATTACCATTTTCGCGCTTGCCTAGATTTTTACTTTTTAGAATAATATCGAGTGCTTGATCCCAAGGCACGTTGATCAAACGCAAGGTGATGTTACCAGCGACTGAATCACTCGCAACGATATTCATCTC
>CENM01039628.1_pt1 | contig 13511 bp, 10 predicted proteins | sample 530261 | NCBI WGS metagenome assembly CENM01 (sample SAMEA2619854, study PRJEB7988) | marine metagenome | biome: marine biome (ENVO:00000447); feature: deep chlorophyll maximum layer (ENVO:xxxxxxxx); material: "saline water (ENVO:00002010), including plankton (ENVO:xxxxxxxx)" | depth 80 m
ACTAAGCCAAGCAAAAAAACGCTGCTCGCTTTGCAGCGCAAATCAGGCATGGTATTTCAGTCTTATAATTTGTTTCCGCACAAGACTGCGATCGAAAATCTCATGCTCGGTCCGATAGTGGTACAAGGTAAAAACAAGGCTGAGATGCGTAAAGACGCGCTGGTATTGCTTGAAAAAGTCGGACTGGCGGACAAAGCTGAGCTGTACCCGTTCCAGCTATCGGGTGGTCAGCAGCAGCGTATTGGCATCGCCCGTGCGCTGGCGATTGAGCCTGATCTGCTATTGTTTGATGAGCCAACGTCTGCACTAGATCCAGAGCTGGTACAAGATGTGCTTGAGACGATGAAGCAGTTGGCGTCAGAAGGCTGGACGATGGTGGTGGTCACTCACGAAATCAACTTTGCCCGTGATGTGGCAGATCACGTGGTCTTGATCGAAGACGGTGTCGTTGTCGAAGAGGGCAGCGCTAAGCAGCTGTTTGAAGACTCAACGCATCCGCGGACGCAGGCATTTTTGCAGCGTATCGAGCAGTAAGCGATTTATATCGTTGCAATATGTTTAGTTGGAAAGAAGCCCATTGAGGGCTTTTTTTGTGTGTATAATTTGAGTTTGACGGTTTGGGGTAAATTTTACGTAGCCTCTGTCAGCGGAGATACAGCAAGCGAGAAAAATACCTTTTTTAAAAGCCAAGTCGGTAAGGTTAAGAATACATATACTCATACTTGACTATTCTAAGCATCATAGCCACCTTAACAAAATAGTAATATATTAAAACTTTTTTTTATTTATATTGATGTTTTAATAAAGTTAAAAACACTCTTAACCTAGTGCTTAAAGGAGCTGGTTTGAATATTCGTAACGTATCAATTTTCTTTTGCGTTTTGTTGACTGCTTGTCAAGTTACAACCTCTCCTTCGAAAGACATGAAAGTAGCAAAGGACTATTCTCAAAGTACTATGCCTTTAGTTCATTACTCTTCTACTAGTGGTCAGGGTTTATTTTATACTTACCCTTTCAATTTTTCCGATCTCAATGAGAGTGAAATTTTACAAGGTGTAAATGTACAGCTTAAATACGAAAATGAATGTATTTATTTCCAGTATGGCCCACACAAAGCCGTACCGCTGCTACCATACGGGGTTTCGAGCTGGGATAAAAAGAATCAGACTTTAAAATATTTTAATGTCATTTACCAAGTAGGCGATACTATAAGCGCTGGAGGGACTCTAACTTCTAAAGATAATCCTAACGGCTATATTCTAAAAGGCTTAAAAACCACACCTTCAGATAAGTGCAACTTGGATAAGATCTTAGTTTTATTTGGATTGCCAGATGGAAGAGCGTTGCATGATAAATAGTTCTAATTCATAGATTATAAATGATCATTTTAATTTAACTTGAAGTTTATACCATTAATCAAGCCTATCTATTGCGTCGTTTTTTAATCCAAATTTGGCTATCGCACCCTGCCAGACAACCAAATAATAAGGCTAGACCGTTTGCCGTCTTTTAAGCCAGCGAGGAACGCGCGTGGTCGTGCCATTGACCACTGCATTTAACAACGCCGCCAGCAAAATCAGTGTCACGCCCAGATATTGAATCCAAGACAAAGCTTGATGTAGCAGTATCATTGCCAGCGCAATCGCCGTCAACGGCTCAAAAATCGTAAAAACAGACGCACGAGAGGCGGGCAGCTTCTCTAATGCTTTCATATAAAGGCCAAAGGGCACGACAGTACCCAAGAGCGATAGTCCTAATACATAACCCCAAGTCGATAACGGCAAGGTAACTAGCTGCGCGTACGTCTGATACGTTTCAGGCAGTAGTAGCAGCCCGCACGCGCTGATGACCACAGAGGTAAAAAACACCAAAGGAGCTGGATGCGCGTCATGCATCGCGCGCTTACCGAGTACGCCGTATAGTGAGTAGCACATCCCTGCTGCCAATCCGAGCAAAACACCCCAATTGACCTCCGCTTGCTCACCCAGCATCGTCAACCCAACCCCAAAAACCGCCATGAATGCCAGCGCGATAGATTTTCGCGTAATGGACTCACTGAGCAAAAACTTTGAGAATAACAAGCTAAACACAGGCGCGGTATAAAGCAAAGCCACCGCAGGGCCCGCGCCAACATAACTGACAGCAAAAAAATAGCAGACGGACATCCCCAGCACACCAATCAAGGACTGAAGTGCTAGCCCAAACCACTGCTTGGGTCGTAGTTTGATCAGCTGTGGCCATAGGGTCGGTAGCATGGCTAAGATAATCACTGCTGCCGTCACAATGCGTAATATCGTGACTTGCCAACCACTAAAGCCCATTTGATTGAGGTAGGTTGAGAATATCCCAAGCGTCCCCCAGCAGGTTGCCGCGGTGATGATTTGGACAATGCCCATCCATGACTGATGCGAGTGTATCGCCGCTGTACTGTCGATATTTGCCATAATGGTTTCTTCTTACGATCTAAATGACATTGGGCTATAGTCAATCAATATTAAAAGTGGTACAAGGCGGACGAGTGCAAGTGCTACAGTAGTAGGCTAAACGAGTCTAACGCTGTAACATTTTAATAGTGGTTCGACTATATTGCTAAAGCGCCTGTGATGTAAAGGCACCAAGCCATACTGCAATAAGAAAAGACAACCGGTTCAAGGGCTGTCTTTTGTTTGTTATTTCAGTCTATCATTAAAAGATTATAAACTGCTACTAGGGCGTGGTCTAAATTCAATCGACTGTCATTTAAAATGGAAGACATGGCTAGATAGTAGCATTTACACCTGCAGTAAAAAATTACTCAGCAACCGCTTAGCGCCTTCAGTAGCAAAGGATTCAGGGTGAAATTGTACGCCTTGGATTGGGTATTCTTTGTGCTTTAGTCCCATAATCTCATCGCCCGTCAGCGCAGATTCATCAAAGCTTAAATCAGCACGGTTCTCATTGGCGACAACTGAGGTGATCGTTAGGCAGCTTGGGATGGTATCGGCTTTTACCACCAGTGAGTGATAGCGCATGATTTCAAGCGCTTGCGGCAAGTCCTGATAGATACCCTTACCATCATGGCGAATCGATGAGACCTTGCCATGCATCGGCACACTAGCGCGTATCACATCGCCGCCGAACACATGCGCGATACCTTGCATACCGAGGCACACGCCGAGTATTGGCACAGTTTTGCCCAGTTTCTCGATGACCTCGCTACATATACCAAAATAGGCAGGATCATCAGGGGAACCAGGGCCAGGTGAAATGATGATTCTATCAAGATTCATTGCTTCTACCTCTGCGAGGGTAATCTCATTATTGCGCTTCACGGTGACGCTGGTTTCTTTATCATCGCTCAAGGTTTGCAGAATCTCGCCGACATATTGGTACAGATTGAAGGTAAACGAGTCGTAGTTATCGATAATTAAAACATTCATGGGTCATAAACTCTTTGATAAAAATAGGGGTGATTATGGTTGCATAAAGCTGTCTAATACGACTTTCATCGCCGACAGTTTACGCTGAATCTCTAGATACTCATCGGCTGGGTTTGAGTCATAGACATTGCCGCCGCACGTTTGTGCGTAGGCTGACTCGCCACTGATAAATAGGCTACGAATTGGAATGGCAAAGATGCAATCACCATTGAAGTTAAATGAACCCAGCGCGCCGCCATACGCGCCGCGACCATCTGGTTCAAGCTCGTTAATCACCTTAATAGCCTCTACCTTAGGAGCGCCTGATAACGTACCAGCGGGGAAGTTGCTGGCAAGGGCACTGAACATATCTTCGTCAGGGTGCAGGATGCCGACGATCTCAGAGGAAATATGCTGTACGTGCGAGAAGCGCTTGATGTCCATCAAACTACGCACTTTTACCGTGCCAAATCGCGCCACGCGGCCAATATCATTACGATGCAAGTCGACTAACATATTGTGCTCGGCAATTTCTTTATCATCGTTGAGTAGGGCGCGAGCAAGTTTGCGATCTTCTGCTACATCGACGCCACGCTTGGCAGTACCTGCGAGTGGGTAAGTTTCCATCTCGCCTTGACGCAAGCGAAACAGTAGCTCAGGGGAAGCGCCAATGATGCACTGCTGAGCAAATTTCATAAAATACATGTGCGGTGAAGGATTCACCGCGCGTAGTTTTTCATAAATCGGCATCTTGTCGCCAGTAATGCGATATTTGGACTTAAAGCCAACCTCACACTGAAAGATACGACCAGAGATGATGTCTTCTTTGACCTGCATCACTACCTTGGCATGCTCCTCTTGACTCATACCATCGCCCAAAAATTCAACGGTGGGCGCTTCGTAGCTGGGAACTGGCTCATCAAGTAGGGCTTTGATTTGCTCAATACGATTATTCTGTTGAGCGGTTGGATAATAAAAGTAGAAAATCTCACCCGTCATTTTATCGAGCGTCAATCCATCTAAATAGACACCGAATTTGAACGGCTCAAAGTCGTCACTGGCTTTGGCCGTCAGGCTTGGCTCAAAAAAATTGACGCAGTCATAACCCAAGTAGCCAACGAGACCACCACTTTGATCGCGCGCGATGACGTGTTGCGGCGTGATGGCGCGGAGCAATTGATAAGGATTGTCAGTTTGATAACGAGTCGTTTCAGCCGTTTTATTGTCCGTGATAGCGAGCGTATTACGGTCAATAGCAGCGATGGTGGTCACAGGATCAAAGCCGATGGCATGGTGGCGTGAGATGTGGCTTTCTTCACCCAATGATTCGAGCAAATAACAGGTGTCAAAAGCGCTCTCAATACGTTTGAATAATGCAAAAAAATCGATATCTTGCGTGAGCTTGATACGTTGTGGTTTGCTCGGGATATCGATAGGTGCAGGTTGGGTATGTATGGGCGTACTAGCAGTCATAATAAAGTCCAAAATGGTTCAAATATGTGTCAATCAACAATTAATAAAGTAATGAGGAAAAGGGTAAACGGTATTGGGATCGGTGGTTTAAGACCGTTCTCTATGAGTCGCAAGTAATGCACTCACATCATGGCTGTGCATGGCTCTAGCACCGCGAGAGACAGTAGCAATACCAACGCCTAGTTGCTCAGAGATGTCACGCTGCGTGATACCTCGATCAAGCAAGTCAAAGATACGAATGCGGTTAGCAATATCATGCTGCTCTTTATCTGTCAGCAGGGCACTGAGTAGCTTTTCAATCTCTGTGCTATCAGTACAGTTTGCCAGATGACTCAGTAAGCTGTGATAAGGGTCGGTACTCATAATTTATCGTCTTATAATCAGTCGTCTTAATCAAAAATAGCCAGGATAACCATGATATTTTTGGCTTGTATCAGCATTCTAGTACAGTAGTACAAGAAATACAAGTGATGAGCTAAGTTAATAGCAGGCTGCTATAGACGTGATGATAGAAGTGATGATTTTTAAGCTTTGTTTATATAGATTCAACTCGTGGCCAGCATCATATTCGATAGCATATTTATAGTTAGTACCAAGCGTTGCTGCGTTGTATTGCTACGTCCACCTGGCGTACTAAGTACTAGAATTGAGAATGTATGATATTAATTATTGCCAAATTGTTAATACTTAGTTATTATGCCTCTCTTTATCTAAACGCTAATCATTATCATTAGTATTAATAGTGTTATTTGCACGACATGATTGAGTGTTTTTAAGGTAATGAATCTTCTGATAGGCGTTATTTTCAGGACTATTCGATGATAGGTTTTAAAAATAATTCTAATTTTTGACAGTAAATAAAGTGAGTAGATGTGTTATGCGCGAAGTAAAGTTATCTAGCAGATTGACTGTGCTATCTATGGGTGTAGCAGCGGTATTGTGTGCACAAGCTGCCAGTGCTGCAACGGCAGCAGATATGCCAAATACGACGTTGCAAACGATTACCGTGACAGCAAATAGCTCTGTCCGCGATAGTGTACAAGAAGACTCTGTCTATATAGATGACTATACGCCAGCAGCTCAAGCAAGCCATCTGAGCGATTTTCTGGACGTCGTACCGGGGGTAAGCGTAGGCGGTACCTCATCAGTCAACCAACGTATTCGTGTACGTGGTCTTGATGATACCAACCTAAAAGTAACGATTGATGGCGCACGTCAAGAAGGCGCGTTGTTCTACCACATGGGTGATGTCACGATTGATCCAGATCTGCTAAAACAAGCAGAGGTGTCGGTAGGCAATAACTCAGTGACGCTCGGTAATGATGCTATCGGCGGTGCGGTTGCTTTTGAGACAGTCGACGCGGCAGATTTACTTAAGCCTGGTCAAAAAGTAGGTGCTAAGCTGCATGCAGGCTACGGCAGCAACAATGATGAACTGCTAACCTCAGCTACTGTGTATGGTGCGCCAACAGAAAATGTTGATTTACTGGCTTATTATGGCAAACGTGATGCTAATGCTGGTGAAGATGGTAAAGGCCGTAAAATCCAAACGGAAGATAGCGAAGGCGAAAACATCTTATTAAAAGCGGGTGCGTATGTCGGTAGTGATCATCATGTGGGCGCTAGCTTTAGCCGTACTGAAAACAAAGGCAAGTTCCCATTACGTCCAGATTTTCCTGCTGGTGGTTGGAACCCAATCATCCCGCAGGAAGTCAAACGCGATACCTATGCGCTTGACTACGCATACAGTCCTGCCAACCAGTTGGTCAATGTAGACGCCAATGTATATCAGACCAGCACGCAGATTTTGCGTAACTCTGATGGCGTACCTGGGTTTGAGTTTGATGCGGAAGTCAAAACCACAGGCGGCAAAATACAGAACACCAGTATCGTTGATAGCACTATTATCAATGGTTTGCCAGGGACTCATAAGTTCATCGCTGGGGTTGAGCATTACAAAAAAGAATCTGAGATGACACGTGATTTTGGCAAAGCGAGCACTGATGAGGCAACCAATACCTCAGTCTATCTGGAAGACCAATGGCAGATGGGCAAGCTTAGTTTAACGCCAGGCGTCCGCTATGACCGTTATGAATCTCCAGAGTACGTATCGGCTGGCAAGACTTACGACAATGTCGTTGGCGCATTGGCCGCCAGTTATGAGATTGCACCGCGTACCCAGCTATTTGCGAGCTATACGCAGTTATTTAATGGCCCAGATCTTAGCCAAACGATCTTTAATTCCGACGGTGTTGATACCTATGTAAACAATGACCTAAAAGCAGAAGAAGGTGACAATGCAGAAGTCGGTATTGCGACAACGCTGCGTGGTTTGACCATGGCTGATGACTCTTTAAAACTGAGCGCTAAGTACTTTGAAACCAATATCGAAAACTATATTGAGTTCGTACGTGCAGGTGGCAGTAGAACTGGTATGAATTGTACCACTGGGCAACTAGGTACAAGTGCTGCCCCTGAAGCCTGCCAAGGTGTCATCAACAATGACGAAGATTTTAAGATCAAAGGCGTAGAGTTATCAGCTGATTATCGCGCAGATAATTTCAACATGGGTCTAAGCTATGCTCGTGCACGTAGCAAAGGCGAAGATACGGGTTACAATATCTCTTCTGTCAGCGGCAGTGGCTCAGAGTCTGGTGACAAGTACATGGTCAATCTTGGTTACGCTCCAACCAGCACCACCGAGCTTGGCTGGCGCAGTACTTATGTCGCCGATGTGACACCAAATACCGCCGGTGATGACAACGAAAAACCAGGCTATGACGTGCATGATATCTTTATGACTTATGCACCAACTCAAATCGAAGGTCTAAAGGCCACGCTAGGTGTCTACAATATCTTTGATGAGACTTATGCAAGTCATGCATCTCGCAACTCTATCGATGATGCCTATACTGATTTTGAGATGGGACGTAATATCAAAACGTCTTTAACGTATCAGTTCTAATATAGCTTATCTGGTTTGAGTCTAATCGTACTTATAGAGTCAGCTGTCTGTACATGGGAGCTGGCTTTTTATTGCCTACTGGCTTTTGGATTGGCTATAGCAGCAATGACGTGCTAATGGATAAATACCTACCCAAACAACATATAATAAAGAACCAAGACCAATGATTACATTCAATCCTCGTCAAGCCTGCTTGTGGATTCATCGTTATACTGGGCTTGCTATGGCAGCCTTTTTAATCATTGCCAGTCTCACGGGTGCGCTGCTCGCTTTTCATCATGAGTTAGATGACTTGTTTAACCATAAACTGGCGCGTGTCGAGGCACAAAACACGCCGATACAGTCTGTCGCTGCGCTGCATGATAGTGTGATCCGTACCTATCCGCAGTATGGTTTTTCAAGTTTGCCGACGACCATTGAGGCGGGCAAGTCAGCGGTGTTTTCGGTAGACAGATGGCGCGGCAATGCCAGTTTAGACGCACCTGAGCCAACCTTCCATGAGGTGTATGTTGACCCTTATACCGGCGCGATTATCGGTACGCGTGATAAGGAGGCATGGGCATGGCATAACACCATGTGGAAGGTGTTTTGGCTGCATCGTGATTTATTGCTGGGTAATATTGGTAAATGGCTTTTGGGCATCGTCTCGCTAGTTTGGACGATTAATTGCTTTATTGGCTTTTACTTAACGTTTCCTCGAGCAGTCAAATCGAGTCAGTCAAAACAAGTCTCTAGCAAAAAACGCGCCTCGCTGTTTAAGCGCTGGCTACCTGCATGGAAAATTCGCCGCAAGACCAATACCTTTAAGCTTAACTATGATGTGCATCATGCTTTTGGTCTGTGGCTATGGGTGATGCTGTTTGTCATCGCTTGGTCAAGCGTTGGGTTTAATTTAAAACCCGTTTATCAGCCTGTGATGCAGGCAGTGGTCGGACTGACGCCAAGAGAAAGAGGGCAACCGCCAACCAAGCCTGAACCGAATAAAACAGTAGAAAATCAGGGTAGGGCAGATAAGTCTATAAACTCAAATACGACTGTTAACGATAGCCGCAATACAGCGGATGCCATTGCTCAAGCAGTCAATAAGAGTAACAGCATTGCCTATCTGAGTGCCCAAGCCGATATTGCGGCGCGGCAGAATGGCACGGCTGTACAGCAGTTATTGGGTATCCGCTGGGTTGCAGAGGACGAGCAATGGCAAATGCGTTTCAAAACAGATAGAGATATTGGTATACACAGCGGCGCGTCATCTATTACGGTTGATGCTGCCACAGGAGAGGTTGCGCGTGTTAGTTTTGGTTATCAAAGCGGTTTTGGTAACAAAGTAGACCAATGGCTGTCAACGCTGCATATGGGACATGTCGGTCAAGGTTGGAGCCATCGACTGTATCAAGCATTTTTGGCAATGATTGGACTGGCAGTTGCGGTGCTATCAGGGACAGGTGTGTATCTATGGTGGAAAGGCCGACAGCAGCGTTTAAAGGCGTTGCAAAAGCTCAAATAGATATTAAAACATAAAATTGATGTGCTCAATATAGTGCTAGTACCAATGTACTAGCATTATATTGAGCTTTTTTACATAAGAAGAAGTGGGGTTTTACACCGTATCAACAATCACAGGACGACCCTGATGATTGAGCACAGTCACATCGACATTGTATAAATCTTTCATTGTCTCTTGAGTAATAACATCAGCAGGGCGACCAACAGCCATCACTTCTCCTGCTTTCATTGTAACGACCGTATCGGCAAATTGTGCTGCTTGATTGATATCATGTAGGACGATCACCACGGTTTTTTGCTGGCTGTGGCTAAGCGTACGTAGCTCACGCATGAGTCGACCAGCATGATACATATCTAGGTTATTGAGTGGCTCATCAAGCAATAGATAGGGCGTATCTTGGCAGACAATCATCGCAATCAGCACGCGCTGACGCTGTCCACCTGATAGCGTTGACAAGAAACGCTCGGCAAGTGGCTCAAGCTCAAAGCGTTCGAGGATTTCCTGTACTTTTTGCTGATCTTCTGCGGTTGGTTGTCCTTGATGATAAGGGTAACGACCAAACATCAGCAGCTCATGCACGCGCAGTCGTCCTTGTACATGGTTGTCTTGTCCGAGCATCGCGACCGTCTTGGCAAGTGTGCGCGCCTGACAACTGACAATATCACGTTCCTCATTATCTACAGCGAAGCTCACTTGCCCAGCCTGTAACGGTTGCAAGCGAGCCATGACAGAAAACAACGTCGATTTTCCAGCGCCGTTAGGCCCAATCAAAGCAATGACCTGCGCCGTTGGTAGGGACAACGTAATGTCATGCAAGATTTTTTGTTTGCCAATATGGTGAGAGATATTATTCAGTTTAATCATAATCGTCTTATTTAAAAAGTCTTAGGGCTTTCTTTATCAACAGCATCAGCCAAATAAACAATGTCGGCTAAGTCGTTATAACGAACGGCGCTGGGACATAAATATCAATGCCAAGAACACGAGGCCACCTGCGAGCTCTATCACAACGGACAATACGCCTGCCATATCTAGCACTTGCTCAAAGAGTGTCTGACCCAACACCAAGCAAATCATAGCGACCAAACTGACCAATATCAGCCGCTCAGTATGATACATGTGTCGAGCGATACGATTGGTCAATGCACAAACCAATAGACCAAAGAAAGTCACTGGACCGACCAGTGCCGTGGCTGTGGCGACTAGCACTGCGATAACAGTTAATAGGCCAAATGCCAGACGTTGATAATGGATACCAAGGTTAATGGCTTGGGCTTGTCCGAGCATCAGCACATCGCATTGGTAGCGCCAGCGCCAGCGCCAGACAAACACCGCAGTGATGATACAGATAAATAGGCTAATGCCTAATAGCTGAGGATTGACCGTATTGAACTGCGCGTAGCTAGCGGACTGTACGACCACAAAATCATCAGGGTTAATCAGCCGTGCAATGAGTGCTGATAAACTGCGGAACAACACACCAAAGATAACGCCCACCAATATCAAGCGTGTCAGATCCTGACTGCTTTTAGAAAATAATAGCTTAAATAATAATAAAGATGCCCCAAACATCAGGACAATCTCTAGCGTGAACTTGGCAATAGGATCGAGACTGGTAAAACTAATCGCCCCTAAAAAGAAAACCAGTAAGCTTTGTAGCAAAACATAGAGCGAATCAAACCCGAGTAGGGAGGGCGTTAGAATTGGATTGTGAGTCAACGTTTGAAACAATAACGTCGACACGCCAATCGCATAGCCAACCACCATCAGTGCCAGCAGTTTTTTGCCGCGTAGCGGTAGCGCAAAGTCCCAATAGCCATTGACATTGAGTGTCATAAACAAGGTCATCGAGATCAGTAGAATAATAGCTGCAATGGATTTCGGATGCGCAGCTATCCATGCCCAAAGCTTTGCCAACTGACCTTGGGCAGCAGCTGAATACTGACCATCTGCTGCAGATGAGTTATCTATCGCTGTGTTGGTTTCCGTAGAACGAGCCTTTGTGGCACTAAGCTTAGTTGATGAGAACATAAATAAATCCTATGATGCCAAGCTTATCTAAATAAGGCAAAAAATGAACGACGGTAAGTGAGTGGTTAATCGATTAAAGATTGCTGTTTTATTATTCAGCTTTACTGCTTAGTCTTATTGCTCAGCTGGCGCGCGCAGTAATAGCCATAAAAACAGCACTGTACCGACCACGCCAAATATGGTGGCAACAGGCACTTCAAATGGATAGCGAATCGAGCGACCGATAATATCGCACAGCAATACTGCCGAAGCACCAAGTAGCGCGACTGCAGGCAAGCTACGACGCAACTTATCTCCCATCAGTCGGCTCACAATGTTTGGCACGACGAGGCCAATAAAAGGAATCATACCGACCGTCACGACGACAACGGCACTCATCATGGCCACCATCCCCACACCAATCCACGTCACTTGGCGTTTACTAATACCTAAGTTCAAGGCGATATTGTCACCCAAACCAACGATGGTTAGCTTATCGGCGATGATATAGGCGAGTACACACAGCGCGCCCGTGAGCCACAAAAGCTCATAACGACCTGCCAAGACGCCTGAGAAATCCCCAAACTGCCACACGCTGAGCATCTGTAGCGATTCGGTTTGATAGGCGATAAAGGTAGTGACTGCTTCGATAATGCCGCCGAAGACAATACCAATCAGTGGAACCATCAAAAAATCAGTCGGCGGAATACGGTGAATCAATAGCATAAATAGCATCATGCCGAATACAGCGGCGATGGTCGCTACGCTCATCTTCACAATGAGCGCACTGGCAGGAAATAGCAGACTGACTACCAGCAAACCGAGCGCGGCGCTTTGGGTAGCACCGACCATGGACGGCTCTACAAAGCGGTTTTTTAGCACCACTTGGATGATCATTCCCGCCACTGCCATCGCAATGCCCGTCAAAATAATCGCAACGGTGCGCGGGATACGGCTGACCAGTAGTAGCGAGCTATCAGAGTTTGCACTATGACTAATGATACTTTGTAAGATACCCGACCACGAAAAGTCAGCCACACCAATAGATAAGCTCAATAACACCAAAAGCCCCATGATAATGAGGCTTGCGGTGTTGATTAACCACGGTGGCATGGCAGCACGTCGATATTTCGAGCCTAAAGTATGGCTAGCGCTTCCTTGCCAATTTGATACTGGCAGAGAAGCGTTAGGTTTGAGCCTAGCACGAGCACGGTGTGAAAATAACGACATAATCTTTATTGGCTTAAAAATGAGCAAGGTTAACGGTAATAATTACCTACTTGTGCAATAATCGCTTGTATAGAGAACGACGTTATTTAGCGTTAGCAAAAGCATCTTTAATCGTTGTGAGATCCTGCATCCATTGGTAATAGCCACCAAACGCTAGGTAAGAGTCTGGGCTTAGATAAACCACTTGCTGCTTGCTCCAAGCGTTGGTTTGCGCGACCAGCGGATTGTCCAATACGGCTTTGGCACCGATACCATCTTCACCAATCGCGGCGCTGCGATCGATAACAAACAACCAGTCTGGGTTGGCTTTTTGGATATATTCAAAAGAGACCGGCTGTCCATGAGGGGCATCGGCAATTTGCTTATCTGCCATTGGCACATCTAGCACCGTATGGATAAACCCGTAACGAGATTTATCGCCATATGCTGACATTTTATTGCCATTAACCATAACGACCAGACCAGTGCCTTTATCTTTAGTGACACCCTTTGTCTCGTCAATAAGCGTATCTATGTTTTGTTGCAATCTAGCGGCCTGATCGCTTTTGCCAAACAACGCACCCAAATCATGCAAACGCTGCTTACTCGACTCATAAATATTAGCCGTGTCGATAGACATATCCAACGTCGGCGCGATGTTTGACAGCTCATTATACTTTTCTGCCATGCGTGAGCCCACCAATATTGCTTGTGGTTGCATGGCATTCAATGCCTCAAGATCTGGCTCAAACACAGTGCCGACCGCTTTTGGTTCAGGCTGCGTTTTTGAGTGTAAATTGTCTAACAACAAACTGCCTGGCATACCGTCAACAGCCACATCTAGTGCTGCCAAGTCTTGCATCAAGGTCATGTCATAAACCACCAACGGTGAGGGACTCATTGCCAATTCAACATCACCCTTAACCGTATTCACCGTGATTTTTTCAGCAGA
>CENM01039627.1_pt1 | contig 13399 bp, 7 predicted proteins | sample 530261 | NCBI WGS metagenome assembly CENM01 (sample SAMEA2619854, study PRJEB7988) | marine metagenome | biome: marine biome (ENVO:00000447); feature: deep chlorophyll maximum layer (ENVO:xxxxxxxx); material: "saline water (ENVO:00002010), including plankton (ENVO:xxxxxxxx)" | depth 80 m
CCCCAATATGCTACAATTATCCCCAAGTGAGCCTTGGGGATAATTAGCACATAAATCCTTTTGTATAAAAGGCCTGTAATATTATCATAATAAATATCGGTGTCCATATCAGTGTCCAAATACTCTTTGGCTTTTTACAGGAGGGTATTTTCATAAGTTATCGAATTTGCATAAACTATCACGCATTTACCTCATAAAAATTACGGATAAGAACATGGCTGTCGACAACATAAATGATATCAATAAACTTGAATGTCGAGATAAGGATTACTCGGTCAGTGTCTCAGGTATCGCGGGTCTAAGTCTACGTGTCTATCCAAACGGTAAAAAAGAATACTACCTGCGCTACTCTCATCCACATGTCGATGGTAAGCGACCCAGAATGATGCTCGGCAAGGTTGAGGACATCAGTCTATATGAGGTCAAGTACAAAGCAGAGACCATACTTAATACGGTCGCAAACGGCTCTGACCCTAAAGCCATACAGCAAAAAGAGCAAGTGAATAAGTATGCTCACCTAAAGAACGCCACGTTCGCTGACATTGCGCAAGCATGGCGAGATCACAAAACATCCAGTCGTCAGCAAAGCAAATCAAAAAAACCTGCGTTTAGTGAGTCGACACTCAAATTTTGGGATTTGTGCTTGGGATACATGTGCCGTGATATTGGCGATCTGAGAATGAATGATATCACCAGTGAGATGATATTAAGTGTGTGTGAAGCAATCCAACATAACGACAATCAAGCGACCTTCGTTGGCGCCAGTACGCGGCTGTATACGGAAAAAGTATTTTCATTCGCTGTCGCACGAGGATTATGCGATAAAAATGTAGCGATTGACACCCGTGGCGAGTTGGCACCTGCCAATTCAGGCAATCACTTGCCAGCTATTACCAAGCCCGATCAGTTTGCGACGCTTTTATATGAAATGTCCAATTTTAAAGGGGCAAGCAAGCTTACATTAGAAGCCATGAATTTATTGCCTTATGTGTTTGTCCGTAGTATTGATTTACGCTCTATGCGCTGGCAGGATATCGACTGGGATAATGATACATGGGCATTCTTCCCGACCAAAGGCGAAGGTCGCGACGACATGGTGTCGCACTTAGTCGTGCCATTAGCGACGCAAGTGATTGCGCGATTACGAAACATTCAATCTATCACAGGACATAAAGAGTATGTCTTTGCCTCAATGCGCGGTTCAAGCAATGCTTATATCAGCAAAGCCACACTGGTACAGATATTTCACCGGCTTGGATACAAAGACGTGCAATGCGCGCATGGCTTTCGGGCCTCGGCCAAAACCTTGCTTATGGAACAGCCAGAGTTACGCTACTCAGACATCGTCACAGAATTACAGCTGGGTCACAGGATAAAAGACACGCACGGCGGGGCTTACAACAGACTTGATGAAATCGATACTAGGGTAAAGATGATGCAAGATTGGGCGGATTATATAGATAAGCTGCGAGATTACGCTAAGACGTAAGCCAAGTGAACTCGAGCTAAGAATTGTTTGAAAAATAGACGGGGCGTTAAATACACTATAATATGACGAACATCAATTGATAAAAAATTGCTTTGAGCGTCAGACATAACTACCCATTCATGTTAAATTGTAAAAAACGGTAAGGATGTCTGTAGAGATAAAAAATCTATGATAGCCCTAATATTATACTCGTTAACACTGTACTCACTCATTTAATAAGAAGGTTGTTAAGGATGACTTTAGATAATAACGTACTACGTAAACGCACCAGCTTATTGGGTTCATTGCTAGGCGATGCCATTTCTCGCCAATCTGGAGAGCAGACAATAGAGACCATTGAGACCCTGCGTAAAGGTTTCATTCAACAGCGTCGTGAGCCAAATGAGGCACATAAACAGCAGCTTATCGACTTTATTGCGTCTCTGGACAATCAAACTTTAAAAAACGTCATACGTGGATTTTCTATCTATTTTTTCCTAGCCAATCTCAGCGAAGAAAACTACTTGCGTGAGCAGCGTCATAAGCTGCGTATGCAATCGGAGCAAAGCTGGGAAGGGTCATTTCGTCGTACCTTACTTGAATGTCGTGAACGCAATATCGAGCCCGCTCAAATGCAGGAGCTGATTGATCAGCTAAAATTTACACCTGTATTTACGGCGCATCCCACCGAAGCGCGCCGTCGTACCACAATGAATATCTTACAAAGTCTATTCACGCACAGCGATGCTTTAAACAATGTGTCTGAAAACAGTTTCGCCTACGAGCAAGCCAAAGAGCAAACCGCTCAAACGATTGACTTATTATGGTCATCAGATGAAGTGCGCACCCGCAAGCCATTGGTCTATGACGAGATTAACAACGGCCTGCATTACTTTAATGCCAGCTTATTTAATGCCATTCCCAAAGTATATCGTAATATCAAAAAAGCCATTGTTGATATCTATCCAGAGCTGACCGACTATCCACTGCCTGCCTTTATGAGCTTTGGCTCGTGGATTGGCGGTGATAGAGATGGCAATCCTTTTGTGACGTTTGAGACCACAGAGCTTGCCGTGTTGATGCATGCTGATACCGTACTGCGTCACTATCAAGTACTACTCAAAAAACTGCGCCGACAGCTCATTCATAGTGACACTATTGTCACCGTGTCTCCCGACGTATATGCCAAGATCAAAAGTTATGATGAGCTCGATCAGCGTGTATTTGATTACAACCTCGATGATTACGGCAACGAGCCATACCGCCGTCTGCTTTCTTTAATACTCACTAAGGTCAATGCCACTAATCGCCGCATTCAAAGTAAAGGGACTGATATTGAGGCTGAAAAAGACGCCTATGCCAATCCAGAAGAGCTGCTAGAGGACTTACGTATTATCCGCCAAAGTGTCGCTACTCACGACAAGGCGCATGCAGATGGATTATTGCTCGATGTGGTTCGCCTGGTAAAAACTTGCGGCTTTCATTTGGCGGCGCTCGATATCCGTCAAGAGTCGTCTTATCATGGTGAAGTGATTGCAGATATCTTTGCGAGTGCCTCCAACCTGCCTGATTATCAAACGCTAAGCGAAACCGAACGTCAAGAGTGGCTCACACGCTTGTTAGAAAAACCGGGTACGCCGCTCATCTATACCGATAACTTAACAGACAAAACGCGTGAGCAATTGGCATTGATGAATTCGGTCGCCACCTTACGCAAATTGGTGGGACAGGCGACTTTTGGCAGCTATGTTATCTCAATGACGAACAATGCCAGCCAGCTACTAGAAGTATTGCTGTTAATGCGATTTGCCGGCTTATGTACGATTGATGCTGAGGGTCAATTGTCTGCTGACCTACCTGTCGCACCGTTGTTCGAAACCATCGAAGATCTTAAAAACATCGATAAAATCTTGCCTGCTGTGTTAGACAATCCACTATATCGCGGATTGCTACAGAATACAGATAATACGCAAGAGATCATGCTAGGTTACTCGGACTCATCAAAAGATGGCGGTATTATCACCTCGGCTTGGCAGCTGTATAGTGCGCAGCAAACCATTAATAGTATTGCTGAGCAATATGGTATAAAAACACGATTATTCCACGGACGCGGCGGTTCGGTAAGTCGCGGCGGTGGCTCAACGCACAAAGCCATTGCGGCACAGCCGGCTGGCACGTTACATGGTCAGATTAAAGTGACCGAACAAGGCGAAGTGCTTTATGCCAAATATGCCAATACGGATACTGCCGTGTTTGAGCTAACCATGGCAATCACGGGTACACTCAAAGCCTGCTCGACAAGATTTGTCGTACAACCGACTGAGTTGCCAGAGTATGAAGCCTTGTTTGCACGGTTAGCAGAAGCAGGCGAGCAGCGTTATCGAGAGCTGACCGATCATACGGAAGGGTTTTATAAATTCTACTCACAAGTGACCCCAGTACAAGAAATCTCTTTACTGAACATTGGCTCACGCCCTGCCCATCGCAAAAAAGGCTTGCCAAGTAAAACCACATTGCGAGCGATCCCTTGGGTATTTGGCTGGTCTTTAGCACGCTTTACCCTACCTGCTTGGTATGGCGTTGGTAGTGCTCTGCACAGTGTCAGAGACAACGAGATTTTGATGAAAGAGATGAATGCGCGCTGGCCATTTTTTAGTGTCTTTATCAGTAATATTGAGATGGCTTTTACCAAATCTGAGATGAATATTGCACAAGCATATAGCCAGTTGTGTGATGACGAGGCGCTACGCGAACAGATCATGAGTGAGGTGCTCGATGAGCATGAGCTGACTTCTTCCGGTCTGAATTCTTTGCTAGATCAAGAAACGCTTTTATCTGGTCAGCGAAACCTTGCGGCATCTCTGCAGTGGCGAGACGCTTATCTAGACCCGATTAACTATATACAGATTGAGCTGTTGAAGCGTGCTAGACAACAAAATGAAGATACGACAGATAACCATAAAGATGGCGATCTCAATGTAGAAGACCCATTAATCCGTAGTATTAACGCACTGGCAGCGGGTTTACGTAATACGGGGTAAGAGACGATACGACTGACCAACCAACGAGAATATTCTGATAGATTGCTACTGTCATAGTTATTTCAGTGTGCTTGCCAGCACGATGGTGATAAAAAAATGTACCGTCGCCCATTATTTTTCCGTGGCACGGTACAAGGTACTATATGCCTCTGCTTTAATTAAAATGCGCCTAAACCTAACTATTCTAATCATTAGTCTCACGATACAACGTGGTTTGTGACTCTTGCCTAAAGTCTTCATAGGTAATGGCAGCCTCACTCTCTGGAGCTGGAGAGGGTTCTATAGGCTCAACTTCAGCTGCGGGCACGTTTTGTTCGCTATTGTCTGCATTAATCGATTGTGCTGACACTAACGGCTCCTCGACCGTATTGGCGTCATTAGGTAATGGATCGTCATCGCTATTCACTACAGGTTCGGCGCCGACCACTGACGTGCTAGTGGTAGCCGCAGGCGCTGTCCCATTTAAGCCACTATCATTGCTAACAGTAGTATCAGAAATAGAAATCGATAAAAATCCTGTAAAAATAAGGGTAAGTACGACAATAGCAATAAGTAGTGAACCAAAAATCATACCAATAATGAGAGGTTTTTTACTACTGACCACTTTTTTTTGTGGTTTTATAGCATCCCTATGATCTGGTTCCAATGGGTTGGATTTAGTATCTAAAGGGTCATCGATCGTTGTGTTAGATAAAGGCGTCGCTTGATCGAGAACGACAGAAGATGGCTTTTTTTCTTCATTATTCTTACTTAAATCACTATTTAAGTTATGGTCAACACCAGCATAATTATCCATTCGTGTATCTGACACCTTGTTTTGTGTCGATGCATTTTGACCTGAAAAATCAAAAGTAGCGTTTGTTGTGCCGATGTCGGCAAACTCTAATCTTGGCTCTTTATCGTTATTTTCATCTTCGAATAGTTGCAACTCTTCTACGCTTAGAGGCTCAAAAGCAGGTAACTTACTTGCCGTTTTTAAGGATGTTGAATCATCATTATCATTTTGGGTATCATTTTCAGCGCTTTGGACTCGACTGATAAAACGTTCGTAAATATTGTTTTTGACACGCTTACGCGATTTTTTATGAACGAGTTGAGACAACTCTTTGTCAAAATCAGTACCGATGTCTTTTTTTTCGTCGTTCATAAAATAAAACCAAGCCAGTTTATGCTACTGACAGTAAATGACTGATAAAATGAAGTTGTGATTTTTATTGCTCAAATGTAACAGCATCACTAGTCCCCAATATAGTTGCTCACACCCCTATCTTCAAGCACAATTTATTTTAGGTCGCTAATATTTGCACAGCTTGTCTTAAGTTAAGTAGTGAGGTAGAAGCTTATTAAAAACGGCTTGTATAGAGACAACATATACCATAACAGGCTTAATAACATGGATTTAAAACAGCTCAATGCATTTATTGCTGTCGCGAATTTGCGCAGCTTTAGTGCAGCCGCAGAAAAGACAGGACTGTCACAGCCAAGTTTGAGCCGCCTGCTGAAACAGCTTGAGACCGATATGGATGTCGTGCTTATCGATCGTTACCACAGGCCATTACATCTGACTGAAGCGGGCGAATTTTTTTACGATAAGATAAGCACCATATTGACAGAAATCGAGACCGTCACGAGTATGACCCAGCGTTTATCAGCGCCAAGTAGTGCGCTAAACATCGGCTTTGTGCCGTCAGTATTATATGGGTTACTCCCTGAAATCATCGCCATGCTCAAGCAGTCCAATTCTGATATAGAGGTCAACCTCAAAGATATCAGCTCTTATCAGCAAATGGAGGCACTAAAATCTGGTGAGATTGATATCGGTTTTGGGCGTTTTGCCCATCAAGATCCATGGATTCAACAAATATTACTGCGTCATGAGCGCTACGTGGTGGCCTTACCAAAGTCGCATCCTCTTGCCCATGTAAAGGAGCAGCGCTTGATAGATTTGGCAAATAATCGCTTGATTTTATACCATCAAACGCATTTGCCGATTGCCACCACACTACCAACATCAGAGTCCATCAAAGCAAAGCAGGAAGCTAATACAAAAACCAGACGTGTCATCAATGAAAAATCTGCACTTAGCGAGCCGATTACGGAGCCGTTGTTACATTTGTTTGCACAATACGGTATCTCACCCTTTATGACCACCACGGTGAGTGACTTGCAAGTAGCTCTAGGCTTAGTCGCTGCGGGCGAAGGTATCACGCTTGTACCTGCCAGCTTAACCACAGTACGTACAGAACAAATCAGCTATCAGCGTTTGGTACACGAAAACGTCACCTCTCCTATTTATTTGCATACTCTCAAAGACTTTGTGCATCCAAGTATCTCTGAGTTATTGAATGCTATCTATCAGGTCTATGAAGAACGAGGCATCACCTACCGGCGTCAAAAATTTGTGTAACGCTCTTAAATGACCAGATATTGCGTGGATATTGTGTTATAAAGAAACGCCAAAAATAATCTGCCCTAATACTTGATATTATCAGATTAATATGTTAACCAAAAAGAATGGCAATACAAACAAATAGTAATAACTATCACTGTTAATAACTAGAATAATCATTCTCCTGAATCGTATTGGTGTGCTAAAGTCGATACAAGATTAATCGTTTTATAAAAAAGCACGTACAAACATGTCTAAAGCGGTTGTCTAATGATCACTGGCAAACTGACACAGGTAAGTGATGTTTTGCCGTTTTAACCATTTCGAGGTATTCATGTCCACACAACCACTCAACAACCCAAGTACCACTGACGATATCGTTACTGAGCAACAAGAAGGCTTTAGTTGGCGTATCTTTGGCCCCGGTATTTTGATGGCGACCGCTGCAATCGGTGGCTCGCATCTGATTTCATCGACGCAGGCTGGTGCTATATATGGCTGGCAGTTGGCGATTATGATTGTTTTAGCCAACGTGTTTAAATATCCATTTTTTCGCTTTGCAACCGATTATGTTTACGATACGGGCGAGAGCTTGATTGCAGGTTATGCCAAGCGCTCAAAGGTGTATCTTTGGGTGTACTTTATCCTCTCTATCTTATCAGCGGTCATCAGTACGGGTGCGGTCTCGCTAATTGCAGCGGTGATTTTAGGCTTTATGCTACCCGCCTCTCTTGAGTTATCGACGATGGTGCTGTCTATGATCATCGTAGCCGTCTCTTGGTTCTTTTTGATAGCCGGTCATTATAAATTGCTCGATGGCGTGACTAAATGGATTATGATTGCTTTGACGGCAGCTACCGTTGCCGCAGTCATGATTGCCGCTGGCAAGCCCACGGTTATGGCAGCAGATTTTATTGCTGTGTCTCCTTGGAACCTAGCGACACTCGGTTTCATCGTCGCACTCATGGGCTGGATGCCAGCGCCGCTTGAGTTTGCCGCGATTACTTCTATGTGGACCTCTGCCAAAGTCAAAACCGATCACACCACGCACAAGCAAGGCTTGCTCGACTTTAATGTCGGTTATACCGTTTCAGCGATTCTAGCCTTGTTTTTCTTGTCACTTGGTGTGTTTGTCCAGTATGGTTCAGGACAAGAGATTGAGTTGGTCGGCGGTGCTTATATCAACCAGTTAATCAATATGTATACGGCAACTATCGGTGAATGGTCACGATTGCTGGTAGCGTTCGTCGCCTTCATGTGTATGTTTGGCACCACGATTACTTGTGCCGACGGCTATGGCCGTGCCAATGCTGAGTGCTGGCGTTTGCTAAAAGGCGAAAGCGAAATCAATAAAAAGCAAATCGCTTTTTGGACGACATACGCTATCGGTGGCGGGCTGGTGATTATTACGTTCTTCACGGGACAATTGGGCGCAATGCTTAAGTTTGCCATGATATCCGCGTTTGTCTCTGCGCCTATCTTTGGTTGGCTCAACTACTCATTGGTTAAGAAACATAAAAAACTGTCCGCAGGTATGAACGCTCTGTCTATCGCAGGCTTGATATTCTTGGCAGGATTTGCCTTATTGTTCTTAGCCAATTTGGCAGGTTTATTTGCTTAAACTTAGTCTTTTTTAAGCTCATGATAAATGAAGCCCTAATAGCTCAGCTGTTAGGGCTTTTTGGTAGGAACAGGACAATTCGTAGAGCAATATGCCTATTATAATTGTAACTAAATGTAAATTATAAAGCCTCTTAATATTTGAATATTTGGGTAATATGAATACTTATCATAGCGAAGTATTGAAAAATACATAATGCTATTTGTTTTATGAATAATATTAAATTAACTACAATTAACAATTAAACATAATAAACAATAATCTACAAGCTAACCTTTGCAGACGTGGATAATTGGGTATAATCAGTGACAACAACAAGATTATTTTATATCCATACAAGCTCATGAAAGGATACTCACATGACCTCACTCTCAGCAGGTGCACGCTTTCGCAGTGCGCTTAAACAAAAAAATGATAATAACCAGCCACTACAAATTGCAGGCGCGATCAATGCCTACACCGCGATGATGGCGACCCAAGTCGGTCACCAAGCGCTGTATCTCTCTGGTGGCGGTGTGGCAAACGCGTCATTTGGTTTACCTGACTTGGGCATGACCAGCCTTGATAACGTGCTAGAAGACGCTCGCCGTATTACGGATGCAGTCGATACCCCGCTACTTGTCGATATTGATACCGGCTTTGGCGGTGCGTTCAACATTGCTCAAACCATCAAAAAAATGGAAAAGGCAGGCGTGGCAGCCGTCCATATCGAAGACCAAGTCGCGCAAAAGCGCTGTGGTCACCGTCCTAACAAAGAAATCGTTAGCATCTCAGAAATGGTTGATCGCCTAAAGGCGGCATTGGATGCGAAAACGGATTCTGATTTTGTGGTGATGGCTCGTACTGATGCGTTATCAGTCGAGGGCTTAGACGCTGCTGTTGAACGTGCCGTTGCCTTTGCCGAAGCAGGTGCAGACATGATCTTTGCAGAAGCGCTGACCGATATCGAGATGTATCGTAAATTTACCGATGTACTCGACATTCCCGTCCTCGCCAATATGACCGAGTTTGGTCAAACCGATCTGTATACCACTGACCAGCTGTACGGTGTGGGCGTCGATATGGTGCTGTACCCACTATCCGCTTTCCGCGCCATGAATAAAGCGGCATTGAATGTCTATCAGCACTTGCTCGATGACGGTACGCAAGAAAAAGTCGTCGATACCATGCAGACACGTATGGAGCTTTATGATTTCTTAAACTATCACGAGTTTGAGCAAACCTTAGATAAGCTGTTTGCGGACAATAAATAATCATAATAAGCAGTATTTTCACTTAACAATATAAAAAGCTACCCACAAAAGGAATGTAGACATGGCAGCACAGAAAGAACTTTCAGGCGCAGGACTTCGCGGACAAGTCGCTGGCAAGACAGCATTATCAACCGTTGGCAAATCGGGCTCTGGTCTGACCTATCGCGGCTATGACGTATCAGAGCTGGCGGATAAATGTATTTTTGAAGAAGTCGCGTATTTACTGCTCTATGGTAATTTACCTACGCAAAGCGAGCTTGAGAATTATCAAGCTAAGCTCAAAAGCCTGCGCGGCCTACCACAAGCATTAAAAGACGTGCTTGAACGTATCCCAAGCGATGCGCATCCAATGGATGTGCTACGTACTGGCTGCTCAATGCTGGGCAACCTTGAGACCGAAACGGACTTCGCTGAGCAAAACGATAAAACTGATCGTATGCTTGCCGCATTCCCCTCAATCATCAACTACTGGTACCGCTTTAGCCATGATAACGTGCGTATCGAGACTGAGACGGATGATGCGACCATCGGCGGTCATTTCTTGCATCTGCTCAAAGGCGAAAAGCCAAACGAGCTGCACGAAAAGGTCATGAACGTGTCGCTTATCTTGTATGCAGAGCATGAGTTCAACGCCTCGACCTTTACTGCGCGTGTCTGTGCGTCGACTTTATCTGACATCCATTCTTGTATCACTGGCGCAATCGGTTCACTACGTGGTCCATTGCATGGCGGCGCGAATGAAGCGGCGATGGATATGATTGAGGGCTTTAGCTCAGCTGACGAAGCCGAGACAGAGATGATGGCCATGCTAGCACGTAAAGACAAAATCATGGGCTTTGGTCATGCCATCTATAGCGAATCAGATCCACGTAACGTCGTCATCAAACAGTGGTCTGAAAAACTGGCTGCTGACGTTGGTGACGAGGTGCTCTACCCTGTGTCTGTGCGTGTTGAAGACGTGATGTGGCGCGAGAAAAAATTGTTTGCCAATGCTGATTTTTTCCATGCATCAGCCTATCACTTTATGGGTATCCCGACCAAACTCTTCACCCCGATCTTTGTCTGCTCACGTCTGACTGGTTGGGCAGCTCATGTGTTTGAGCAACGTGCCAACAACCGTATCATTCGCCCAAGTGCCGAATATACGGGTGAAGATCTACGCCCAGTACCAGATATGGGTGCGCGTTAATCTATATAGCGTTTATTTTAAAGAATAGGTTTGTAAGGTGGGTTAGCAAAGCGTAACCCACCGATCTGATTAGCGCACCCTACAACTTATTTCAATGCAATTTTTCCTACCCTTTATTTAGCAAAGTTTATGTTAATTGAATCCTGTCACAGGAATAATTTTTGCTAAGTAAATTATTTTTTATACTTACTCTCAACCCATCTCACTTATAAAGGAAAGCCCGCCATGAGCGATGATAGCAAGCAGCCTTTAACGCAAGTTAATCCGCAAACCATGAATAATGAGTATAAAAAACCATTACCAGCTTTGGATGGAAGCAGTACTGACCTGCACTATTTCGATGTCGAACAAGCAGTTAACGAGATTGAGCCAGGCGCTTATGCCAAACTGCCGTTCAGCTCAAAGGTGCTATGCGAAAATCTCGTGCGCCGCTGCCCGCCAGAGGATTTGACCGAAGCACTCTCACAGCATATCTACCGTAAGCAAGAGGTTGATTTCCCATGGTATCCTGCCCGCGTGGTTTGCCACGACATCTTAGGGCAGACTGCGTTTGTTGATCTTGCAGGACTGCGTGATGCTATCGCAGCGGAAGGCGGTGATCCTGCCAAAGTGAACCCCATCGTACCGACACAATTGATCGTCGATCACTCGCTAGCGGTTGAGCACGCAGGCTTTGAAGAAGACGCATTTGAGAAGAACCGCGCGATCGAAGAGCGCCGTAACGAAGACCGTTTTCACTTTATCAACTGGTGTCAATATGCCTTTGATAACGTCAACGTGGTACCGCCTGGTAACGGCATCATGCACCAAATTAACTTAGAGAAAATGTCGCCGGTGGTACAAGTTGTCGCGGATCAAGACGGCGATGCCATCACCTTCCCTGATACCTTGGTCGGTACCGATAGTCACACCCCGATGGTCGATGCGCTTGGCGTTATCTCTATCGGTGTCGGCGGCCTAGAAGCTGAAAGCGTGATGTTGGGCAACCCTTCATACATGCGCCTGCCAAACATCGTTGGCATTGAGCTAACAGGTAAGCTGCAAGAAGGCATTACCGGTACGGATTTGGTACTAGCAATGACAGAATTTTTACGCGAGGAAGGCGTGGTCTCAGCCTACCTAGAGTTTTACGGCGAAGGTGCGCGCAATTTGACTGTTGGCGACCGTGCTTCTATCTCCAATATGACGCCAGAGTACGGCGCAACTGCTGCGATGTTCTCTATCGATGAGCAAACCATTGATTATCTGCGTCTCACCGGACGCTCAGAGCAGCAAATCAAAATCGTTGAAGCTTATGCCAAACAAGTTGGTCTGTGGGCGGATGGCCTAAAAGATGCTGAATATGAGCGCGTGCTGCATTTTGACTTATCGAAAGTGGTACGTAATATCGCTGGTCCTTCACGTCCACACGCTCGTGTGTCAACGACTGATCTGGTTAAAGAAGGTATTGCACACGGTGAAAATGAAAAACTACCAGAACCAAAAGATGGGCTAATGCCAGATGGCGCAGTAATCATTGCCGCTATTACTAGCTGTACTAACACCTCAAACCCACGCAACATGGTGGCTGCCGGTATCGTCGCGCGTAACGCAGTAGAAAAAGGCCTTATTCGTAAGCCTTGGGTCAAGTCGTCACTCGCGCCAGGCTCAAAAGCCGTTAAGCTGTATTTAGAAGAAGCCAACTTATTGCCCGAACTACAAAAACTGGGTTTTGATGTCGTCGCCTTTGCTTGTACCACTTGTAATGGTATGAGCGGTGCGCTCGACCCAGAGATCGAGCAAGAGATCATCGAGCGCGATTTGTTTAGTACCGCCGTATTATCAGGTAACCGTAACTTCGATGGTCGTATCCATCCGTATGCCAAGCAAGCGTTCCTCGCCTCGCCGCCTTTGGTTGTGGCGTATGCTATCGCTGGTAATATCCGTTTTGATATCGAAAAGGACTCACTCGGCAAAGACCAAGATGGCAACGATGTTTATCTAAAAGACATCTGGTTTGAGGATAGCGAAGTCGATGCTATCGTGGCTAAAGCTGTCAAACCTGAGCAGTATAATGCCGTCTATATCCCAATGTTTGATGAAGCCAAAGCACAGGCAGGTCGTAATGAAGCATCGGTCATCGACCCTCAGTACGACTGGCGTGAGATGAGCACTTATATCCGCCGTCCGCCTTATTGGGAAGGCAAGATGGCGGCGATGAACCGTCTTAAAGGCTTACGTCCACTAGCGGTACTTGGTGACAACATCACCACCGACCATATGTCACCATCTAATGCGATTATGGGCGACTCTGCGGCTGGCGAGTATCTTGATACTATGGGTCTGCCAGCGGAAGACTATAACTCATACGCCACGCACCGCGGCGATCACTTAACCGCGCAGCGTGCCACCTTTGCCAACCCTAAACTATTGAACGAAATGGTACGCGATGAAGATGG
>CENM01039625.1_pt1 | contig 13303 bp, 10 predicted proteins | sample 530261 | NCBI WGS metagenome assembly CENM01 (sample SAMEA2619854, study PRJEB7988) | marine metagenome | biome: marine biome (ENVO:00000447); feature: deep chlorophyll maximum layer (ENVO:xxxxxxxx); material: "saline water (ENVO:00002010), including plankton (ENVO:xxxxxxxx)" | depth 80 m
CGCCGTGAAAGGGCGGTGTCCTAGGCCTCTAGACGATGGGGACTAGTAACAACACTTCAACTGTTTTCACCATTTATGCTGAAGTGGTGCGTATTTTAGTAGCGTCTGCGTTTCCTGTCAAGCCTTTTTCTACGTCTTTTTAAAATTAAATATCTTTTTTTAATTGCACGGCGAGGATGGAGACCATTGCGCTTTAAATGATACCGAATCCATAGGGAAGTACAAACACTAATAGTTAAAGCGAGCAACATATAGCCTAGGATGGTTCCCCATAACTTAAGTTGTGGATCCATAATAAAGTCCCTCCTATTAGGCCTCGATAGTATTCGCTAACAAGGCAGAGTGAGCAACTTGAACTATCTATAGGATATAACTGCATCGCTTAAGCGCGACATTCATCTTAAGTAGTCATATTAGCCGTCCAAAAATATGACATTTATTATTATACAAAATAATTCCATCTGCTTATCGTGATATCAATCATATCCCTATTGATTATCAAATCAAGATGTCAAAGTCATCAAATATTACAAATAGCACTATTATTTATGATTGGCAATATATGATATGTGACTTATTCACTATCGTTATCAGCTGATGCTTCTGTAGCTTCTTCATTGTGCATCGCATTAGCGAGCATAGGATAATTATTGAGTATGTGACAGAACAGCTCGGCTGTCTTTTGAGTGTCATACAGTGCTGAGTGAGCATTTTTACCATCAAACTCGAGTCCTGCTGCCTTACATGCCCGTGCTAGTACAGTTTGTCCAAATGCCAGTGCAGACAAAGTCACGGTATCAAACACTGAAAAATTGTGAAAAGGATTGTGATTTTTACTATTGGTACGTAGCACAGCTGCATTTAGAAATGCCAAATCGAAATGCGCGTTGTGTCCAATCAGAACACATTGACGGCACTCTTCTTCGCGGCGTACTTCTTTTAAGCCTTTGAAGATACGGCGAAGGGCCGTTTTTTCATCTTCAGCAATGGCTTTGCGCATTGGGTTGTTAGGATCGATGCCAGTAAAGGCAAGGGCACTGGGCTCTAAATTTGCCCCTTCAAATGGTTCAATATGCGCATTGAATGCCTCACCTGGGTAAAATACGCCATGTTCATCAAGTAGTACAGGGATACAGGCGATTTCTAATAGCGCATCAGTCTGAGAGTTAAAACCCGCTGTCTCGACATCGACGACGACAGGCAAAAACTTACGAAATCGGTCTTTTAGACTCAAGGGTGTTTGCTCATCGTCGCCCTTGTCTTCAGTAGCAGCACTTGGAATTACGTTCAGGTCGTCATCCGTGGAATTTGAGACATCTGCGTCAGGCAAGGTTGCTGTATTTTGATTGGTCATATCAAGTTCAATCACTTTTATCAGTCGTGCTGGTATATGGAATTGCACATCATTATTTCATAACATCGATAACGCCTTTGCACTAATGAGGTTTAGTACAAAGGTATCATTGGCATTATAGAAAAAATAATAGGTTGCTTTGTTAGTGCTAGGCTGTGTGGCTACTAAATCTTAAGCGACCAAGGTAACGTTTCACCTGCCATGAGCGGCGTTAATGATGCACCATCAAAGTAAGGGTAGTCGTTTGGTACTTGCATAGGCGTGTTGACAAGTGTAATGGTACTCTCGTTTAGAGGTAGACCGTAGAACTGCGCGCCAAAGCGACTGGCAAATCCTTCTAGCTTATCTATTTTGCCAACGCTATCAAACGCAGTGGCATATAACGGCAGGGCAGTTGCTGAACTATAGCAACCAGCACAGCCGCAAGCGGCTTCTTTCTTGTCGGTAGCATGTGGCGCAGAGTCGGTACCCAAGAAGAATTTTGGATTACCACTCGTGGCCACATCCAACAGGACTTTTTGATGGCTTTCACGCTTCAAGATAGGTAAGCAATAAAAGTGCGGTTTGATACCACCAACTAATAGATGGTTGCGATTAAACATTAAATGCTGCGGCGTAATAGTAGCAGCAACATGGTTGCCTTGAGCCAATACAAAATCTGCTGCATCGCTGGTCGTTATATGCTCTACCACGATTTTTAATGTTGGAAATTTGACGATGATTTGCGCCAACACTTCATCTAAAAAGCGTTTTTCGCGATCAAAGATATCTATATGGTCTTGCGTCACTTCACCATGTATCAATAGTGGTAAATTGTGCTTTTCTAGTGCTTCAAATACATCGACACAGGCATTGATATTGGTCACACCATCGGCAGAGTTGGTGGTCGCTCCAGCAGGATAAAGTTTGACCGCTTGTACGATGCCTGACTGTGCGGCCAATTCGATATCTTGAGCAGTGGTATTGTCCGTTAAGTACAGAGTCATACGTGGATCAAAGGCTGATTTTCGCTCAAGACTTAAATCGCTTGCTGCCAAAGTTTCCATGATACGCGCGCGATAGGCCTGCGCATCATGTGCATTTTTGACTGGCGGCACCAGGTTTGGCATACAGATCACACGGTTAAAGCTACCTGCTGCGTGCGGCACAGTGGTGCTCAAAGCCTGATAGTCGCGCAAGTGAATATGCCAATCATCTGGCTGAAGGATGGTTAATTCTCTAATCGAATCAGTCATAGTGTCAAAGCGCTCTATATCGTCAAATAAAGGAAAAAAAGAGGATAATACTGTGCGACTATCATAACAGATTTGCCCAGTTGACTAAATATAAGGCGAAATATCTGTACATAATTCATTGAGTACTATTTAACCCTTTTTAAGATTTAAGCCAAAAGCACACGCCTTATGGCAGTTAGACTTTTGCCTATAGTAAATATGATGTACACTGAGCAGGTAATTTCTTTTTAACTTGCTTACGATTTGATCTTAGCGCGTTTACTAAAACTAAATTCTCATAACAGGAGTTTTTCATGGCTCAACTTGATCCAAAAAATATTAATAAAATCGTATTGGCATACTCAGGTGGTCTTGATACCTCAATCATCGCTAAATGGCTGCAAGAAACCTATGATGCGGAAGTGATCACCTTTACCGCTGATATCGGTCAAGGCGAAGAAGTTGAGCCAGCAAGAGCCAAAGCTCAAGCAATGGGTATCAAGCACATCCATATCGAAGATTTGCGTGAAGAGTTTGCCCGTGATTACGTATTCCCGATGTTCCGTGCCAATGCCATTTATGAAGGTGAGTATTTACTCGGTACGTCTATCGCTCGTCCACTAATCGCAAAGCGTTTGGTTGAGATTGCTAAAGAACACAATGCCGATGCCATCAGTCATGGCGCAACTGGTAAAGGGAATGACCAAGTTCGTTTTGAGCTAGGTGCTGTCGCTTTGTCACCAGACGTGGTAACGATTGCTCCTTGGCGTGAGTGGGATTTATCAAGCCGTGAAAGCTTAATGCAATATGCCAAAGAGCATGACATCGCTATTGATTATGCAGGCAATAAGAAAAAATCTCCTTATTCAATGGATGCCAACTTGTTACATATCTCTTATGAAGGTGGTGTTCTAGAAGAGCCGTACACTGAAGCAGAAGAAGACATGTGGCGCTGGTCTGTCAGCCCAGAAGACGCGCCTGATGAAGCGCAATATCTAGAACTAGAATACAAGAAAGGCGATATCGTTGCTATCGATGGCGAAGCCCTAAAGCCTTATGAAGTCATGATTAAGCTGAATGAAATCGGCGGTAAACATGGTATCGGCCGTTTAGATATCGTTGAAAACCGTTATGTTGGCATGAAGTCACGTGGTTGCTACGAGACGCCAGCTGGCACAATTATGCTAAAAGCCCATCGCGGTATCGAGTCACTAACGCTTGATCGTGAAGCTGCCCACCTAAAAGATGAGCTCATGCCACGCTATGCAAAAACCATCTACAATGGCTATTGGTTCAGCCCTGAGCGTATGATGCTACAGGCATTGATTGACAAATCACAAGAATACGTCAACGGTACGGTACGTGTAAAATTATACAAAGGTGCTGTGAGCGTCGTCGGTCGCAAGTCAGATGATTCGTTATTTGACGAAAAAATTGCAACTTTCGAAGATGATGCAGGTGCTTACGATCAAAAAGACGCAGAAGGTTTTATCCGTCTAAATGGTCTGCGTTTGGCTATCGAAGCTAGCCGTGGTCGCGATTTGTCTAAATAAGCGTTTCGATTATACATAGTTAATTAACTATTTAGCTCAACAGCAATAAAAAAGAGGCCTATATAAATAGCGCCTCTTTTTTTATGGCTGATGCGTTTCTATCAAGACTCTGTTTTGAACATTAGTTTATTAAAAGCAGATGTCTTTATTGAGCTTGTGCTGTCTCTGCCGTATCAGACTCTTTATCGTCCACTCTCACAATAGCGACATCTTGTTGCTGCCGCTCATCAGTGATATCTTGTGCTAATATTTCTTCGGTGGCGAGCACGACGCCATCAGACTTTTGCGATTGATATTTGAGCGTAGCGAGCGCCCCCAGTACACCGATGACAAGTATAATAATAAGAATGACAGGGTTTTTCCAAAGCGGTGTGGAAGCGTCATATTCTATCGGCTTGTCGCTCGTTGTCGCTGGCGTGTTGTCATTATTGCCACCGATCAATCCTAAGCTTACTAAAGGCGGCTTTGGTGGATTGGCAGGTTCAGAGTTAATGCGCAGCCGGTTTCTGCTGAGATAGATATCAGAGATTTTCGCCAGCTGTAATAACCAGCGCTGATGTGGCAAAGCAATAGCATGCATCTCTTCAAATACTAGCATGTCGTTGTGACGACCCTGCGGCAAGTTCTCCGGTGAGCGTCCAATAGCTTTTAGGTAATTACCCGTTGCCAATTGCATGTCTTGTACAGGCTCATGGTTTTTAGGCTCGAACCCTGTCAACTCGTACCAGTGGCTATCAAAAGGTGGCGGGGTGCTTGATAGCTGCTCAGCGTGTAATAGTTTGAGTTCTACACTCTGCGCATGATTTTCCAAAGACTTTTTGTTTTCTACAGACTCTGTCAGTGTGGCCGGCTCGCTGTTAGCACGCTCTGACTCAAGAGTAGGCACTGCTTGCGTTTGTACATTGTTAAAGCGTGCTGCGGACAAAAACTGTGGCTGTAGGGCAAACCATTTATTCATCTCGTCACTATCGAGTTGACTGTATTCTGTCAAGATGGCCAGTTCTCGAAGGACAATCACGCATAAAGAGGTGAGTAAGATTTGAACTTGCTGCGTTTTTGCTTGAATATCTTCAGCAATATGATCACTGATTTTTATCACACGGGCGCTGTTATTAAAAACGGCATCTGCTGCATCGTTTCGGTGATATAACGTCGCCTTAAGAGTCGCAAAATTCATGGAGTTATATTGTCGTAACTCTTTGACAGCAGCACGTCCAAATAGTCTTTTACTGAGTGCTTGTTCTTGATGTTGCTGCTGATAGGCAAGAAGCGCGCTCACAATAGCTTGTAGACTGGCATCCATTGCCAGCCTCGCTTGTGGCAATGAGAGCTGTGCGGCATCAGCCAAAAGTGGCAGCATAGGCTTGGTATCATGATATAAAAAATCATACATCGACACACGTGTCGGTGAAATAGTCGTCATAATCTGCTAGCATCAAAAAGTGTGCCTCTATATTACGGTGCCAAAAGCATTGACACAATCCCTTGATAATAGAAATTTTGAATCAGTTTTACTAATTACCTTAACAGTTATCTTATGGATGATTGATAGCGGGAAGCATTTATGACGAATAATGAAACTTTTAATAAACATCTAGTGATTAATATTGCTAAGCAGACATTAACAATGCATAAGCAGCAAGCTGAGGTCACTGAATATACCGTCTCTACGGCAAAAAATGGCATCGGTAGTCAGCAAGATAGTGGTTGCACGCCACTTGGTCAGCATATCATTGCAAAAAAAATAGGCGGCAGTGAGCCTATGAATGCTGTGTTTGTGGGCCGTGTGCCGACTGGCGAGGTGTATGATGCCACTCTTAGCACGTTACATCCCAAGCGTGATTGGATACTGAGCCGTATTCTTTGGTTGAGCGGTTTGGAAGAAGGCTCGAATAAAGGTAGCAACAGTCAAGGCGGCTGTGATACTTATGAGCGCTACATCTATATCCACGGCACACCAGATACTGAGCCGATGGGTATACCGCTTTCACATGGCTGTATACGTATGCGTAATACAGATATCGTGGAATTATTTGAGCAAGTCGAAGAGGGTATGCCGGTAATGATCGTTGCAGATTAACTAAGATTAATTGTGCTTATTATTTCTACATTTCTATAGCATATTTACTTATCGGTATTTGAGCCAAAAAATCCGATGACGGCTAAGGGTGGTAGTGAATATAAATATTGAACGATAAGATCGAAGCGAAGAATAAAATGGTTTATCTATAAAAAAGGACAGCTTCATTGATAAAAGCTGTCCTTTTTACTAAGCAATGTATCTTTATCGAGGTATCTTTACCGAGTAATACGTTTTACCAAAATGTTGAGCTGTCTTTAAATTTAGCCAAACGCGTTTCGATATAAATTGGGTCATCGGTGAGCATGGCAGCAAACCAACCTGCACCATATAGAGCATTGGTATCTTTCGCTGATTTTAGGGCATAGAACTGTTGATATTGATTGTCATCATTGCGTTGCTCTAGCGCTATGTGCGCTTTTATCAGACGCTTTAACCAACGCTTGGTTTTCTTCTTGGCTTTTTTCTTACTTAACAAAGGCGCAGAGAACTCACTTATATAGCGTAACGCTTTTAAGTGATCGCATAGTAGCGCTTCGTCTTGATTATCCTCAGAGATATCCATATCAACATTTACATCATCGCTCCCAAGCTCGGTACTGCTTACTTCATCAGTTTCTTTATCTGCTTTGAGGCACTTGTTATATTGTTTCGATAGAATTTTTGCTAGCTTGTCGAGAGCAAGTTTATCCGTTTGAGGCTCAATACTAGGGTCACTCATGGTAAAGGCAATCAGCTCTAGCAAGGTGAGCTGAAAGTCATTGGCTCGGAGTGTATTGATCGGTGTGATTTTTATGTTCTCGATATCTGTCGTCCAATCAACAGCAGGGGCTCCGAGTGCCTGTAGCTCAGGCTCGATATAGGTATTGATATGAGTGAGTTGGTAATAATTGTCCAGCAACGACGAGGTTTGCTTTAGTATCGGTAGCCAGTCAGGATTGATCTCGTCAGAAAAGCTATCAAATGCTGTTAACGCAGCCTGCAAGCGCTCAAGACCAATGCTTACCTGCAAAACATGCTCGTCATCAATGCTTCCAGCGACGATAGCACTGCTATTTGGCAGTATCTGTAATAGACAGTTATGTACGGCTGCTCGTATAAAGGCGGGCATGCTACTGTCTTTGTTCAAATCTAGTTGGCTTAGGTCAGCGCCAACTGCTGGACTGTGGTTCTGTCCGTTGATGAGCAAGCCACCGTTCTCAGCTTTGGTCACGGTAGATAGACACAGCTTGTAACGTTTGCACCATGTTTTGGCTGTCGTAAACAAAAAATCTAAATCTCCTGACACCAACTCGAACTCTATCTCCTGAATGGTTTTTCGCTGAGAGTCATCAGTACCATGGACAACTTCTCCATGATCGTAAGCCATCTCGATACAACTATTTGTTTCGTCACTACTATCTTCTATCAGTAAGCGCGTGGTGCGCTCGACGTTGGTGACATACAGTCGTGTTAGGTTTTGTGCTAACTTTTTGAGTTTAAAATTAGTCAGCGCAGAGGCGACAGGAGTTTCTGCATATATCGTCAAATCAGGCATCAGCCCATTATTATGAAGCATTTCCTGCACTTGCTTGTCATCTAACACAGCGTTGTGCTCCAAACGAGCGGCAATGCCATCGCCACCAGCTTTGATGGTTTGTACCCAAGTATCGCCTTCTTTGCGAATACGCAGACCGATACCTGCCTGTGCAAGCTGCTGGTCAGGAGTATCGTAGTAATGTGCAGCCAGTTGCGTCACTTGGGAAGATTTAACTTTTACTTGCCGCATTAAACCCTTTAGACGTGACTCTGGTACTAAAAACTTCAGCTCTATCTCTTGCATATTGGCTCCTAATAATTCTGACTGATGGCTTTGATTGACGGTTTTGCTTGATAATTATTAGTCTACCACTCTCTGATTATTTAAACCGCAATAAAAAACCGCCCTACATGATATAGGGCGGTTTTTTAAGTACGTACTGCTAGTCTAGGGTTTATTAGAACTGGTTCATCGTGTTTTTGCCACCACCAGCTTTTAGTGCGTTGTCACCTGAGAAGATTTCTTTGTGGTCATCGCCAAGGTCAGAACCAGCCATTGCTTGGTGCTTAACACAAGAGATGCCTTCGCGGATTTCTTTACGTTGTACGCCAGCTGCATAAGCAAGCATGCCTTCTTCACCGAAGTAACCTTTAGCAAGTTCATGAACGCTAAGAGCAGTCGTGTGGTAAGTCGGTAGCGTGATTAGATGATGGAATACACCAGCTTCACGTGACGCATCACGTTGGAAGTTCTTAGCGGCAACGTCAGCTGCTGCATCAAGTTCAGTACCGTCGTAGTCAGCACTCATCAAGTCATCTTTATTGTATGCAGAGATGTCTTTACCTTCTTCTTCCCATTTCGCGATGACTTGCTTACGGAAGTTAAGCGTCCAGTTGAATGATGGGCTGTTGTTGTATACAAGCTTGGCTTTAGGCTGTTGCTCTTTAATACGGTCAACCATTGATTTGATATGTGCTACGTCTGGAGTCGGTGTTTCGATCCATAGTAAGTCAGCACCGTTTTCAAGAGCCGTTACACAGTCAAGTACAACGCGGTCGATGTTGGTGTCTTCGCGGAATTGGTACAGACCGTTTGCTAGGCGTACTGGGCGTACCAATTTGCCATCACGTTTAAGCAGCATGTCATTTTCTTTTGCTTCGTCGATTTCAATCTCTTCAACTTCAAGGAAATCGATGTACTTAGAAGCAAGATCACCTGGTTCGTTTGATACTGGGATTTTTTGCGTCAACGATGCGCCTTCAGAGTCAGTACGAGCAACGATAACACCGTCTTCAACACCAAGCTCTAAGAATGCATAGCGGATGGCGTTTAGTTTGGCGATAAAGTCTTCGTGCGGTACAGTCACTTTACCCGCTTGGTGACCACACTGCTTCACATCAGATACTTGGTTTTCGATCTGAATAGCACAAGCACCAGCTTCGATCATTTGCTTAGTCAATAGGTAAGTCGCTTCTTCGTTACCGAAACCTGCATCGATATCAGCGATGATTGGCACAACATGTGAATCAAAGTTTTCGATTTTTTCTAGGATAGCTGAGGTGTCTTGACCCGCTTCTTCAGCAGCATTTAGCTCACGGAAGTAGTCGTTCAATACTTTAGCGTCAGCTTGACGCAAGAACGTGTAGATTTCCTCGATTAGCTTAGGTACGGATGTTTTTTCGTGCATAGATTGGTCAGGTAATGGACCAAACTCAGAGCGTAACGCCGCTACCATCCAACCTGAAAGATAGATATAAGTTTTAGAGGTCGTACCGAAGTATTTTTTCTTGGCATACATGGTTTGCTGTGCCACAAAACCATGCCATGCACCTAGAGACTGTGTATACTGAGACGTATCATTGTCATAATCTTCCATGTCTTGACGCATGATTTTTGCAGTATACTTTGCGATATCCAAGCCCGTTTTAAAGCGGTTTTGTGACATCATACGTGCGGCATCAGTCTCGCTAATGTTCTGCCAGTTGCCGTGCTTTTGCTTTAATTCACGTACTAGGTCGATCGCTGATTTATATGCAGTTGACATCTATAGTCTCCTTGGTAGGGTGTAAAAAATAATAAATTGAGCGTTAAAGTAATAATTTGCGTTATCAATAAATTTGGTAGTGATGCTATCAATACCTCGTAAAGGTCTTCTTTACCCTAAACAAACCTGTGCATGAATACAAGAAGATTGCTGAACTCAGCAGTTGACAAATAATTACTGATGTATAGTGTTGATTCAGCTTGTCCATGTCTATCAAAGGTGTTTGAGCATTTAATAAACAGCGTTGTCATAATTAGCAACAAGAGATGTTACAATTATACTGACACTTGGTAGTGTTTCACTGTCGAGATAAACCGTTACTATGCTATTTAACTATGTTGTTTTCTGGACGATAACCCGTTCGTAAAACTCAGGTTTGTGGTCTGTACCGCAAATCCTTTATGGAACTCACTATAACTGCCTTACCAAGATTTATCTAATTTATGATACTTATCTTTAGTATTTTTATAGGTTATAATGTAGTTATAACAGTATCTTATGGTGATGAAATTGAGTTATGCTGAGTATCTTTTGCGGTAAAACCAATAAAAATTCGCAAAATTATGCGGTCCTAGATCGAAAATCACCATTTCAGTACTGATAACACCAAGCATGCCGTGGTGCTTATCTTTTAAAAGCTAAGAGAAATACATATGAATTTGCAGCGGGTTGATTTAAATTTATTAGTCCATCTAGATGTGTTGCTACGAGAAAAAAACGTCACTCGCGCAGCTGAGCAGCTTGGTATCACCCAGCCTGCCATGAGCAATATCTTACGCCGTCTGCGTAAGTTATTTAATGATCCATTGCTGGTGCGCTCCTCTGAAGGGATGACACCGACTGAGCGCGCCCTTGAGTTGCAGCCACGCATCCGTGAGATACTTGCAGATTTGACTCAAGTACTAGAGCCGCGTACCGAATTCCGTCCTTATAGTACCTCTCGTGTTTTTCGAATCATGACATCAGATTATGCCGAAGCGACTTTGGTACCGAGGCTAGTGAAGGCACTACGTTCGGAAGCACCCAACGTCATTTTGGATTTTTTGACACCCTCAGATGTCTCTTATCGCGATATGGAGCAGGGGCGTGTTGATTTGGCGATTAATCGTTTTAATGAGATACCACAGAGCTTTCATCAGGTATTGGTATGGCGTGATACGTTTAGTTGCTTGCTATCGTCTGAAAGTCCTTATGCCAACCGCTTTAATCTGAAAAACTACCTTAAAGCGCAACATGTTTGGGTATCTAAAACAGGGATGGGCGTGGGATTTGGGGTTAATCCAGAAAAATCAGGTGGCCTAGGATCTATTGATCAGGCATTGCAACGTTTGGGCCAAAAACGCCAAATTAGTGTCTTCACTCGTCATTATCAGATGCCAGCCATGCTTGCCGCAAATAAAGACTTGATAGCGACATTGCCAACCCGTGTGGCTCGTATGCAGGCTAATAACGACAGTATTATCATGGAAGAGCCGCCGTTTTTTATTCCTGAGTTTGAGCTGACCATGGCATGGTCACCATTGCTACAGCACCATCCTGCTCACCGTTGGTTGCGTCAATTAATCATGCATGTGGCACGGCAAGTAGTGGCTGAGGAAGAAAATCCACCACAAGAAATACCTGTGATTAATCACTTGTTTTAATAAGAGTTTTTATAAAGTAGTAAGTATCTTATAGTAAGTAATCAACTCACTTTGAATATTATTGTTTAACCTATATTTGGTATATTCAACGAGCCAAACCAGCCACTAGGCTGGTTTTCTTGTTTAGTATCGCTATGTAGTCTTGTTCAATATTTAGCTATTCTTAATAAGACGGTTACACTGTTAACATCTTCAACACACTTCACAATATATTGTAAAACTCTTCGCCAAATACCTTGTTATGATAAGCACAGATAGAAACAAACTTATCGATTCATTTATTGAGTTATCCTATCGACGTAACACCAAACAATTAGACGTAACACCAAACAATTAAAAGTGACAATAATACTGAATATATAAAATCAAATAATAAGGACATCTACATGTCAGATATTACTACTGTTAACCCAGCAACGGGCGAAGACATTAAAAATTATGATTACATGAGCAATGACGAAGTTAACAAGATTGTCGACGCGTCACATAATGCATTTTTAGAATGGCGTACTGTGAGCCATGAAGAACGTGGACGTGTCATCAAGACCATCGGTGACAAACTGATGGAGTATAAGGAGGAGCTATCTAAGCTTATGACCGAAGAGCGCGGTAAGCTATATGGTCAAAGTCAGCAAGAAGTAGATCTCTGTAAAGCAATTTGTGATTACACTGCTGAAAATGGTGTCGCTGCGCTTGCAGATGATGAGCGAGATATCGAAAGCATGAAAAAAGGTATCGTGACTTATCAACCAATCGGCGTCATCTATGGTATGCAACCTTGGAACTTCCCAGCGTATCAAGTATTCCGTTATGCCATTGCTAACTTGATGGCAGGTAACAGCGTTCTGCTTAAACATGCAGCAAACGTCACAGGTTCTGGCTTATTGATCGAAAAAATATTCCATGAGTCTGAACTGCCAAATGATTTGTTCCGTACGATTTTGATTGATCATGACCAATCAGAAAAATTGATTGAAAATGACAAAGTACGTGGCGTAACGCTCACAGGTAGTGATACTGCTGGTCGTATCGTTGGTCAACAAGCGGCCAAAGCAATCAAAAAATCAGTACTAGAGCTCGGTTCAAATGACGCCTTTATCGTACTAGAAGACGCCGATATAGAAACCGCTGTAGAGACCTGTACCCAAGCCCGTTTAGTCAATAACGGTGAAACTTGCGTAGCAGCAAAACGCTTTATCGTGGTCGATAGCGTGTATGACGAATTCCGCAAGCGTATCGTAGAAAAATTTGAAGGTACAAAATCTGGCGACCCAATGGATGACAGCTCAGATATCGGTCCATTAGCGCGTGCAGACTTGCGAGATCAGTTGCATGAGCAAGTAGAACAAAGCGTAGCAAAAGGTGCAACGATTGCTGTTGGCGGTAAAGTACCAGAAGGTAAAGGCAGTTTCTATCCAGCAACTATCTTAGAAAATGTCGAGAAAGGTCAACCTGCCTACGACGACGAATTGTTTGGCCCAGTGGCGTCATTGATTCGCGCCAAAGATGACGACGATGCCATGCGCATTGCAAATGACAGTCGTTACGGCCTAGGCGGCGCTATCTTCTCAAAAGATGAAGAAAAAGCCATTCGTTTAGCCAGTGAGCAATTCGATACTGGTATGGTCTATATCAATGGTTACGGTCTTGCCAATCCTGCACTGCCATTTGGTGGTGTGAAGAACTCAGGCTATGGTCGCGAGCACGGCGGCTTTGGTATCAAAGAGTTTGTCAACATTAAAGCAGTACACGTATTTGGAAAATAATAGTGAATAACACGTAAAACTGTTAAAGACTAAAAAGAAAAACCCAGCTACTTAATAGCTGGGTTTTTTTGTGTGGTTGAAAATAGGGCGTGTCCCTATTTTAAAAATGGTGATAAAAATGAGATAAATC
>CENM01039607.1_pt1 | contig 12476 bp, 4 predicted proteins | sample 530261 | NCBI WGS metagenome assembly CENM01 (sample SAMEA2619854, study PRJEB7988) | marine metagenome | biome: marine biome (ENVO:00000447); feature: deep chlorophyll maximum layer (ENVO:xxxxxxxx); material: "saline water (ENVO:00002010), including plankton (ENVO:xxxxxxxx)" | depth 80 m
ACGAGTCTAACGCTGTAACACTTTAATAGTGGTTCGACTATACAATAAATAATTCAATATATGGTGACACTATGAACACCTTCCCGCTATTTTTTAAATTAGAAGGCCGTAAAGTGCTCATCGTGGGCGGCGGCGAAGTGGCACTGCGTAAAGCGGACTTGCTCAGCCGTGCTGGCGCGTGCATTACGATTCTTGCGCCTAATATCAGCCACGAAATACGAGAGTTACTGAGTGACAATAAGCACGAGTTGATTGAAAAAAACTATCACAAATCCTATATGTCAGGCGCTCGCGTGATCATTGCCGCGACTGACGATGAAACGCTTAACCATGAGATTTACGCAGATGCGACTGAGCTAAATATCCCGGTCAATGTGGTCGATACGCCGCCATTGTGCGATTTTATCTTTCCAGCCATTATTGATCGTAACCCTATTGTCATCGGCATTTCATCAAATGGTAAAGCGCCTGTATTGGCACGGCTATTACGGGCACGCCTTGAGACCTTAATCCCGCAAGGCTATGGCAAACTGGCCAAGCTGGCAGGGGATTTTCGCAGCGAGGTAAAGTCCAAAATACCAACGCTGACTGGACGCCGCCAATTTTGGGAGCGTGCGTTTGAGGGTCAAGTCAGTCAGTTGATGTTTGCGGGTAATGAAACGGAAGCCGCTGCCCAGTTGCAAGCGGATTTAGATAGTACTGCCGCTGCTATTCATGATAAAGCCCATGCTGCGGAAAATACAACGCCTACGCTATCAGACGAGTCAGAAAAAAAATCACCCCCCGTAGGCGAAGTCTATATCGTTGGCGCAGGCCCTGGTGACCCAGAGCTTTTGACATTTAAAGCGCTGCGTTTGATGCAGCAAGCAGATATTGTCTACTATGACGCATTGGTATCTCCACAAGTGCTGGATCTTTGCCGCCGTGATGCAGACAAAGTGTTTGTCGGTAAAAAACGCAGTAACCATACTGTCGCGCAGCTTGGCATCAATGAGTTATTGGTCAATAGCGCCAAAGAAGGTCGGCGTGTGGTTCGATTAAAAGGTGGCGATCCATTTATCTTTGGTCGTGGCGGTGAAGAAATTGAAAGCCTGCGCGCTCATGGTGTGCCGTATCAGGTCGTACCAGGGATCACCGCTGCCAATGCCGCTGCTAGCTATGCTGGCATACCCTTAACTCACCGTGACCACTCACAGTCCGTACGTTTTGTGACAGGATTCTTGAAGGCAGGCACGCCCAACAACAACTTTAAAAACTTCTTGAACACCGATGAGACGGTGGTCTTTTATATGGGTCTGCATTCGCTGGCGCGCTTGACTGAAGGCTTGGTTGACGCTGGTCGTAGTGCTGATACGCCAATTGCCATTGTCTCTAATGCCAGTATGCCCAATCAGCAAGTCCTAACAGGTACGCTTGCCAGCATCGTCAGTCAGCAAGAAACCGCTCAGCTGCCGACGCCTGCCCTGCTTATTATGGGCGATGTGGTCAGCTTGCATCATGATTTGGCTTGGTACAATTTACAAAATCAGCAGCACAACCAAAGCAGCGATGACATAGCTAAAAACTGGTTACGTGAAGGTTCAAGAGGTGAAGCAGTCAAACAGCCCATAGATCAACAAGCTCATGCGCTATCGATGATTGCAAATCTTGCGACAAATTCAGGGGACGATCTAGAGCAGCTCATCATCGATTAATCTTCTGTGTTTTATTATTACCTGTACCGCAAAGCGACCCTGTCAATTATCTATTGGTAGGGTTTTCTTTTGGCAACAGAGAAAATCTCAACGATTCTTGCTAGAATGAAAGCTACCTAATTAATGTTCTGACGTTTAATGATAAGCCAAACTATGCCCCTATCTATTGCTTCTAAATATATCTCTGTTAGACCTTTAAAAATATTGCACACGTCCGATTGGCACTTGGGGCGCAGGCTTTATGGTCGTCTGCGTTATGAAGAGTTTGAGGCATTTTTGCAGTGGCTAAAAGACACCATTAGCGCACAGCAAGTAGATATATTGATTGTCGCAGGTGACATCTTTGATACCATGACGCCCAGCAATAAAGCCCAAGCGCTATATTATGAGTTTTTGGGGCGAGTCTCACGTTCCTGCTGTCAGCATGTGGTCATTGTCGCAGGCAATCATGACTCACCGACGTTTTTGGATGCGCCAAGCAATGTGCTCAAATTTTTGAATGTCCATGTGATTGGGACTGCTTGTGATGATTTAGAAGATGAGGTATTGGTCTTAGGTGATGATGATAACAATCCTCATTGCATTATCGCCGCTGTACCCTACCTGCGCGACCGTGATGTACGTAGCAGTAGCGCTGGCGAGTCTGCGGATAGCAAAGACGCCAATGTTATCAAAGGTATTCGCGCCCACTATGATGAAGTAGCAGCGATTGCTAGAGAACAGCAGGCCAAATTAATCGAGGTACATCAACGGCATATCCCTATCATTGCCACAGGTCATCTATTCGCCGCTGGTGGCAAAACAACCGATGATGACGGCGTGCGCGATCTCTATGTTGGCTCACTTGGCAAAATCTCCGCTGATATGTTTGATGAGGGTTTTGACTATGTCGCCCTTGGGCATTTGCATGTGCCACAGCGCGTTGGCGGTCGTGAGAGTATTCGCTACTCAGGCTCACCCATTGCAATGGGCTTTGGGGAGGCAAAACAGCAAAAACAAGTGCTACTTATACAATTTGGCAATTCTGAATCTTTTGATGATGATGGCTTAGGGCTAAACGTCATGCCTCAACTTGCCAGCACAGATGCTAATGTTAAAACTACCACGGTTGAAAGATCAGTAGAAAAAAATACTAAAAAAGCACCCGTACAATCTGGTTTTATAGATGACTTATTTGGATTTGACGCGCCAGCTGATAATCATGAGATAACAACAGCGGCTCTTCAAGCGAACACTGACGATCAAAAACAGCATAAACCCAAACCTAACGACTCCATTACTTCTAACAAAGTTTTACATCATGATGACCACAATCAGATGCAAGTAGTTTCTCTACCCATTCCAAAGTTCCAACAGCTAGCGCAGATATCTGGTGACCTAACCACAATCTCACAAACGATAAAATCACTCACACCAACGGATTCTGTTTGGTTAGAGGTGGTCTATACGGGTGACGAGATTGTCAGTGACTTACGTGAGCAAGTACAAGCGATGGTAAATGGGCTGACATGTGAGGTATTAAAGATTAAGAACACCCGCACTTATAATAAAGTGCTTAATCAACAGCAAACCTCGGAGAATCTGCAAGACTTGAATGAGATGGAAGTATTTGAGCGCTGCTTGACGATTAATGAGGTGGCTGAGTCACAAAAAGACTCGTTGCGTGATGCCTATGGTCAGATACTTTATCACTTACATCATGAGGACAAACAGGCAGAATAATATAAGCGTGAATCATTATCGCATTTCTATTTTCTAAATTTTTGCAGTTGCTGCTATCACTAATAATAAGATATATCCATGCGCCTAATCGAACTCAGACTCAAAAACCTCAATTCTCTCAAAGGTGAATGGCACATTGATTTTGCTGACACCGCTTTTACCAATGAAGGTATCTTTGCGATCACAGGACAGACTGGCGCTGGCAAGACCACCATATTGGATGCGATTTGTCTGGCGCTATATGGTGAAACACCAAGGATCAACAGTATCAGCAAAAGCAGCAATGAAGTAATGACGCGGCAAACAGCGGAATGCTTCGCTGAAGTCGTGATTGATTTAAATGGTGAGCAGTACCGCTGCCGTTGGGGACAGCGCCGTGCTTATAATAAGGCAGATGGCAATCTGCAAGACGCCACTCATGAAATTGCTAAGATAAACGCTGATGACTCGTCAAAAAAAGATGAGCTGTTAGAGAGCACGCTAAAACATACCAAAAATAAAATAATTGAACTGACTCGGATGGACTTTCAGCAGTTCACTCGCTCTATATTGCTGGCTCAGGGCAGTTTTTCAGCTTTTTTGAAGGCAAAAGCTGACGAGCGTGCCGATATTTTAGAAAAAATTACAGGTACTGATATTTATGCCACCATTTCAACACATGTTCATAATAAAAAACGCACTGAAGAAGAGATATTGAGTAAACTGCAATATGGTTTAGATGGCTTGGCACTTTTAGATACCGAAGAAGAAGGTCAATTAAGAGCCGATTTGCAGTTATATCAAAGCACCCAGAGTACGCAGCAGCGAGAAATTCAAGATTTGGTCGAAAAAATAAAGTGGCTAGATAGCGTCACAGAATCAAAAGAAAAACTGAACACTTATCAAAATGATCTAGCGCAGGCTCAGCAGGCTCAGCAAGACTTTATCCATGACGCTAGACGCTTAACCGCTGCCAATAAGGCGTTGGAGATTGATAGTCAATACGGAAAGCTTGCCTCTGACCGCAATAATCTAAAACGTTTACAAAATGAACAGCAAGGAATTAACGATACGCTGCCGCAAACACAGAATAACTTACACCAAGCGAACGTGCTGCTAGATACCGTAAAAACTCGCGTACAAGCCGCTGATGAAGCGCTGCGATCCACCTTACCTAATATTAGAGAAGCGCGTAGACTAGATATCGACATTACGCAGCAAACGCAGGGATTAAAAGAAGCGCAGCAAAGGGAGAATACGTTATCGGACCATACTCAGCGCTTACGCCTAGAGATTGATCACCATCAACAACAAGCAGTACAAAATAAATCCCAATTAGCAGATATAGCGCGCAATCTTAATGGTGCAAATGACTTAAATGACATCGACGGCGATATTGCTAATTTTAAGAGTTATTGCACCAGTTTAAAAGCACTGCTCCAAGACAATGCTGATTTAAATATCAGCAAGGCCAACCAAAAACACAATACAGACCAGTATCAAAGCCATCTTAGAACCTTGTATCCACTACAAAAGGATCAAGCGGCTAAAGAAAAAGCTCTGCAAGCTCAGATCGAGGAATTACAACAAAAGCAAGCCGAATTAATTGAAAGACAGTCTCTACCTGAGATACACAGCGAACAAGAACAGATAGATGGCCTCGATCGTCAGCTTGAACAAATAGAGTCAAAAGTAGATAAGCTCAATGAGCTTCGCGCACAGATCAAAGATATAGACACTGAGCTACCAGTAATACAAGACGATTTGGTAGTGCTGGCTGATATCATTACTAATAAAGCATCCACTATCCAATCCACTAAAGACAAGCGGCAAGACAAACAAACACAGTTATATCTACTACAAAAAGTAGCCACTCTAGAAAGCCACATTGCTGATCTAAAAGACGGTCATCCCTGCCCGCTGTGCGGATCGCTTGAGCATCCTTATGGCGCAAACCACCCGCATTTGATATCAGATACCGAAGCAGATCAGATTCAGCAACAAATGATAGAGCTGGACACCACCATATCCGATTTGGAAAACAGATTATCTGTACATCGTATCAATCAAGCAACCAAACAGCAGCAGCTTGAGCGACAGCAAAATCAGAAAAACCTACTACAAGATCAAGCACAAAAACTAGCAGCTGATATCAAGCAGTCAGTGAGTTTAGTCCTGAAGGAAAACTACTCACCTTTTATCGCGGCAATGATACAACCATTGCAGCAACTTGAGACACATGTAGATATAATACCGGTGTTAAAGAGCACTCAACATCAATTGACCGAACGTAAAGCATCACTTAGAGGCACGCTGTCCAATTATCAGAGGCTTGGCGAGAAGCTCGCTACCATGCGCGAGGACATTAGCGCATTAGCACAACAGCAGCATAAGCTGGCAAGCGATATTAATGGGATTGAGACGAATATCAAAATAACATCCGTGAGTATAGATAATACAGATAAACACATTCACGATAATTTCTCTGAATTAACCACCCTTAAAAATGACATCATTCAGCTCTTAGAAAGATACGCCGCTGGCACGTTTCAGTCAAACGCAATCGCGCAGATACGCGCCTCGAAGTCAACTTTACATCCCCTGATGGAAAGTATTGATAGCCAAGTTATCCTAAACGAGGCGGATTATCATACGCATATCACGACATTGCGTCAGCAGCACGCAGCGCTTATAACCATAAAAAATGGGCTTAATAATTATAAAGAGCATCAGCAAAAGCTAGCGACAGAACTAGGCGGTCTAGAAATACAGATCGATACCAAACAAACCCAGTTGGATAAAGACCAACAGGAGCTTGATAGTCTGGTTCAACTCGTGATTGAAAAAATAAAGGCGCTTGAGCAGCTACAAACACACAGAATCAATGTCTTCGCCGACAAAGATCCCGATGCAGAAGAGCAGCGTTTGCGCGCGGCATTAGAACAAGCGAAAACCGATCAGTCCGTTGCCCAAAGACAACTAGACAGTGCTGAATACACGCTCAAGCAGCTAAAAGACCAACGAGAGCAGATCACCCAGCAAATCAAAGCAGCAGCTGATACCGTGCAGGTTCTAGAAAACCAGTTCCAAACGGCACTTGCCTCCTCCAGCTTTGATACGGAAGCAGAATTTTTGGCGGCGCGCTTGCCTATGGATGAGCGTAATGCACTCAAACAGCAGCAAGAACATATTGATTATGCACTCAAGCAAGCGCAATCCTTATTGAATGAAACCGAGAAAGCATTAGAAGATAAGCAAGCTAATCCGCTGACAACAGACGATAAAGAAACGCTTATCCAGCAGCAAGCGCAAGTCCAAGAGAAGTTTAATAGCTGCATTGAGTCAATTGGTGCAATCAGTCAGCAGTTACGAGACAATGAGGATAAGAAAAGCACGCAACAGGCACAGATTAATGCCATCAATGCCCAAAAAGATAAGTTACAAGTGTGGCGACAGTTAAATGATTTGATCGGCTCAAATAGTGGAAAGAAGTTTCGTACCTTTGCTCAAGGACTTACCTTTGACATTATGATCAGTCATGCAAATACTCAGCTGCAAAAGATGAGCAATCGCTACCTGCTGGTTCGTGATGATGGCAACCCCCTTGAGCTCAACGTCATGGATGACTATCAAGGCGGTGAGATTCGTAGTACCAAAAATCTCTCAGGCGGTGAAGGCTTTATTATTAGCCTTGCTCTGGCACTAGGACTATCACAAATGGCCAGCCAAAATATTCGCGTAGACTCGCTATTTTTGGATGAAGGTTTTGGTACCTTGGATGAAGAGTCTTTGGATATTGCGCTAGATACACTGACCAATTTGCAGCAAGAAGGAAAATTAATCGGGGTAATCTCCCATGTACAGACGCTAAAAGATCGTATCTTAACCCAAATTAAGGTCGAAAAGCTCTCGGGCGGCTTTAGCCGAATTAGTGGTCAAGGATGTCACAAAGTTGTCAGTGAAAAAGCCTCGTAATTTAAGCTAGTCAGTTTGCTACTTTCTACTCTACTTTCGATTAAACGATTTTGTTTAGACAATAAAAGACCACCGAACATTAAGAACGGTGGTTTTTTTGAACTTACAGATATTTATTTCTTAATGAGTAACTGATTATTTAGTGACTAAACCACTCAGCTCACTCATCAATACTGACAGCGTTGACAGACCAATTTGACCTTCTTCATCGTTGCTATGCAGCTCATCTAACTTATTCATCTCTGTCGTGACTGCTGCAAGCTGATCGACGTGTCTTGCTTTCCATTCACTAAATGCCTGCTTGGCATCTGGTTTAGACAGTACCGCATCCATTAGTAGGCGCAAGCTACGTGACAACTCGTTCACTAACGCATGGCGTGCACGGCGATCCCAGTAGTCTTGCTGTGGTAAATTGGCAATATTGTCCATCATCCAATCTAACTGCAACACTTGATAGGCTTCAAAGTATAGGGTTGCAATCTCATCAACAGGACGCTCATATTGCTCAGCCAGCAATGCAGCATCAAGCGCATCGACATGATACGGTAGCATCGCAAATAAGGTAGCATCGTTGTCAGACAGATCTTTTTGCATCAAACGCTCGGTGTCTTCTTGCAAATATTGGGCAAACTGCTGCTCGATAAAACCACTTGGCTTAGTCAGTTTTTCAACACTATCGCTAAAGCGGCTAATCATATCAGCAACTTGCAAGTTTTGACCAAAGGCATTGATGAACCAGACCACACCGCGCTCAAGCGCATCACGTAGACGCAGCTCAAGATTCAGAAGTAGTGTTGCTTCAACTTGGTTATCCAATGCTTCCAATGCTTGCCAAGCGCGCGATACGTTGAATACATCACGGCTAATCGCATAACCACGCACGATAGTCGCTAGTGATTGATCGGTTTCCTCAAACAGACGGAATAACGCTTCAATACCTAAGCGGTTGACCACACTGTTGGTCAAGTAAGTGCTGATGATTTCACGATGCAAGCGGTGCTCAGTCATTTCATCAAAAAAGCGTGACGCAAGCTCATCTGGGAAATATTTGCGTAGCTCGTTAATGAAGTACGGATCATCTGGTAAATCAGATGATAATAGATTGTCATAGACCCACATTTTGCCATAAGCCAAGACGACTGCGAGCTCAGGGTTGGTCAGACCAGTATCTGCTTTTTGACGCTTCGTAATCTCTTCGTCTGATGGTAGATACTCAATCGCACGATCCAGGCGCCCTTCACTCTCTAGCATTTGGATGAAGCGCTGATGATCGCTTAGATTGGCTGCGGCGCGAATATGACTCAGCTCAATGGCTTGTGGTTGCAAGTAGTTCTGACGTAGTACCAATTCTGCTACGGTGTCAGTCATACTCTCAAGCAATTCATTACGCTGCTTCAGCGTCATATCGCCTTGCTCGACCACTTTGCCAAGTAAGATTTTGATATTGACTTCATGATCCGAGCAGTTTACACCGCCTGAATTATCGATGGCATCTGTATATATGCGTCCGCCCGTTTGAGCGTATTCGATACGACCTTGCTGGGTTAGACCTAAGTTACCACCTTCACCAACGATAGCTGCGCGCAGCTCATTACCATCGATACGTAGCGAATCATTGGCACGATCGCCAACATCGGCATGCGTCTCATTTGCACTTTTGACATACGTACCGATACCACCATTCCAGATGAGATCGACAGGTGCACGTAATAACGCACTGATCAAATCGTTCGGTGCAAGGCTGTCTGCACTGATATCAAAGAGCGATTTCATCTCAGGACTGATAGCGATAGTCTTGTCTTGGCGTGAGAATATCCCACCACCTTGACTGATTAAGGAGTCGTTATAATCTGCCCATGATGAGCGCGGTAGCTCAAACAAGCGTGCGCGTTCCGCGTATGAGGCCGCCGTGTCTGGATTAGGATCAATAAAAATATGCAGGTGGTTAAAGGCAGCAACGAGCTTAGTATGCGTTGAGAGCAGCATACCATTACCGAATACATCCCCACTCATGTCACCAATACCGACCACGGTAAAGTCATCACGGTTTTGGATATCCATACCGCGCATACGGAAGTGACGTTTGACCGACTCCCAACCACCGCGCGCTGTAATACCCATTGCTTTATGGTCATAACCTACTGAACCACCTGAAGCAAAGGCATCATCCAGCCAGAAGTTGTACTCTGCTGCGAGCGCATTGGCGATATCAGAGAAAGTCGCTGTGCCTTTGTCCGCTGCGACAACCAAGTACGGATCATCTTCATCATGACGTACTGTGTTGGCTGGCGGGACGATGTTGCCATCAACGATATTGTCAGTCACATCGAGCATACCGCGTAGGAATGTCTGATAGCAGGCAATGCCTTCTGCTTGGAACGCTTCACGGCCATCAGCCATGCTTTTGGTTTTGACAATAAAGCCGCCCTTAGAGCCAACAGGGACGATGACGGCATTTTTGACCATCTGTGCTTTGACGAGGCCAAGCACTTCGGTACGGAAATCTTCCATACGATCTGACCAGCGCAGACCACCACGGGCGACTTTGCCACCACGTAGATGCACCGCTTCAACGCGCGGTGAATAGACAAATATCTCAAACATTGGCTTTGGCTTGGGCAGATTTGGAATGTCTGCTGCCAAGAACTTAAACGACAAACGATCTTTGCGTTGACCGTCGCTATCTACTTGATAGAAGTTGGTACGTACCATCGCATTAATCAGATCCAAGTACCAGCGCAAGATACGATCTTCGTCTAGGCTATCGACATCTGCTAACGCAGCGGTGATTTTCTCTTGAATTTTCGTTGTTTTTTCTTGGCGCGTCTCATCACTATATTCAGGGTTCATGCGCGCATCAAACAAGCTGCCCAATGCCACACTGATATCACTGTTTTTAACGACAGTTTGTTGGATATAGGCGCTAGAGAATGGCGCACGAGCTTGTAGCATATAGCGAGACAGCGCACGTAATACGACGACATCGTAAGTGTCGAGCTTGGTCGTTAGTACCAACTCATTGAACGAATCGCTCTCAACACGGCCTGCCCAAATTTGCTTGAGGCTGTCTTCGAACTGACCACGCACGACTTGCATATTGACCGTATCGACATGCTCTAGCGTCAGCTCGTACTCTTGCATCCAGATAGGCTGCTCTGGCAAATCAAACTCATAAGTTTGTGCTGAGATAACCGATACACCAAAGTTTTCAAGTATTGGTAGCACTTTTGATAGGATAACAGGCTGCTCGCGACCGTATAGCTTTAGGTGAAGTTGGTTACGTGCATCGCCTGTCGACTGGTATAAATGCCAAATCATTGGGTTTTCTGCGGTCAGTCCCGCCAGACGCTTCGTATCTTCGACTGCGGTACGAGCATCAAAACGCTCTTGGTACGCAGCAGGAATATAGTCTAAAAAGCGACGAGTCAAAGCGTTGGCTTGTTGCTCACCCACATTATCGAGTAGCATTTTTTGATAATTATCATCCCATGACTGCATAAGTGCTGACAATTTGGCTTCAAGTGTCGCGATATTAACGTCATTCACTTGACCTGGCACTGTGCGCACATGGACATGGACGCGGGCGTGCGCAGATTCATTGAATTCAGTGGTAAAACCTGAAGACAAACCGTTATAAGCATCTTTTAGAACGTTTTGTACTTTGATGCGTAGCTCAGTGTTGAACTTATCACGTGGAATATAAACTAAGCACGAGACAAAACGTTGGTAATGGTCGATACGGCTAAATAAGCGTAAGCTCTTTTTGTCTTGTAATTGGCTAATACCTGAGACAATTGGGTACAGCTCTTCGACGCTGGCTTGGAACAGATCATCACGTGGCAAGGTATTAATCACATGCATCAATTTATGATGAGCATGACCATCACGTGGCAATTCTGCCATGGCCATAATCTGGTTGGCCTTTTCGCGTAGTAGCGGTATTTGCTGTACGGTAAGCTGATACGCTTGCGATGTCAGCAAACCGATAAAGCGATACTCACCAATCAATTTACCATTATCATCGAACTTATGGATACCCAAAAAGTCCATATATACCGAGCGATGTATCGGAGATACACGGCTTGATTTAGACAGCATCAACACGCGCGGCTCAGTTAATAATTGTTTTAGCCCTTTAGGCAGTTGATTGAAGCTTTCTGATATCTTGTCTTCTTCTGAACCGCGCAATAGACCAAGACCGCTATTACCAATGGCAAATAAATCCAAATTAGTAGGTTCGGTGACTTCGTTTTCGTGACCGCCTTCTAAACGGTACTCGCGATAACCTAAGAAGATAAAGTGGTCATCTAATATCCAATCTAAAAATGCTTGGATTTCTTGTTGTGAGTAGAACACTTCTGGCAGTGGTTTGCTAGACAGTTCAGCTTTAATGTCATTTAACTGCGCACGCATTTGTTTCCAGTCGCCAACGACGGTATCAAGCGTGTCAATTTTAGACATAAGCATTTGTTGTAATGCTTCCAAGCTTTCATTATCTTGATAAGCAATTTCACAATGAATCAACGACATATGAGAAGTGGCACTTTCATGTGCGCCTTCAACATAAGTAATCTGGCCGTCCTCATCGCGTTTAACACTTACGATGATATTGTAAGTACGATGCACATCGATACCTTCAGCTTCAAGGCTCATCAAGATCGTATCGACTAAAAATGGTCTATCATATGCCACGATCTGAATGACCGTGTGCGAGCTATGAAAGTGCTGCTCTTCTGCTAAGGGATTCAATACTGCCAGTTGTGGTTTGCTGCAATCATAGGCTTTGAGCAATGTAAAGTGATGTAGCGCCATGCCCGCCAAATCAGCATTACTGATCGCCTCTGCAGTTTCTTCATGCAGCGGCTCATAGTAGCTATGGATAAAATGATCAAATAGCGATTTGTCTTTTTGTACATAACTGGTAGCAATATCGCTTATCTGGCTAATGCGCTCTTTTGCGATACTGAGGGAGTTTGACATTGTCCTTCGTCCTTTTTATAGGTTTGGTTTATCTATTTATGTTTATCAATCTGTGTTAATTACCGTCATTGCATATAGGGCTTTATATAGTCAATCAATATTAAAAGTGGTACAAGGCAGACGAGT
>CENM01039605.1_pt1 | contig 12410 bp, 10 predicted proteins | sample 530261 | NCBI WGS metagenome assembly CENM01 (sample SAMEA2619854, study PRJEB7988) | marine metagenome | biome: marine biome (ENVO:00000447); feature: deep chlorophyll maximum layer (ENVO:xxxxxxxx); material: "saline water (ENVO:00002010), including plankton (ENVO:xxxxxxxx)" | depth 80 m
AGTCACAGCAAGCAAGGAAAATAGTATTTAATCGAGTGTGTTTGTGATGCTATATCAGTTTTATTTGGGCTTTACTATATTTAGATGAAAAAACGAAGCGATAAAAGCCGCTTAACATCACGTTATCAATAATACAAGACGCTAGCAACTGATTAATTGCTACCTTTAAACTGTATAGTAAAGGTAGGATATTTTGGGTCATCAGCATCGATTGGTAGGCTACCTGTGTTGAGCACTGCTTGTCTGGCAGCTTCATTGACGACGCTATCAGGACCAGATGCGGTGACATTGACCACGTCACCATTGGCATTAACGGTGATGGTTAAGGTGGCACGCTGGGTAGAGCCTTTCGCTGCGGTAGGCGGCGTATAGTTGCGCTTGATTAGATTGATGATTTCACTATTGCTGGCACCGCGACTACCACTTGAGGCAGAGCGACTACTACCTTTAGAAGTACTAGAGGTTAAGGTGTCGCCGGAGATGGTTGATTGACCATCTGAGAGACTAAAGGTTCGGCCTGCATTGCCAGAGCCATCGGTATCAATCTGTATATTACGATCGTTAGCCGTGGGGCGTCTGATCTTGGGTGGGTTGTTTTGCTTTTGACGAAAATCTCCAAGCCTTTTTTGATCTTCGATCATCTGCTCTCTTTTGTCTTGCTCTACTTGATCAAGCTCCTCTATCGCGGATTCGTCTAGCTGCGCTGCCCACTCAGCCATTCTGCGCTCATATTCTTGGTTTTGCTCGCGCAGGCGTTGATGTTGCTCTTCACTCATAAGCATAGGCTGACTGGCAGGCTCGTCAGATCGCGTAAACACAGGGACACGCTGGGAGTTCGGCTGGCTTGGATTTTGAGCGCTTGAGCTACTACTACTTGAGGTTTCTTGTTGAGCGCTACTGGCTGAGTCGCTGGTGCTGCTGTCCATTTGCATGGCGCTGGCTGCTGCACGATTGGCCAATATCTGTCCTTGCATTTCAGCGAGCTGCTCAGGAGTTACCATGACCGTCTCGATGCTACCAGCAGTCTCAACCTCAGTGGACTGATAGTTATAAATCAGTATGCCGATTATAAGACCATGTGCTAGCAAACTGAGTAACGTAGGCAGTGTTAGCCCATTGCCTTCAGGTTCGGTGGGGACATAGACGGCAGGCGCATTATGCATGATATGGATACTCATGAACGTGGTTTATCGGATTGGCTGCTATGATGTGACATACCTATATAGAAGGTATAGCTATTGGAGTGATGGCGTCGGTAAAGGCGCACCAGTCAATAACCCTACTTTTTCAATACCTGCCTGCTGCAAAGTTGCCATGAGCGTCATGATAGCGCCATATTGGTTATTTTGATCAGCATTAATCATCACTTGCAATGGCTCAGTGTTGGTATTACCGCTCTGAGACTGTAAGTTGGATAAAGTGTTAATTAGCTCAGGCTCACTAATAGGCAAGTCGATATTATTTTCATAACTGATAAAAATCTCGCCCTTGTCAGTCAATGAGACAATGACGGGCAACTGGCTCTGACTCATGGTATTGGTTTGCTCTTTTGGCAAATCAACATCGACACCTGTAATGAGCATGGGTGCGGTCACCATAAATATCACCAATAGCACCAGCATAACGTCGATGTAGGGAACGACATTCATCTCTGCATTCAGCGCTTTTTTCTCACGGCGATAGGGGTTTGGTTTCATAGCCCATTCACCTGAGTGGCACTCACTTGCGTCTCTCTAGCAACGGGGATTTGCACACTGGTCTCGCGCTGTAGCATGCCTGTCATCTCGTCACAGAATAGTGCTCGTGAATCATAAAGACGGCTAGATTTTGCCGTAAAATGATTGTATGCCAATACAGCAGGAATAGCGGCAAACAAGCCCATGGCTGTCGCAATCAGCGCCTCAGCAATACCAGGCGCGACAGAGGCTAGGGTGGCTTGCTCGGTTTGCGACAGTCCCAAAAACGCGTTCATGATGCCCCAAACGGTTCCAAACAGTCCAATGTAAGGAGCCACCGAGCCGATACTCGCTAGCGTCGTCAGCCCTGACTCGAGTAATTGCTGCTGACGGCCCAAGCCGACGCGCAGTTTACGTTCAACACCGTCGATGATGTCATCTTTAGGTTGACGCTTTTTATGCATTCTCAGGTACTCTGAAAATCCCACATAAAAAATCTGCTCAAGTCCTTGGCGATCAGGTGAGCCTTGTACGCCTTGATACAGCTTTGCTAAATCTTCGCCTGACCAAAACCAAGTCTCAAATTGTTGATCAAAGTTTTTGGCTGTACCGAGCCGCGCACTCATACGGAAAATAATGACCCAACTGAACAAAGAGGCTAATAGCAATAACGCCATCACAATCTGTACCAATAGACTGGCTTGGGTAATAAGATCAATAATATTTAATGATTCAGGCATGTAATGGACTCACGGATAATTGACAACAGCTGGTTTAAATAAAGACATCCAAACCAAACGAACCCTAAAAATAATAAGCATACTTTATCGTTGAATCTTAAGCGCAGTAAAGATCTCGGCAATCGGGTTTAGTAAGAGACTATTTGAGACCACGCTCAACCACTGAGACATCAACATAATAACCTGTTAGTTTACTTCTAAATAAAAGAAACGTCATTATTAATGTGTTAACCAGACAAAAAGTACGATACATCAAATATTTTAACAATATAGTGGCAACACGCCCTACTAGTATACATAAATGATTTGAGCTAGAGACTATAAGAAAATTCAAATTTGTATAGACTTTTTATCGTTATAAAAGTGGTGTTTTTAATTGCTTTTTATACGAGTTAGACATTATCAGCGATTGAGTTTGTAAGACAACTCGTCTAATATGTTACGCTTTGTTACTACATTATTCTTACTGCGGCATCGCCATTTTGCTGAGGTCATGTTTAGTTTTAGGTAGTGGTGATTTTTTATTAGCCAGTTGGGGGCGAACACTTATGAATGCAATTGAACGCTATTTTGGGATTAATGGTGACAATACCACGATCAAAACAGAAATCGTCGCTGGTATAACCACGTTTTTGACGATGGCTTATATTGTCTTTGTTAACCCTAATGTCTTAGCCGATGCAGGTATGGACAAAGGGGCCGTATTTGTCGCAACCTGTGTGGCTGCAGCAGTCGGTTGTTTCATCATGGGTATCTATGCCCGACTACCAGTGGCATTAGCGCCAGGCATGGGACTTAATGCTTTCTTCACCTATGGCGTGGTCTTAGGTATGGGGTATGCATGGCAAACCGCGCTGGGTGCAGTGTTTTTGTCAGGTTGTATCTTTGTTCTATTAAGCCTCTTTAAGATTCGTGAGGCAATCATCAATGCGATTCCAAACTCTCTCAAAAACGGCGTAGTCGCTGGTATTGGTGCATTCTTGGCTTTTATTGCTTTGCAGAGTGCAGGTATCATCGTCAATCATGATGCGACCTTGGTTGCTCTTGGTGATATGACTTCATTTGGTCCTGTATTGGCATCTCTAGGTTTTGTCGTCATTATTGGTCTGTCTTATAAAAGAGTCCCAGGTGCGGTAACCATTGGTATTTTGCTGGTTGCTCTGATTAGTTTGCTAATGGGCTATACACAGTTTACCGGTATCATATCTGCACCGCCTTCTATCGCGCCGACACTGATGCAGCTCGATATCGCTGGCGCATTTGATGTGGGTATGATCAGTGTGATCTTCGCTTTCTTATTTGTGGACTTATTTGATACTGCAGGTACGCTAATTGCAACCACTAGCCAAGCCAAGTTGACTGACAAAGATGGCAATATTCCTAATATGGGCAAGGCGCTATTAGCAGACTCAACAGCGACAGTTGCAGGCTCTTTACTTGGTACGTCATCGACAACCAGTTATATCGAAAGTATCTCTGGTATTGCCTCAGGTGGCCGTACAGGATTGATGGCAGTCACTGTTGGTGTGTTATTTTTACTAAGCATTTTCTTTTCTCCATTAGCCGGTATGATCCCAGCCTACGCGACGGCCGGTGCCATATTTTATGTTGCCGTACTGATGATGGGCACCCTAAAAGACATCGACTGGAGCGACTTAACAGAAGCAGCGCCTGTTGTAGTTGTATTGCTGTTCACGCCGCTGACATACTCTATCGCTGATGGCATCGCACTTGGTTTTATCACCTTTACCGCGGTCAAAGCGATCTCTGGTAAGTTTGCTGATATCAGCATTGCTGTATGGCTTTTGACTCTTGTGCTATTGGTTAAAATTATCTTCTTATAAGGCGTATCGCGCTAGGTATGAGACCTAACCATACAACCCTCTTTATCACTTGATGGTAAAGAGGGTTTTTATTATTTGGAGATGGTACTTAGCTTACTAGTGAGCCCAAAATTGGTACGATTAAAACTCAAAATTTTGGTAATAATTAATCGGTAATAGTAAACTAAAAAATATAACCAAAGCGTCATGACTGAAAAATTGCTTGTAAATATTTGTTTTTTAAAGACAAATTTATTTTTAAAAATAAAAAAAAGCGTTAGTTTGAATTTTTTTTTCATGATATTATAGCCGAGTTAAGCGCATCACCTCAATCAACGCCGTAGAGGTTTTTCTTACAGTGAATTTGCACATTTAAGATGGTATGTTTGGGCTTGTTTAAGTGATTTTTTATCACTTCATTCAAGCGATATTTGTCCATCACACTCCTTTCACTACTAACAAGAAGAAGGCACTAATGCCGCTTAATTTTTCGTTGTTGCCTTTGTATTGTTAACGTAGCCCGTTTAACAGTGGAACGACCTACTTAACCATCTCCAGCATATGCTGGATTTTCTAGTTTTGTGATGGCGCCGTTTGGTCTTTTGATTATTGCTGTGAATATCCCTCCATAACCTCTATTTTGATAGCGGTTACGAGCAGTTATGCAGGACGATCAGACTTCCTAAAGCACCATTTATTATGGTTTTTAAACGATAGTTATGGAGTTGTTATGAACCCAGTAGACCAGTTTACCCCGCAAGAGCCGATTTTGTTCAATCCTGTTGATATGCTGTCGCCAGAGTATCTTGCCCAGCCAATAGAAGAGTTATATAAGCGTATTTCGCCACTATATAGCGTTGATGAACAGCGTTGGTTGGCTGATTTATTGCCACTTGCCAAGCCTAGCGCAGAGGAGCGTGATGCTGCCGCTGAGCAGACACGCAGGCTGGTTGAGCATGTGCGTAACGATGGCAAAGCCGTCAAGATGGTTGACTCATTATTGCTTGAGTATAGCCTTGATACCCAAGAAGGTATCTTGCTGATGAGCTTGGCAGAAGCGTTGATTCGAGTGCCGGATAATTATACTGCTGATGCATTGATTCATGACAAAATGAGTGTGGCAGATTGGAAAAAGCACATCAAAAATGACAATGGTTTCATGGTCAATGCCTCTACTTGGGGCATGATGATGACAGGCCGTGTCGTCAGTATTGATAGCAGCACTACTGCCTCAGGTTTCTTGGATCGCATGACCAAAAAGATGGGTGAGCCTGTCATTCGGAGTGCCATGCAAAAAGCCATGCGTATCATGGGCCATCAGTTTGTATTGGGTGAAACCATCGAAGACGCCAATAAAAACAGCCAGCCATATCGTAATAAAGGTTATACCTATTCATTCGATATGCTAGGTGAAGCGGCTATCACGCATAGAGATGCTGAAAAATACTTTAATGACTACTTGCATGCGATCAAAGCGACGGCCAACGTCAAAGTCAAAGAAGGTATGCCTAAGCCATCAGTATCTATCAAATTGTCTGCGCTGCATCCTCGCTATGAAGCGACACAAGAAGCTCAGGTCATGGGTCTATTGCGTCAACGCTGCTTGCTCCTTATTGAAGCGGCACGCGAGGTCAATGTTGATCTTAGTATTGATGCCGAAGAAGCGGATCGTCTTGAGATTTCTTTAAAACTGTTTGAGTCTCTATACCGTGATAACTCAACAGCTGGTTGGGATGGCCTAGGTATCGTTGTACAAGGCTACTCAAAACGTGCTATCGCTGTATTGGCTTGGCTTGCTCGTTTGTCTTCTGAAGTAGGCGATCGCATTCCAGTACGTCTGGTAAAAGGCGCTTATTGGGATACTGAGATCAAACTTGCTCAGCAAAAAGGTCTATCAGGCTATCCAGTTTGGACACGCAAAGAAGGTACAGATACCGCATATCTTGCCAGTGCGCGTTTCTTATTATCAGACCATCTGCGCGGTCTTATTTGGCCACAGTTTGCGACGCATAATGCGCACACACTGTCTTCAATCATGACCATGAGCACCCATAAAGAGTTTGAATTCCAGCGTTTGCACGGTATGGGTGATGCACTTTATGACCATATTTTGCAAGCTTATGAGATTCCTGTACGTATCTATGCACCAGTTGGCGCACACAAAGACTTGCTACCATATTTGGTACGTCGTTTGTTAGAGAACGGTGCCAACAGCTCTTTTGTCCATCAGTTATTAGACAAGTCGTATCCGATTGAAAAACTAACTGTGCATCCATATGACAAGCTACTTGCCAACCCAACCTTGCACAACCCAGATATCCCGCTACCACTAGAGATTTATGGTTCGCGCCGTGCAAGTTTTGGCCCTAATATATTTGTAGAGTCACAGTGGTTGCCGTTTAAAGCAGCTATTGATAGCCATCTCAATAAAAAATGGTCAGCGACACCTATCATCAACGGCCAAGCAATTAATGAATATGAAGTAGATGGCGTCACCCATCAGCTTGATGCGCAGCCTGTACTTGCGCCTTGGAATCATGACGTAAGCGCTGGTGAAGTCAAATATGCCAATGCAGAATTGGCTCGTCAAGCGATTGATGTCGCTGTCGCTGGTCAAAGTACGTGGCAGAACGTGACGGTGGCCAAACGTGCAGCAATACTGCGTAAAATCGCTGAGCTATTTGAAGAAAACTACGCTGAGCTAATGGCACTATGCCAAGTCGAAGCTGGCAAGACCATGCAAGACAGCATCGATGAAATCAAAGAAGCCGTTGATTTCTGTCGTTTTTACGCTGATGAAGCAGAGCGCCTAGACGATGTCGTGCATGAGTTTACAGATTTGTCTGGTAAGCCATCTCGTCAAGTTTATAAACCACGTGGCACTTTTGTGTGTATTAGCCCATGGAACTTCCCATTGGCTATCTATACGGGTCAAATCGTGGCGGCACTGGCAGCAGGTAATACGGTAGTCGCTAAGCCTGCTGAACAAACCAGCTTGATTGCTCATTTTGCTGCGCAACTCATGTATCAAGCGGGTGTACCAGCAGAAGCGTTGCAATTGGTGACAGGTGCCGGTGATGTGGGCGGAGCGCTAACGGCTGCTGATAACATAGCAGGTGTGATATTTACTGGCTCAACCCAAACTGCTCAGCGTATCAATCAAAGCTTGAATGATCATGCTCAAGCGAGTGGCGAGCTGCCTGTCTTTATCGCTGAGACGGGCGGTCAGAACGCGATGATTGTTGATTCAACAGCACTGCCAGAGCAAGTCGTTAAAGACGCTGTTCTATCTGCATTTGGTTCAGCAGGTCAGCGTTGCTCAGCTTGCCGTATACTATGTGTACAGGAAGAGATGGCTGATGATTTGATCGAGCTATTGCAAGGCAATATGGCTGAGCTTTCTGTTGGCAACCCGCTATACGCAGCTACAGATGTGGGTCCTGTGATTGATGCTGATGCCCAAAATGGTTTAGAGGCGCATATCGCGCGTATGGATGCTGAGCCAACCGCTACTATCTTGGCTCAAACCCCAATGAGCTCAAGCTCGGTTGTCAGCCAAGAAAACTCTACCTTTGTATTGCCAACCGCAATCGAGGTAAGCAGTATTGATGTGATTGGTGGTGAGCACTTTGGTCCAATCCTGCACGTATTGCGCTATCAAGCACGTGATCTGAATAAGCTCATCGATTCTATCAATAACACAGGCTTTGGTTTGACGATGGGTATTCATAGCCGTATCGAAAAAACTGTTGAGCATATCGAGCGCCGTGCTTTTGTAGGTAACACTTATATCAACCGTAACCAAATCGGTGCGGTCGTAAACGTCCAGCCATTCGGTGGTTGTGGTCTGTCTGGTACCGGTCCTAAAGCTGGTGGTCCGCACTATGTTGCGCGTCTGATGCAGCTTGAATCAGCATCAACAAGCAGCCAAACAAACAGCACTACCCAAACAACCACTCAAACAGAACTCGCATAAGGAGTAGCAACATGGCGACTGAATTCAAAAAAAATCATGCCCAAGTTTGTGAATCTTGGCGACTACTTGGCGCAGTTAACCGCGCAACGTACCTAGAGGCGGCAATTCCAAAGTTGTCTCTATTGACTGGTGATGCCAACAAAGCAAAGCGTTTATTCAATCACCTATTGAGCGCGGCGCCAAGCTTAGATGAGACGCATCGTATGACTGGTGCGACAGGTGAGTCAAACGACTTGTACGTCACTGGTCGTGGTAAGACAATGGTCGTTGGTGGCGAATCAGCCAGAGCAATGGCCGTACTAGGTCAGCTTGTGGCTGCATTATTGACTGGTAATGAAGTCATACTGCATTGCCCAAGCCAAAATGAGATGTGCAATGAAGCCGCTAAAATCCTGTACGATACGGGTATTAGCGAAGATGTATTGAGCGTGGCTAATGACTCGCAAACCATCACGCTTTTATACATTGATCGTCTTGCTCAGGTGGCCGTTTCTGGTAACCACAGCGAAGTACAAGCCATCAGTCAAGAGCTTGCAAAGACAGATGGTATTTTGACGCAAGTCATCAGTGTCACTGATATGGAAGGACTGTCTGAGATGCTAACACCTGATTATCTGCATCGTTTTGTCACTGAGCGTGTTAAGACGATTAACACCACAGCAATCGGTGGTAACGCGAGCTTGCTTGAGCTTGGTACAGAGTAATAGTATTAACGACCAACACGTTTAGTCTTTATAGTGGTTTTAATAAATACTAAGCGGCGTTTGATACATCATTATGAGTATTGAACGAGTAATTGTGTAATATGCATAAGAAAAAACCGCTATCTGAGTAATTATCAGATAGCGGTTTTTTTATTGTGCATTATTCAGCTAAAATTCGATGATTATGTTTTATTCAGTCATATTGACCCATATCCAACCGTTTTCTAACCATTCGCTTAAGTCGTCAGCTGCAACGTCTGCCACATCATCATATCTCAATGATTCACCATCAGCCAAGCGCATTAATACTGCTATTGCTGCATTATCAAGTCCATCGAGACGCTGCCCATTGGCATATAGCGTGATGCCATCACGGGTTTGATTATAGAGCAGACGATTGCTATAGTCCGCTTGCAATAGCGCACCTTCAGACAATGCTTGTACAAGCTCATCGGTGCCCAGTGTTTCCTCTGGCATCAGCGCATCGTATTGGCGCTTACTCACCACCTCAGAGACTGCTTGACGAATCATATCATCACCGCGCTCAGATTGTAGCATCTCTAGCAATTGCGCTTTGATAGCAGCAACACTGTCTGCTTGTAATTCGCCTGATGCTTGTAGCGCTTGCGGCAGTAGCATAGGGATAAATAACTGGCTGTCATTGGTTGCAATATCTGCCACACTGTCGATGATTTGCATCAAGTTTGGACGACGACAGCCAAACGAGAAAGTCAGACAGTCATCTTGTGCCACCCCAAAGTGCGATAATTTAGGCGGTACATAAAGCACATCACCCGCTTCTAGTATCTCATCAAAGATAAGCTCACCCATATCGTCAAACAAGCGAATAGGCTCATCAGCAACAAACTCTGTCTGCTCATCACAGAATTTGCCCAACTGCCAGCGCCGTGAACCATAGCCTTGTGCCAAAAATACATCGTAGTCGTCATAATGCTTACCAACCGATCCTCCTTTAGGGGCATAAGAGACCATGATATCATCACGTTGCCACTGCGGAATAAAGTCAAATGCTTGCCACAACTGACCGAGCTCTGGTGACCATTGCTCTAGGTTTTGCACAAGGACTGTCCACTGCGCTGGCAGGTTGTCAAAATCAGTCTCGCTCAGTGGGCTTTTTTTGAGTTGCCACTGCGCTTGACCTTCTTTTTTACTGGCTGCTTGGGTTAGCAAGCGTGCGCTAGCATCTTCTTCAAGGGCAAGACCCATCATATCATCGGGCTCAAACATATCGATCAGCTGCGGTAAGCCTTGCTTGATAAGCAGTGGTTTTTTCTGCCAGTATTCAGCCAAAAACTGCTCAGGCGTAATAGAGTCGGGTAGACAAAGAGGAATAGAGGTCATGGGCAAATCCATATTTTAAATACGTACAAGATTGATAGTAAGGGATGCTTTATAAGAAGGGATTAATCGTTTATGATGATCACCTATCTGATGGCTATCATCAGAGCAGCCATCGAATCGTAGGAAAGTTATGAAAAAATTACATTTTGTTGTCATTATTGCCAGTGTGTTTTTCTTGCAAGCTTGTGTCCATAAAATCGTCACCGTACCTGCCAAAATCGCCTACAAAACCACTAAAGGTGTGGTCAAAGGCACTGTCGCGGTCGGTAAAGCCATCATACCAGGTGACAGTGATGATGATAAAAAGGACGATTAGTCACTTAATTAGATACCACTTGGTTTTGACGAGTTTCAAATAGCATAATAACTGCCGCAATTAGCCCACCGAGTAATGCTAAAGCCATATCTTTGTGGGCGTCCCATATATCACCCTGCTGACCATTATAAGCTTCGGCAGCTTCTGGAGATAACGTCATTGCAATGCTCCATTCGAGTAATTCGTAGAGCAGACTTGATGACATATTAATCATGAGAGCAAGTGCGATGAGTAGTTTGACAGATTGAACGTTAAAGATAGTCTTTGAGATATCTACCATCGCATTGAACAGTAAAACCCCGTAGCTAAAATGCACAAGACGATCGTACATATTACGCTGCCAGTCAAATAATTCATCCAAACGTAAACCAAACAGCTGATCTATCCAATCATCGTAGGGCACGTATGAGTATAAATAGCGTGCGCCTACGATGTGAATAATTAAAAATAACGCCGCGAGCACATAGGAGCGTGAGCTAACATAGCGATAGCGATAAGCACCTAGCATTAATGCCAAAAAAAGCAGCGTACCTAGCTGATGTAACAGGTAGCTCGACCACTCTAGAGGCTCAATGCTTGCCAGTACCATAACGATGAATACCGCAATTGTACTAGCAAGCACAGACTTATTATCCTGACGCATATTGGACGCAGATCGCCATTAAAGCCTGACAGTTATAGTTTGGCAATCCAATCTTTAATAGCACGTGCTTGCTCAGCGGCATTACCGATATAAGTAGCAGGCGTCAATGCACGTAGGCGTTCTTTATCCACATCGCTAACAGCCGATAGCTCATCGCTTTCAACAAAGGTTAGCATGGCTTCACGAGTCATGGCATTACCGCGAGTCAAGGCTTTTAGTTTTTCATACGGGTTTTCAACACGGTAGCGACGCATGACCGTTTGAATCGGTTCTGCCAACACTTCTTGCGCTTGATTCAAGTCGTCATTTAAACGCTGTGCATTTAGCTCAAGTTTACCTACACCTTTTAGGCACGCATCAAAAGCAATCATGCTCTGTGCTAGGCCAACACCGATATTACGTAATACGGTAGAGTCTGACAAATCACGCTGCATACGTGAAATCGGTAACTTCTCACCCAAATGGGCCAGCATCGCATTGGCAACGCCCAAGTTGCCTTCAGAGTTTTCAAAGTCAATTGGATTAACTTTATGCGGCATGGTAGAAGAGCCAACTTCACCGTCTCTTAGGCGCTGTTTAAAATAGCCTAAGCTGATATATTGCCAAATATCACGGTTAAAATCGATCAAGATGGTATTGAAACGCTTAACAGCATCAAACAACTCAGCGATATAGTCATGTGGTTCAATTTGAGTCGTATAAGGGTTAAAGGTTAACTCTAGACGCTGAGTGATAAATGCTTCAGCATGACTCTGCCAGTCGACGTCAGGATACGCTGAAAAATGCGCATTGTAATTGCCAACGGCGCCGTTGATTTTACCCAATAACTCTACTTGATTGATTTGCTTGATTTGACGAGCAAGGCGGTAGGCCACGTTTGCCATCTCTTTACCCAATGTCGTTGGACTGGCTGTCTGACCATGTGTACGTGATAGCATTGGTTGATCAGCATGAGCAATCGCTAAGTCAACGATGCTATCAGTCACTTGCTGCATTTTGGCAACGACAAGCTTGCGGCTGTCTTTGAGCATCAATGCATACGATAGGTTATTGATATCTTCACTGGTACAGGCAAAGTGAATAAACTCAAGAGAATCAATCAAGGCATCCTGACCTCGGAACTTGTCCTTGATAAAGTACTCAACCGCTTTTACATCATGATTGGTCGTC
>CENM01039601.1_pt1 | contig 12346 bp, 10 predicted proteins | sample 530261 | NCBI WGS metagenome assembly CENM01 (sample SAMEA2619854, study PRJEB7988) | marine metagenome | biome: marine biome (ENVO:00000447); feature: deep chlorophyll maximum layer (ENVO:xxxxxxxx); material: "saline water (ENVO:00002010), including plankton (ENVO:xxxxxxxx)" | depth 80 m
ACCACTTTTAATATTGATTGACTATACAAAAGTTGTAAAAATAAGACAATATTCTTTTGATGTTGTAATCAAAATGATTGCTAGCCTTCTAAAAAATAGTTACACTCCATTGACAATCTATTACATTAATGACAAGGATGTCGCTATGCCCCGTAATACCGCTCGCTCCATAGTTGGTCATACTACTCTCAAAAATTTTAACAAAAGCATGCTTGCCATCAGCCTATCTATCGCTGGTATTTATCACGCAAATGCTTATGACAGTGTCACCTTTTTTGGCGACAGTTTAACGGATGGCGGATATTTTAGCCCCCTCACTCAAGGTGCGTTTGGGCTTGAGGAGTCAGGTCAATTTACTACTAACCCTGATAATACATGGGCAACGTCATTCGCTGAACAACTAGGTACTACTGCTGTCGCCAATACTTATGATGGTAGTCAGACAGGTAATAATTATGCAATTGGTGGTGCAAGAGCAGGCGTAGATGTCACTGCTTTTGGTATTCCGGTGGCCTCTGCCAATAGCCAAGTTAATAATTATATTGATAATAATCAAGTAGATCCCAATGGACTTTATGTCGTGTGGGCAGGTGCAAATGATTTGCTTGCGGCGGCTGAAGATCCTGCTAATGCCCAAGCTACGATACTTGGCGCAGTAGCGAGCCAGGCCGAAACGATTAATACACTAAAAGACAATGGCGCAAACTACATTTTAGTACCTAATATTCCTGATATCGGTCTGACGCCTAGAGCTATTGATCAAGGGCCTGTGGCACAAGCGCAAAGTACTGGCGCTACTAGTCTATATAATCAATTTATGCTTAGTGGCGTAGCAGCTACTGGTGCGAACATCATACCGCTAGACACTTTTAGCTTATTACAACAAATCGCTAGTAATCCTACGGCTTATGGATTTACTAATATGACCACGCCAGCCTGTACTGAAGACTTGGTTACTGATAGCTCACTATTTTGCGGGTCAAGCAACCTAGAAACACCTGATGCCAACGAAACCTACTTTTTCGCTGATGGCATTCACCCGACCGGTCAGGCGCATCAAATGATTGCTGACTATGCAAATGCTGTTGTCACTGCCCCCAGCCTAATCGGTGTGCTGCCACATATTGCAACGACAACCGGACTTGCAACCAATGAGCGCTTACAGTCACACGTCAACCAAATCCAAAGCAGTGAGCAAAAACCTGCCCGTACACTATGGGCTGTCGGTGAAGTCGCCAATCAAGACATTGCAGGGTTTGATGGTGATAATAATACCCAAGTATTACTTGGTGTAGATTTTGCTCATCCTAATTCAGCCAATGCCGTGACAGGCTTATACGGTAACATCACCCAAAAAGACTTTGAAAACTCAGATGTCGGCACAGGTTTAAGTGATATTGATCTGGGAGAAGTTGGTTTTGGTGTCTATCATAGCAACAAGTTTGGCGGCTTACAGATAAATGGTGCTGCAGGATTTGGCAACATGGATGTCGATGTCACACGTGCTGTCACACTTGGTAGCAACCAACAACAGTTCAAGTCAAATGCTGATGGTAAACGTTATTATGCCAACCTGCAGGCAGGCTACCCATTGCAGGTAAGTAATATTGCCGTCACACCTTATATCGGTGCAACAGCGAGCCGCGTAAAAATTGACGGACTCAAAGAAAAAGAGATGTCTGGCGTTGCCATGCAGTTCGATGAGCAGAAGTACTCTACGACATACGGCAAGATTGGTCTCAAAGCCAATCATACCTTGATGGAGAACCTCAACTTATTTGGTGATATTCATTATCAAAAGCAGCTGAGTGACAATCGCGAAGCGGTAACGGCAAGTTTGAATACGCTATCTAATATTAGTTTTGAGACACCTATGGTCGAAACTGATGATGATAACGTTGCCATGACACTTGGAGTGTCTAGAAGCTTTGGTCTATTAAACGCTAATGCTGGTGTCACACATTCACAAGGTGATGACGATGACTCAACCAGCCTATTTATTGGACTTAATGGCGCATTCTAAATAACTATTTAATCTAGCATAACGGTATAGGTGATGATTTCTCGCCTATACCACTATAAACTCAAAAACCGCCATAATCTACGATGACTTTTGCTGTATAGCTGTTGTGTCGCAAAACCTCTCAATGACAAAAGCTAGTATCACAAATTCTCTAGAAATCTACTTTACCGCGTAAAGCTTTGGTTTTGCCGCGCTGGGTTTTTTGATCCACCCGTTTGCGTTTGGCATTCCGACTTGGTTTGGTGGGCCGTCTGGTTTTATTGACATGCGTGGCTTTATTGATAAAGCTTTGCAGCCGTTCAAGCGCATCGATTTTATTGCGCTCTTGCGTACGAAACTGCTGTGCTTTAATGATAAGTACGCCCTCTTTGGTGATACGGCTGTCTTTACTGTCTAGCAATCGCTGTTTGTATTCATCGCTTAGGCTTGAGGTGTGAATATTAAAACGTAGATGGATGGCAGAGGAGACTTTATTGACATTCTGCCCGCCTGCGCCTTGTGCGCGTATGGCACTAATCTCTACCTCATTATCATTGAGGCTAATATGGTTATTGATAAAAATCATAATGTGCTTTTATATACAAATAGATATGGCTCATAATAAAGCATTATAGCTTTGCCTGCTACTTTGCTAATAACCGCTGCTTCTCCAAAAGTTGACGACTGCGCGCAATCACTGGCGCATCGACCATCTCACCATCTATTTTAAACACCGCTTGCCCGCTTTTTTCATACTCTTCTATCACCCGTGTTGCAAACGCAAGCGCTTTGTCTATCGGCTGCAAGGCTTGCTGCACAGTGGCAACTTGTTTAGGATGAATGCATAACATCCCTGCCATACCCATTTTTGACCACAAGTTTACTCGATTACTTAACCCTGACTCATCTTTAAAATCAGGATAAATGGTATCGATTGGCGGCGATAGCTGATGTACTTTTGAGGTCAAAATAAGCTGATAGCGAATCTGATTGGCAACTATCTCGGCTGATGGCGTCCCTACTTGTACTTGTAGATCATTACACAGATCCAAAAACCCATAGCTAAAAGCGGCCAAGCCTACTGCTTTTGCCATGCTATCGATTTGGTATAGCCCGATGGCACTCTCTATCAAAGCGATTACAGGTAAACCTGTCAGCTGATGTATGCTGTCGATATCTTCGGCGCGCTCGGCCTTAGCCAATAACACACCAGCCAAGTTAGGCATTTGCTGACAAAGCACGATGTCTTTGAAAAACTCTTCACTACCCGCTTGATTGATACGCAGCCAAATGGGCCGATAAGTTTGCTTTGCATTTTGCTCATCGTAGTAGTTTTTTAACGCCTCTCGAGCCGCCGCTTTGTTTTGTTTGGCAACGGCATCTTCTAAATCCACAATCACGGCATCTGCGCCACTAGCAAAGGCTTTTTCTATCCTATCGATGCGAGTCGCTGGCACAAATAGCCATGTTTTATTTTGAGAAATAGTATTTATTTTATGATTGGTCAATGAGTCCATATTTGACTCCTTTTGGTTATTTAAATTAATTATGCCACGGTATAGCCCATTTTTACTTCGCACTAATAGTCTATTCAATGACAAGGTAGGAAGAGTAGCTATGCAATTCATTAAAAATGAAAACAAAAAAACCGCATGAAAATTTATCTCATGCAGTTTTAAACAATTACTTTCTTATCTAACCTATGTCTTATAGATTAGCTAATTAAGCCAGCATACCACCGTCGACAACGATAGTCGCGCCTGTGGTATAGCTTGACGCGTCCGACACCAGATACAATACAGTACCAGCCATTTCATCAGGTTCCGCCACACGCCCTAGCGGGATCGAATGTAGTGCCATTTTTAAGACTTTATCATTCGTCGTTAGCGCCGAGGCAAACTTGGTATCCGTCAGGCCTGGTAATAACGCATTCACACGGATATTAAGTGGACCACATTCTTTGGCAAAGGCCTTGGTCATGCTAATAACTGCCGCTTTAGTGATTGAGTAAATGCCTTGCTTATCACCTGCCACCAGTCCATTGACTGACGCGGTATTCAAGATAACACCGCCGCCTTGCTCTTTCATCATTTTGCCAGCGGCCGTTGACATAAAGAAGTAACCACGAATGTTGACCTCCACCGTTTTATCAAAAGCGGCTAAGTCTGTGTCTAAGATATGGCCATAATACGGGTTGGCTGCAGCGTTATTGACCAAGATATCAATTTGACCAAACTCACTTTTAATATGCTCAAAAACCGCATCAATCTGCTCCATATCTCCCACATGACAGGCAAAGGCACTGGCTTTATGACCGTCAGCTTTTATGCTATCTGCGACCGCTTGGCAAGCATCGATTTTGCGGCTAGAGACAATCACGTGTGCCCCTCTTGAGGCCAGCAGACGGGCAATAGACTCTCCAATACCGCGACTGGCACCTGTCACTAGGGCAATTTTACCGGTTAAATCAAATAAATCCTTCATTACTATTCCTTATATTTTAAATATTCTAGACATTTTTCGCACAAATTATGCCAACATGCCGCCATCCAAGGTAAAGGCATGGCCATTCATAAAGCTGCTCTCGTCGCTAGCTAACCATGCAATCGCGGCAGACACCTCGTCCACCTCACCCAAACGGCGCAGCGGACTGGCCTTGACGGTTGCTTGCTGTGCGCGTTCATTCATGGTTGCCATGGTATTGCGTACCATTGGCGTATCAATAAAGCTTGGACAGACTGCATTAAAACGGATATTGGCGCGGGCGTACTCGTGGGCTGCCGACTTGGTCAGACCCATCACGCCATGTTTGGCGGCACTGTAAGCCGATAACATGGGCGCAGAACGCAGACCAGCGATAGACGCCACATTGATCACATGACCACCGCCATTCGGTATCATACAATTGACAGCGGCACGCATGCAGTGCCAGACCCCTTTTAGGTTCACAGCGATATTGCGATCAAAGTCCTCATCACTCAGCTCATGCATGGGCGAAGGCTTGTGGTCGATACCTGCGTTATTGACCACCACATCTAGACCGCCTAGCGTCTCTACCGCAAAGTCAAACAACGCACGCACTTCATCACCACTGGTCACGTCTACTTTTTTGAAAACGATACTGTTGCCAGCATCTCGGCCTTGCTGGGCAACAGACTCACCCATCTCTTCTGCCATATCACCGATCACGACCTTAGCGCCGCGACTGGCCAGTAGCAGCGCGCTTGCCGCACCAATGCCTGATGCGCCGCCTGTGATCAAAATACGCTTACCCGTTACATCTGATGCAATTCCGTTTGTATTCAGTGTCATGAGTTATTCCTCTACTTTAAGTACCAGTTTGCCGAAGTTTTCACCGTTAAAGAGCATCATGAGCGTATCAGGGAATGTCTCAATCCCCTCAACGATATGATCTTTTACTTTGATGTCGCCTGACTGAATCCAGCCTGCAATCTCTTTCATGGCGATTGGATATTCTTTGATATTATCAAACACCACAATGCCTTCCATACGGGCGCGGTTGACCAGTAGTGATAAATAATTTGATGGGCCTTTGACGGCTTCCGTGTTATTGTATTGACTGATCGCACCACAGATGACGATACGCGCATGTAGGTTTATTTGAGTAAGTACGTCGTTTAAAATGTCACCGCCAACGTTATCAAAATAGACATCGACGCCATTTGGACAAGTTTGCTTCAAGGCTTTTTTGACGTTTTCGTTTTTATAATCGATCGTTGCATCAAACCCAAGCTCATCAACTAAGAATTTGCATTTCTCGCTACCGCCTGCAATACCAACGACGCGGCAGCCTTTGATTTTGGCAATCTGACCGACCAAACTACCAACGGCACCCGCAGCACCTGATACCACAACGGTCTCGCCTGCTTTTGGTTGACCTGTTTTGAGCAAACCAAAATACCCCGTCATGCCCGGCATCCCAAGTACGCCTAGATAATAAGGTAGCGGTGCAAGATTTGGATCAACTTTGTGCAAGCCTGTGCCATCACTGACCGCATATGACTGCACGCCATCGTGACCTGCGACATAATCCCCAACGGCAAATTTCTCATGTTTACTTTCAATCACCTCGCCCACCGTACCGGCACGCATGACGTCCCCAATCTGGACAGGTTTAATATATGATTTGGCATCATTTAGCCAGCCGCGCATTGCAGGATCGATAGAGATATAATCAATTTTAATCAGTAGCTGACCCTCACTGATGCTCGGCCGCTCTGTCTCGGTATACTCCCAAGTCTCAGCGCTTGGTGCGCCAACTGGTCTTGTTTTTAGTCGCCATTGTTTATTTATGGTTGTCATTGCTCTTTCCTTAGAGTCGTCCTTAGAACCAGTCTGCCTGCATGTCAGTGCAAACAGCGTTGTCATTGTTTAAAATGGCTATATCACGATCGATTAATGGTAGCTCCCAATCGATAAAGTATTTCGCCGCTTGTATCTTGCCTTTATAAAAGTTTTGTTGCTCAATATCTTGCGTCGTGCTTAATAGCTGCTCAGCTTTACTGGCTTGGCGAATCCAAATCCAGCTAAGCACGATCGAAGCAAAAATATTCATTAGCGCTTGGGCATTACCAGTAAGCGTAATGGCTTCTTCTGTCTGCAACACTTTGCTTAGATGCACCAGTACTTCGTGCAGCTGACCCATGTAAGGCGTTAATTTACCCGCCAGTACCGCAGTCTCAGGCGTGGTGATATTTTCTAGATCTTGCGTGATTTCACGCTTTAGAATCTGAATGCCAAGACCACCTTTTTGCCATAACTTACGAAATGACAAATCCAATGCCTGTACGCCATTTGTCCCTTCATGGATAGGATTGAGACGATTGTCACGCCAAAACTGCTCAGCATGATATTCACGCGTATAACCAGCGCCGCCTAGTACTTGAATACCCAAATCATTGGCTTTTGGCCCATATTCAGACGGCCATGCTTTTAGTACGGGCGTAAGGAGGTCTAACAATTCGGTTAGCTCGTTTTTTAGGGTGTCGTCTTCGCAAGTATTGATACGGTCAATTAGGTTTGAGCCGTATAAGCACAAGGAGATACCACCTTCAGAATAGGCTTTTTGTGCCAGTAGCATACGCTTTACGTCACCATGCTGGATGATAGCAGTCGCATCATCTTCAGGTTTATTGTTCGGTGCAATGCGCCCCTGCGTACGATCTTTGGCGTAATCGAGCGAATACTGATAACCGCGATAGCCAATCATCGCCGCGCCAAACCCAACCGCAATACGTGCCTCGTTCATCATCTTGAACATATAACGCAGGCCAAAATGCTCATCACCGATCAGGTAGCCGTGACAATCGCCCGCGTCACCAAAGCTCAATGCCGTCGAGGTTGCCCCTCGATAGCCAAGTTTGTGAATCAGTCCTGTCAGATGCACGTCATTGCGCTCGCCAACAGACATATCATCGTTCAAACGGTACTTTGGCACCGCAAATAAAGAGATGCCTTTTACCCCACTAGGGCCACCGGGAATCTTGGCCAATACTAAATGCACGATATTGTCAGACAGTTCATGGTCCCCTGCTGAGATATAAATCTTGCTGCCCTTGACACGGTACGAGCCGTCGTCTTGTTTGACCGCGGTGGTCTTGATGTCAGCAAGTGACGAGCCCGCGTGCGGCTCTGTCAGCGCCATGGTACCAGTGAACTCGCCTGTTAGCATACGCGGCATAAAGGCGGCTTTGATATCATCACTGGCAAAGTGAGAAATAACATTGATGGCTGCAGTGGTCAAAAATGGATAGGCGGTCGTCGACGGGTTGGCTGCCATAAAATAGCCTGCCACCGCGGTCATGATTGTCTCAGGCAGCTGCATACCACCGTCTTCAAAACTGTAACGACCAGCGATAAAACCTGAGTCACGAAACGCATCAAAAGCGACTTTGACATCGCTTATCATGCTGACTTTTTTGCCATCGAACTGCGGCTCATTCTTGTCTGCCAAGTGATTGTGCGGTAAAAACAAATCCGTCGCGATCTTATTTGCGGTATCTAATACCGCATCAAAGGTCTCGCGGCTGTGCTCTGAGAACTTTGCGTATTCGGTGAGGGTTTGTGTTCCTAGCACATCGTACAGCTGGAACGGTAACTCAAAGTCGTTGATAAGGGTGTCTGCGGCCATAGTCGTCTCTTTTAGTTTCTCTTGATTACATGTAACGATCGTAAATCAGGCAAATCCGTTTGTATTATCACCCTCTGTCATGACCCTATCTGTGATATTTACCGCATCATTGAGTCAGGCAAAACAAAGGGGGTTAATGCTTATCAATTGATATTAAGCTAATTTAGCGCTTTGCCGTATTGTCATTTATGACATAATTATGGTCAAATGTGACATAAATTTAAGAAAATTTCGTCAAAAAGACGCAATTTTTGACAAGTACACTTAAAGACACGAGAGACTTATGCCCTATTTCAAACCATTTAATGTAATCGTTCTTGGCTTCGATGGTGTGCTTGGGAGCGTGCTCGCTGGTGCCTTAGATTTATTTTCATTTACAGGGGTCAGCTGGCAGCGATTTTCAAATGAAGCGGTAGAGCCACGATTTAAGGTGCAGATCGCAAGCTTAGGCGGCGGTGATATCAGATGTAGCAACCGCTTAATGATGCGAGCGCACTGCGATATCCAAGATGTCACGGAGTGCGACTTGTTGCTGGTGCCCACCATTGGCGACTCTATTGATAAGGTATTGAAGCAAAATAATGAGCTGCTGCCACATTTAGTACGGCTTGCCAATACCAAGGCCGATATAGCGAGCAACTGTAGCGGGGCTTTTTTCTTGGCGGAGGCAGGGTTATTAGATCATAAAGTCGCCACCACCCATTGGGGCTATGCCAATAAATTTAAGGCAGACTTTCCACTGGTGGACTTACAAGAGAACCAGTTTGTCACTCATGCAAGCGATGAGCTGGGTAGTATATTTTGTGCAGCAGGCGGCAGCGCCTTTTATGATTTGGGGCTATTATTAATAGAGCGCTACTGCGGGCGAGAGATCTCTACACAAGTGGCAAAAACTCAGATTATTGATAGCAAACGAGGCAATCAGAATAGCTATACCAACGTGACTTTGCATAAGCCGCATTCCGATCAGTTGGTCAAACAAGTCCAAGAATTTATCGAGCAAAACTTTCGTCAGCCCATACAAGTCAGCAGCCTAGCTGCCATGGCAAATATCACTCCGCGCACTTTGAATAGACGCTTTCAGGCCAGCGTCGCGATGCGACCCGTTGAATATATTCAGGCCGTCAGAATTGAGCAAGCCAAGCGCTTGCTCGAATTGGGAGATGTGAGTATCAAGTCTCTTGCCGATCAAGTCGGCTATGATGATATCTCTTCGTTCACACGCCTGTTCAAACGGGCAACAGAGTTGACGCCTAAGGAATATCAAGATAAGTTTTCACGGCTGGCGATTTAGAGTCTGTTAGTTAGTGGTCATGCATGTTTACATATTCTGCCATAGGCCTTCGACATGGATAGCATCCGCCTTGATGATTGGATAATCGCTAAAGGACAACTGGTAGCCGCCTGATGTATTGGGCGTCAGTTGACACATTGCGCCAAGCGGAAAGCTGTGTTTTTTGCCAATATGACCAAATCGCAAGCCACTATAAATTGGTAATCCAGTCAGCTTATGTAATTGACGAATCACTGTGGCAACATCATAACGCTTGTCATAGCTGTCCTCACCTGAACCAGACAACGCCCCAAACACAATCGCTTGTTGACCTTTAAACACTCCCGCTAAATACAAATCATACAGCATACGCTCAATACGATACGCCTGCTCGCCCACATCCTCTAAAAACACAATACCGCCCTCAATGCGCGGTAAATACTCGCTACCTGCCAGCGCAGAGACCACGCTTAGGTTACCACCCCAAATCGTACCAGTGAGCACTTTGGACTCGCCCGCTGTGAGTATGGTAGGCAATTGCTGACTGGTTAAAGACGCATCTTGTATGGTGATCGTGAGGTTGGGATTGGTTAAGGCCTCAGCGAACTGGCGACAGCTGACCTTATCAGGCACAGTTTTGCCAAACTCGCTATAAAGCATCGGTGCCGCAAGTGAACTCATAGACCCTTTCGCCAATAGCGCACATTGGATCGCAGTCACATCACTGAACCCTGCGAGTATTGTGCCGCGCTCTTTCATAATACGCCCAAGCGTCGTCCAATCAACCATGGGTAATATACGCATCGCACCATAACCACCGCGCACACCCAAAAGCAGTTTTGGCGCTGCTATCGCTCCGGTCGCGAGGTTTTGGAAGTCACTGGCACGCTGCGAGTCCGTACCTGCAAAGCGCAAATATTGACGATTGGTAATATCGGGATTACTTATTTTAAACCCAGCACAGCTCATGCGATCTAATGCCAACTGATTGCGCTCATCACTGCCGCCCACATTGGAGCTGGCAAACAGTCTGGTCTCAATCGTGGGCGTAGTGCAGCTTGTTATTAGAGAGGTTTGCGCTGAGCGCTCATCCAACAATGCAGTCGGCAGATCGTCTTTGGTCAGCTGCGAGCTATTATCTGCCTCAATGAGGCTGGCAGCCAATGTGTGAGGAATACTTTGCGCTGCTAATGCCGCAGCACCTGCGCCAACACCTATTCGGCGCAAAAACTGTCGACGGTTTAGGCCAACATTAAGCTCATCAGCTAGGTTTGACTGTAGGTTTTTATCTTCTATTGATTGCTGGATGGACGGTATTTTTGAACCCATACGTTGTTACTACCTATACATTTTTGTTTTTATGATTTATACATTGTCATCTTTTGCAGTAGCGCACATCACAAATGAAGCCGTCATACTCAAACATTGTAACGCATCTTGCCAGCAGTCAAGTTACCCAAGCCTTTACCTATATTTACTTTTTCGCTACCGAGACATACAACATGGGGCGAGTATGTTTGTTACTGTAGATACAAATTCATCGCACAAAAATAAAGGCAACAATTATGTTTACCAAGAAAAATGATAAAGAAAAAACACTCGTTTCTAATTTGAAATACTTGATTGGAAAAGAAGACAAACTTAAAGAAAAGCTAGAAGACAATAGTTATCTTGAACCTTTTAGCGATGATTTGATGCTATTTATGAGTCTAATCAAAGACTACTATAAAGGTGACTATCGTAAGATTCCTTTTAGAACCATTTCAGCTGGTGTGGTTGGGGCAATATACACAATAAATCCTATTGACCTTATCCCAGACTCTATTCCGTTTATCGGTTATATCGATGACGCACTTGTACTTAAATTTTGTTTAAAACAAGCCAGAAAAGATTTGCAAAAATATAAAGTATGGAAACAAGAACAAGCGGATGCCAAAAGCACATCGGAAAATGACAAACACACGGACAAGATCAGTCATGATAAAAGCAGCACTGATGAAGAAGATGACAATGAAACCAGTACTGATCTCAAAAAGGCTTCGTAACTAGTTATGTCTTAACCGATAATTAGCAGTTTAAAAAAAGCCACAGCCACTCACTTGGTTGTGGCTTTTTTGTTGCTTTAATCAATCTGACGCTGAACGGTTAAACCTCCAAACGTCAGATTTTAATTCGGCACATCGTAGCTCGCTTTTTCTGGATTGAGGCCAAACGAGTACACGAAAGTTGCTACGAGGCTGTTGACGATGATAAACGGTAAGTCAATCACCACATGACCTAAAATATAGCGACCAATCAACCACGAAACAATCAGCATAACGATAAAAAACCCAGCCAAGTACGCCAAAATAGCAGGATGCTTGAGATTATAAGGTTGGTCAGTCTTCGGCTGCTTTTCTAATACATACGTTCTTATCGCCCAACCCGCGGCATAAGAAAACCCACCTAACACAACATAACTAAAAAAATTCATATAGCTTGACTCTACTGATTTAAAGGCTTGTAGCAAGATCGTTTTGGACAAATACAATTGATCATCAACGATATTTATGCTACTTATGAGCAATACTTATCTAACTACTCTCATTCACATTATCGATAATGACGTTGGCATGTGGATTGGCCAATATATCGGTATTGATGTCGTCACACTCTACTCGATAGATGGTGTTAGCACCTCGGTAAATATAAGACAGATACTCACTGTCTAAGAGTGGGTCGATATTGGCATAGGCAGGCTTGACATGCGCCAATACTAGCACTCGATCAGGACGCCCGATCACCGCATCGACATTATCTGGATCAATAGAGAAAAACTGCGGTATATCACTATTTTTAATCACTTCTAACGCTTCAGGCTCATCCCACACACGCTTAGCACTTGCAGGCTCTTTCATCTGCATCACCCAAGCGCCTTCTT
>CENM01039594.1_pt1 | contig 12012 bp, 10 predicted proteins | sample 530261 | NCBI WGS metagenome assembly CENM01 (sample SAMEA2619854, study PRJEB7988) | marine metagenome | biome: marine biome (ENVO:00000447); feature: deep chlorophyll maximum layer (ENVO:xxxxxxxx); material: "saline water (ENVO:00002010), including plankton (ENVO:xxxxxxxx)" | depth 80 m
CATTCAGCTGAATGAATCATTAACCCTCTAATAGTTTCAGAGGTAGCTTCGGGGTACGCTGACATAATTTTTGCAGCCATATAGGAGGCTTCAGCGGTAGCGGCACTGGTATCAGCATGTGAACTAAAAACGTTATTTTGAGTTTTACCTGAAGCAGTGAGAACTGATAAATCTTCATGAAAGTCTATAACACCATCGTCACGAATTAATCTATTGCCTCCCTCACAAAGTATTTCTGGCTTAAAAGGAGCATCGACCCATTCCCAATTATGAGAACTGGATGTTGTTGGGTTAATATCTTTAAATTTTGAGCAGATCACTGGATTGGGAATATTGGTAACATCATAAAGCTTAGTACAGCTACCTACTGTAATAGCATTCCAAGCTTGAGCAGGATCTTGGACTTTAGTTAACCTTGCATTTGACCAATAATCTTTTTGAAAGTTATCAGCATTTCCAGCTGAGATTATGAAAATATCAGAACTCGTTTGTGAGTTTTCATAGCAAAAATTATCTATAGTTGCAGACCATGATGTGGGGTAGCCTTCACATTTATAATCTTTATTAGTTACTGCTAAGCTATATACTCTTTGACTTTCAGGCCGATCGATTATAAGGTTACTAATAGTGCCTAATGTAATTGCTCCGTATAGTTCTTCGGGGTTCGTTCCTCGTGGTGGTAAAATTCGACCTGATTCAATTTTATGAGTCGCCTTAATCATCTGACTATTTACTAAATAATCTAGAATATCAGAGCCAAACGCAGCTACCCCAGCTTGAAAAGAACCGTGATAAACGTTTGTTGGAAAAAGTACATTATCAGTATAGTGATCCCAGTTTGTATCCCAAGAAGTACTATAACGTGCTTCACACACCTTATTAAGTAAAGGGTTATTATAGTTAACACCAGTGTCTAGAATGCTGACAAAAATATCGTTTTCACTCGGTTCTAGCTGTATACGTTGGTTAAAGTCATCAGTAAATTCATGCTGAGATGGTATGTCCATATCAATGAATACGCTAGGGTTTTCTGATGATATCCGTAGTTCTACGATATCAGGGTTTTCAGCTATTAAACCCTCAATTTGATTCCTATTAGCACTAATTTTAAATATGGTAACTGTTGGCAATGTTATATACGATTTACTTATATAAGAATATAATTTTTCGTCAATTTTCTTTAAAAAATTATTTCTCGCTTCTTCATCATCGAATGTTACCCATGCTTCACACTTTATAATGCTTTCTGAATCTTTTGGTAGCAACGATATATCGTCTGTCCATAAGTCCTCTAACGTAGAAGGTCTTATTAAGAATATATTATTCAACATCGGACGATTTTTAGGTTTTCCACCCCTAGTATCATCATTAATAAACTGCTCAATTCTACTGCGAAATACATCTTTTTTTTCGTTGCTTGTATAAAAAGTTAAGACTTGCTGATCCTCTTCTAGCTTTAATGTCTTTAGTTTGAATGACTTATTATCAAATTTTTCAACATCAAGCTCTGTTCCATTATCACTTACAATGCTAAGGAAGATACCTTTTTCGCTAGTCAATGGGTTGACTTTATCCTGACTATCACTAGAAATATTTTGTTTTTCATTTAATATATTCAAAGCTTCATCGTATTGAAGTATTAATTTCTTTCCATGCTCTGATCTGTCTTTTGGAGTAAGATAAGGCGAACCTCCACCAGAACTAGCGAAATAATTATGTTTTTCGATGTTATTATAGAACAGGTGAGGCTTGTTGTTATTCATTAGGTTACTCTTTAGAGTTTCGTTTTACTGTTTAGGGACTGGAGTAAGAAGCTCTCATCAACAATATTATTATTGTTTAAGACAGCTTGTTTAGCAGCATCATCGCAAGCCTTTACAATCTCAGCGTAACTTAACCCTTTTGCAGCGTCATAGATAGCAGACCACTTATTTACTTTAAACTTAAACAAAAGGAACTTATTTTGAATTAAACGCTTTATTTCATCTTCGTTAGGTAAGTCAAATTCAATAATATCATCAAAACGACGAAATAGAGCTTTGTCTAAAGATTCAACATGATTAGTAGCTGCAATTACTATACTATTAGACTGCTCTTCTTCGAAAAAGACTAAAAAAGAATTTAGTATTCTTTTGATCTCACCAACATCATTCCCCTGACCTCTAGAAGACCCTATGGAGTCAAACTCATCGAAAAGGTAGACAGCTTTGTTGTTAGAAATAAAATTAAAAATAGCTCTTAATTTAGCAGCTGTTTCGCCCATATACTTACTCATGAGTCCATCAAGTAATATCGCGTAAAATGGCATATTCAGTTCTGTAGCCAACATTGAAGCTGATATTGTTTTTCCAGTTCCTGGGAGGCCGTGGAATAACAATTTCCTGCGTGGAGTAAGCCCGAATTCTCTAAGGCTAGCAGCATTTTTATGTTCATTGATGACTTTATCTAAGTGCTCTTGTACAGAAGGTGATAAAACAATTTCATTTTTCCGAACCGAAGCAAATTTGAGCTGAAGGCTACCATCTAATTCATTACCATTTGAAGCACTCATACTACTTTTATCAAAGTTTTTCTGTGTAGGTGACCCTTTATCGATGATAGATTTTAACTCTTTAGCAAGTTTATGATGACCAGAGCGCGCTTCATTTGCAGCAATTTGCAATGAAACTGACTGGAATCGGCCAGTATCGTTTTGATAGTGAGCCCTAATCAGGTTCTTAATCTGTTCAGCGGTTGCCATTTTGGACTCTCGATGATACTAGTTAGTTTGATATATAATTATATCAAATCGGTACGTAAAAAACTCACTGATTGAAGGGCGCAAAAATAGCTATATTATTGCCGCTGATGTTGCCAAGCATACTGAGCAGCAGGCAGAGTATATGTAAATGCGCGGCTTAGATGACATGCATTATCAAAGCTTGATTATAGAATACCTCAAGACGTTTGAGCGAGGCAGACTAGCTGATTTTGATAAAATGCTGGCTAATAAGTTACCGCAAGTGCTAGATGATAAACAGCGTAAGAACAAGGTGCGTAACCTGTTGCAGAAAATGCGCCGTGATGGATTAGTCGTTTCTGAGGGTTGGTCTTGGACTCTTGCAAATAGCTAAGGATAGCTAAGGATAGCTAAGGATAGCTAAAAACAGCTAAGAATAGCTAAAAGCAGCTAAGTGTAGCTAAAGATAGCAAAAAAACAAGCCGCTTAGTGCGGCTTGTTTTTCATCATTGATCAGTGAAACCGCGCAGCCATCTTCCTCTCGATCCACTGAGCGACTTCACTTTCAACCCATGCTACGCGTCCTTTGGTCATCTTTACTTGAACAGGAAAAGTAGGGTCATAACGTTTAGATCTCTTATTAAGCATATCATAAATTGTGGAACTACTAAGTCCTATACAGTCTTCGACTTGCTGTATCGAAATCATACGAGGTATTTGTGGCATGCTTGGCATTGATGTGTTTGGTTGAGTGTTTGCGTTTAAATTATCCATTGTTTTCTCCTAGTAAGTGAATGAGAGCTTTCTCTCTCATACAGTTAGGGAGTCCTATATTTTTTTACGGCATCCTATACAGTCCGACCGTTCGCCTTAGTTAACCCAATAAAAAAAGAAGCAGAATGAATCCGCTCCTTCTTATATCAACTGCTTATTTTCACAGAGTTAGCTAACTGCTGTTACGCTTTGCCGTAGTCCTTGCTCAATGCTGCTCACGTTCTGAGTGGCTAACCCATTCTGATAACTCCCTTGCTGAGTACTACTCACATCCTCTGTCTCCATGGGATAAAACTCTTCAGCCACATCAAGCATGCCATCACTATCAACCTCAAAGCAGGAGTTCACATAACCTTGTTTGGCAGCTGCCTCTAACGCCGCTTGATCAAAGCCGTGTTCACACAGCTCTGCATCAATCACTCCAGCATGTTGTACCGCATCTTTGAGCGTTACCCCATCACGCAGCGTTAAATCCACAAAGTAAATCGGTGTGCGATAGCTTTGCGTCGTGCTTTTACCTCGCAAGGTGAGTTGCAACGGCAAGCAAGACAGCTTATTGCCAGATACTGCGGCAAAGTAGCTTAAGCGTGCGGCAAGCGTTCTAATACTATTAAAGCCAGTGGTGCGAAAGATAAAGGTGCCAAGCTCATCGTCCTCAGATAGATTGACATACAGACGACCGTAGGGCTTACAAGCACCCCCTTGCGCTAAGGGGCAGCGATCAGGTGATGGGCAAGGAAGCTGCTCGACACCATTATTGGTACGACGCTGACAATGTTCACCGTCACCCACGCATAGCGGGCGTCCAGTTTGTCGATCAAACAGCGTGTACTCAGCACGAAGGTTTAGGTCAGGATCGTTAAACAACATGCGTACCGGTATTTGTCTGAGTTTACCGTCATTCTTTTCGCGCAGCTTTGCATCGAGTGGATGGTTAACCCAGCCATCTTTGTTTTGGATTTGACTGGTAATCGTGAACTGATCGTCTTTAGCAGGTAGACGCTTGCCATCTTTTACGATGATACGTCCGATGCTAATACGACCTAAAACTGGTGGGGTTATGGTGAGACCTTTAATCATGGTGATATTCCTTATATGTTTTAGTTAGCCATAAAAAAGCCCATCTTTGATAGATGGGCTCTTATGCGCTAGATTTAGTTTGTGTGTGTTGATTAGAATAGATAGCAGGTTAATCGTTTAAGATCACAAAACGACGACTACCCTGACGGGTTTTACTGAACTGAATGAGTAGCTCAGGATGGGCTTTGATCACCGCCTTGGTATCTAAGCTTACGCTGTCCTTGGATCGTTTCCACGAGATAGCCCCTTTATCAAAGATCGCCACCTCATGGTCTTTGATCAGGCTTTGTAGTTGATGCTTTACCTGATCATGACGCTGCTCTAACTCTTGCATGTAATCACGGTAGCTCAGCAATTGCTCAAATAGCTTGTTAGCGCCACCATCATGTTTAAAGTCAATTTTGCTGTTAGGCTCAGGTTTGGGATAAAGCTGTTTTAGTGCACGCGCTGCCGACTCACTATGATCAGGGGTTGGTGGCGTGTCGGTCTGCACGTATTGCCAGAACAGACGCTCATGCTCCATGATGGATTCAATCAAGCGCTCGTCACGCTCAACTTTATAAATCTTAGCCTCATGTCCACAGAGTAGTACGCAGATGTGCGCCGCCGTTTTGCCTGTGACCGCTAGCTGATGCTGTACTTGGCACGTCACATATAACGGCACGCCATGCTTCCACAGCTTGGCTCCATGCTCCCCTGTGGTTTTACACTCTAATATCTGTACCTCATCTGACCCCACCACACTGTAGTCTAGATTGGCTAACATAAAGTGGTTGTCAGGATCAGGGTGCTGTAAGACAGCATTGACGCGGCGAACTTTATTGCCGGTGTGCTTTTGATAATATTTAGCCACTATTGGTTCTAAGGTGTTACCCCAGTACAGTGGCGCATAACTATCAGCACCTTCATCAATATTTGATGCCATACGTCCAGTCTTAATCATCCATAATTCAAGCATGGATAGAAAAGGGTGAATACCGCAAGCGGCAGCAGCATCAGAGCTGCCAATGCCTTGCTTGCGAACTTCAAGCCATTTGTCATGGCTTAAGTTTTTGGTGTTGATTAAGCGTTTGGCTGTCGCTTTGACGACTTTATCCTTCTGAACCGTGTCAGTGCTAGGACTAGGCTTAGTTGTCTTTGCGTTTACCGGAGCAGCAGGTTTGAGGTCTTTAGCTCTAACCGTTGAACGCTTACGACGTCTCATTTGAGCGGTGTTGTTTAATGCGATGGTTTCCATGATAGATTCCTTATAAATGGAGTAGTGAGTGTGATTGGTTAAATAAGCGGCATAAAAAAACCACGCTCAAAGGCGTGGTTGATTCATTGAGTAACTACAGTAATTAAGAGATTAGGCAATTAAGCGCAGCGCTTCATCGAGGCTCTTATCTTTGAGCTTTGCCCCTGCACCAAACCAAGCTGAATCAAGACGATGATCTTGCGACATGGCACGGCGTTCATGATCGACAAACTCCGTCATCGCAGACAGTAAGCCATAAGCAGTGTCTTTAGCGGAGTCTAAATCTGCCCCTCGACCCTGACCGTTAAACATCGTCATCACCTGATTCATAGCGCGAGCATTCGGAACCGCTTCTTTCTCTTTCTTAGCGGTATTAAACAGAATAAGGCCATCGTCTTTGACATCGTTAAACACGCGATTTAAGTAATTGGCGGCTTCTGCTTGCGTCACTCGTCTATTGGTGAGCTGCTTCATCTCATAGTTAAAATTATCCCACTGGCTGACGGACACACCCAATTGCTGCTTGACCTTCTGGGCATCAAAGGTGGTACTGTGCGGTACTTTCACCACACCGCCGCTGCCATCAGCAAGACTGATTGCTAAGGTGTTATTACACACCACACGGATATTGGTGAACTGCGCTGTGGTCGCAAGCGTACCATCACAAGCGGTTGCAAGGAGCAAATAGCCATGACTGACATCACCACCACGTAATGTTGCGGATTGGCCGGTACGAGCAAGGGCCCAGAACTTACGGCCACCCTTTAGGACGCCTGCGGTTTCTAGCTCAAAGTCTGCTTGCTCGGTGAGATCTCGATAAAACTCTAAGATCTCACTCGGTTGTACTTCTTGATAGCGCTGACTCACTACCGATAACGGCTCTAAGTTATCAGAGCGATACAACACTTTATTGCTGTCAAAAGGCATGATCAGGTTTTGACCTTTATCATTGGTTGCCATGTAGCTGACGTCTGAGGACTCAATACGCCAGTCCATTCCAGCCTCACGTGCCCATACCTCTATAGGCTGCTTTGGAGATAATTCACTGCCTAAGCCATGCCAAGGTGTTTCGCCAACGTATGCCATTGATTCGATTAAATGTGCCATGAATACTGCTCCTTGATAAGTTTTAATGAAATAAATGAGTAATGATAAAAATAAGGTTATGGCGTGAAGGGCTTAAAACAGCGCTGACAAAGGTAGTTTTTCTGATGGGTTGTGATCAGCGGCGTTTGTGCGCGGCGCGTTGCCACGCTAACAGCAGAGGCAATCGCGGTGGCTGTGATCACACCAATGGCAGGATTGACTTTGTAGTATTTACAAATGCTCACGCCAAGGCTTGTCAGCGTTGCCTGAGAGCATAACTGTTCGAATATTGATGAGACGGGATTAGATTGACTGATTACATCGGATGAGTGACAGTAAGGGCAAATAGGTTTCATAGGATCTCCTTGATAATGGCGCATAAAAAAGGCCTGCTATAAAGCAGACCTTGATTAGACGTTTAGGGTTCGATTAATGAGGCAACGATGACATCGATGCTCATCTCATGGGGATGCTATATATCTGAGATTATTTTGATATGAGATACGTTTACAGGTTCTAACTATATTGACCATTAACCTAGTTTTTGGGCCTGCTTTGCCCAAAGGCCTTCATATTCGGTAAAGACACTTTAAGACGTTGATAGCTGCCATCAGGCTTATCAGGACGGGTTAGATACAAGGCAGCGTTAACTGCATTTTCAACTTCTTGTAAGTTGTTACGATGGATCATTCCGATACCAAGCTTGCCGTAGCGTGCAAAACTTTCTTTATATTCTTTAGTATTTAATATAAAGCAATAGCCAACGCCTTCAGTAATCGCTTGCCATTTTTGTCCAACTTGATCAGCCAAATAACTGTCCTTGTAATGTTTTTCGCCATCAAAGATCAATAGCAAATGACAATGAAAACCACCATTATCTTCACCCTGTTCTAATGACAAAGCGTAATGCAATAAATGCGTAAAACAAGTATCGCCATTATGAATGGCGTCTCTTAATTTTTTCATATGAAAGTTAAAATCATGAATGGTAATGTGATGACTGATCTCTGGTATGTATTTTAAATCCACTCTCACAAACAACAATCTTGAATGATCTGATATGAGGGTTCTGATATTAGGTTCTAAGTTTCTGCAGTTTTTATTACTCTGATAACGCCACGCGCTGTAGTCTTTTTTTATCGCCTTCTCATAACCTGACAGTAACCGAATAAACTGCACTGTCTTTTCATTATCCCAAAATACGTTATAAGCGTAAGCGTCACCAATAATCATACTGGTGCTTTCTATAAATGCCTGGATAGGTTTTGAGTATCTGTCTTCAGGATTAAGGCTAATCATGAAGGAGTAATAGAACTCATTTAATTGGCTTTTGATTTGTTGAAAATTGATGGTACCAAATAGTACATCTCTAACCAGTCTGTCGACGTTAGAGATAAGCTGTGAGTGATTAACAGGGGAATAGATCATGGCTTGTTTTCCTATGAATATAAAGTTGAATGGGCGCTACATATATTCATAGGGTTGTGTATTTTTTTATTCCTAAGTGCGGATAGCATCCGCCTTAGTTAAGTAGTACTTAATATAATTTATATTATCTTACCGTCCTTCCATGAGCATCCAAAGGCAATTTTTTTGTAAGCCAGCCTTGGGTTTCTGAAAATCGTAACACAGTAATTTGCTGTGTTTCATAGGAGAGAGTGAAGATGGAGTTAGCTGATCGTCATTGACGTTAATTTATAAGAATTTTATAGTTCAATCGTATATAATGCATGTAATACTCTATATTTATACCGACGTTTTAATGACGAAAAAATGATGATTTTATGATGCATAAATCAATAGGTAATAATTCAATTTTAATTATTATATAAGGATGTATAATGAAAAACGGACTTAGAAATAGTAGCGAGATTTTGATAGAGAATGAAAAGTATATTGAAAGAAAGGTCAACGCTCTTAGCGTTTACAATGTGTATTGGTGCCTTTTTGAGTTGAGAGAGCGTGCTCAACTACCAACAGGAACTGTATTGAAAAACGACTCGTTTTGTAAATTACAGTTAATAAGAATTTTAAAACAGCGACGATACAGCGTTAGAAGTTTGAATATATTTTTAGAAGTCAGTGCTGAAAACAGTATTCCTTTGTCATATGTCAAGTGGTTATACGACGATACAAGAGCCGCACTATGGCTAAAAATGGTGTTAAGAAATACTATCAACTCAAGTGAATCCATCATTACAGAATCCGATATATCGATTTTTATTCATGATGTTATTTTTAATAGAAAACTGCTACTTTCGAATAAAAAAATTGTTGAGAAAAATAATAATTCGCAAGTTAAATTAAAAGAAATAACTTTAGAATCACTAAAAGATGCTTACCTTCTCAGCCAAGTAAATTCGAAAGATATTAAATGGCTGACTAGTAAAAGCAACAGTAGCGTTAAAACAAACTATATATATAAATATATGAATAAATTGCATGATCTTAATAACTTGAGAAGAAACAAAGAGAGTAAAAAAAAGAACGGAGGGCGAAAAACAAACATCAATAAGGCTGGGTGCCAACAGGCTTTAATTTGTTCTGACATTATTAAATTTAAAGAAACAGATACAGCTATGCGGCTTTGTCACATACTGGCATCACTTGATTATTGGATGTTCGAGACCTATTGGCTTTACAAAAAGGGTGACGTTGTAAACACAGAAAAGGCTGATAATAGAACGCTCTTTATTAGCAATATGTATGACGCTTGGAATGCAAAACAAAAGCGTGATCGCGATAAAGCTAAGAAACAACAGGGTATAGACCTTACCAGTGACAATAAGAAAAACCTAAGGCGTCTTGCTAAGGCGTGTGGTAAAACGCAGCGTGAAGTCTTAAATGAGTTAGTTGAATCTGCTTATAGTCAGATAACGAAGCAAGAAATTAAGCTAACCTCATCTTTTTCTTATCAAGATGCTTTTTTTGAAAGTATACCTCTAGCGCAGCCTTCTAACTCGTCAAGCGAACATAGTGAGGAAGATGTAGTCTCTGAAGACACTTTTCTAACTAAAGATAAGCAAGAGTTAAGTAGCGATCACGATGCAGAATCGGTTGGCTCATCGACATACGATAATGAAGAGGTGCCAGCTGAGACTATTACACCCAAACAAGAAGTTAATACATTACAGCCATTTTATCCTGAAGGAAGCAATGGAAAACAAGCTAAGGAAACAGCCGATACTAATACTGAAAATTACACTCAGATATGACTTAATACAAGGATAGCCTTTGTTGGTTTGATGTGCTTAAGCCAACAAAGGCTATAAAAAACTCATCACTGCTCTGCTGTGTGATTTTTATATTGAGCTGGCTCTAGACGTAGCTCAACTGATTATGATGTAAAGATTTATTACATTTAGAAAAGTTATTACTGATAGACGGCTTTGATAATTTTTCGTAATAGTTAAGTATATCTGCTATTCTCAATATACTCTTGCAGCTCATCAGCTGTGATACCCTGATTTAACAATGCTTTAATTAAGGTCTGCTTATCAGCATTTTGTAATGAGTCAGCTTGTTTGCTTTGTAGTGATTTCTCAATCTGCTGCCGCGCTGTCTGAAAGTCCACAACCTCACCTGTGTCTCTGAGCAGGTCTAAAAAGTCTGCCCAAACTTGCATGATTTTACGACGCTCCTCTAAATGCTGCGCATGATTATAAACTGCTCGGATACTGCTTTTTTTATCATGAGCCATTTGCTTCTCGATCGCATCGCCCATATAGCCAAGCTCGTTTAAATTAGTGGATGCGATGTGACGAAAGCCGTGACCTGTTTGTTTGCCAGCATAACCTAAGATATCGAGCGCATTATTGATAAACTCCTCGCTATATGGTTGCTGAGTGCCTGTATTATAGAAAACATACTCATAATGACCTGTGATTGGTTTCATTTCTTCTAAGACTGCCAGCATTTGATCTGACAGTGGTACGACATGCTTACGTGCAATTTTAAGGTTATCAATATCAACACGCCATAACCGATTGGCAAAGTCTATATGCGCCCATTTCATCATACGCAGCTCGATAGTACGACAAAATGAGTAGGCTAAAAACTTCATACCTAATCGGGTTTGGTCGTGACCATGATAGCCCTCGATAGCTTGGAGTAAGGCAGGTAGCTCATGGATATCCACATGCTTCATGTGCTGGCTTTTGGCTTTAGGATAGAGCGCCTTTAGATCATCGATTGGGTTTTGCTCAATGATGCGTTCGCGTTTAGCACGTCTTAAAACATTAGCAACCAGATCAATAGTGCGTCTGGTTACCTCGCGTGGCGGCTCACCGTCTTTGTTCACACGCTTTTCGATTTCATCTGCCATCGATCGACAATCCTCAAAGCTCACATCTTTTAGTACAATACCTTCAAAGTGTGGCAACACATCTTTATGCATACGGTTATAGTCTTGCTGATAGGTGCGCGGTTTGACATTACGCTTACGCTCAACCAGCCAATCAAGCGCATATTCATTGAATTTTTGCGCGTGAATATTGGCAAGCTTATCTTGACGCTTTTTATTTTTTGGATCAATACCATCAGCAAGTAGCGCTTTAATCTCAGTATTGGCTTGTCTGGCTTCAGCAAGCGACATGATGGGGTAAGTACCAAGTGTGAGCCGTGTCTGCTTACCATCGAAGCGATAGGCGCTTATCCATGTCTTTGTGCCAGTATTGCGTACTAATAGCTGTAAGCCTTGCTGATCACTGTATTTGTCAGGACGTGAAGGTGTGCATTTCTCACTAGGTTTAAGCTTGCGTATCTTACTATCGCTTAACATGTTGGTCTATTCCCTATGGCTACAAGCTATATGAATCAAGAAATACAACAAGTACGTTGGTCTAATTCTGAATCATAAAGCCTAAATGTTGGTCTTTTTGAGGTCTAATGAAATCATAGACCAACAGATAGACCAACACAAGCTATGGGATAGGTGGGTTATGTTCGGATAGATTAGGAAAACGTTAGACATAAAAAAAACGCTAGAAGCGTTATTTATAAAGGGTTTAAGATGTATATAGGATAGTTTAGGACAAGCTAGGAAACTAGTATTTAATAAGATTGGCGGTGAAGGAGGGATTCGAACCCTCGATACGCGATTAACGTATACACACTT
>CENM01000048.1_pt1 | contig 11989 bp, 9 predicted proteins | sample 530261 | NCBI WGS metagenome assembly CENM01 (sample SAMEA2619854, study PRJEB7988) | marine metagenome | biome: marine biome (ENVO:00000447); feature: deep chlorophyll maximum layer (ENVO:xxxxxxxx); material: "saline water (ENVO:00002010), including plankton (ENVO:xxxxxxxx)" | depth 80 m
AACCGCCCCGGCTTTACCGGAGACTCCATAACTTGAGAGGATGGAATCATGAACTCATCAAAACGATATTCCCCGGAAGTCCGAGAGCGGGCTGTTCGGTTAGTCATTGAACAACCTTCATCAAGCCCAGTTGATAATCGAAGCATGGCGGCGGGAGTACAACGAAGAAAGACCGAAGAAGAGTCTTGGCGGACTGACACCTTCAGCCTATGCCGAGCAACTGGTGGTAAAACACGATAAAGTTACTTCTGACGCTAAACCCGGCTGCTACTGAAAATGGGGTGACGTCGGAATTTGAAGAAAAAACGCGACTTCTTCTTATCCGCCATCGGGAAAAGGCTGCCCTACTCGACTTACGCACGCGATTTTGCTGAGTGCCGAGTCCAAACGATAAATACAGTCAGTGAGCCGCGATGTCGTATTGCAGCGGTTCAAACAAAGGAAAGCATGGGGACTCGATGAACTGATTGAGAAGCCCCGCGGTGGCTGAGCACCCGTCCTGGATAAAAACGACCACTAGAGACTGCAAGAACTCGTAGCCGGACTATCGCGACACGTTACGATAAACTCAAGCGAAACTACTAAAGTATGGTGACTTAGGCCTGCAGCTTTTATGGCTATCTATGTAAAAGGTCAACAGGCCCTAGTTTTTCGAAGAAATGATTATGTTATTGAACTAGATTACTTTACCGCTAATATCATATTTGAAACCATTCTGCCGTCCTCTTGCTTTTCAACATTCAATCGCATTCACAGCCAGCCCTCCCATCGAAGTTTCTTTATATTTTTCCTGCATATCTGCACCTGTGTCACGCATGGTGCGAATGACTTTATCCAGAGAAATAAAGTGTTCCCCATCACCCCTTAATGCCATTTGTGCAGCATTAATCGCTTTTACCGAGGCGATGGCATTTCGCTCAATACAGGGTACCTGCACTAATCCACCCACGGGATCGCAAGTCAGCCCCAGGTTGTGCTCCAGTCCAATCTCAGCGGCGTTTTCCACCTGAGCTACGCTACCGCCCATCAATTCGGCGAGGCCAGCGGCGGCCATGGCGCAGGCTGAACCGACCTCACCCTGGCAGCCTACCTCGGCGCCGGAGATAGAAGCATTTTTTTTGCATAAGACACCCACAGCGCCAGCGGTAAGCAGAAAGTCAACCACGTCACGCTCGTCGGCACCCTTACGAAATTGCATGTAGTAGTGCAGCACGGCGGGGATGATGCCTGCCGCGCCATTGGTGGGTGCGGTGACCATTCGCCCGCCGGCGGCGTTCTCCTCGTTGACCGCCAGGGCATACAGGTTGACCCAGTCCATGGCCGACATGGTCGAGGCGATCAGCGAGTGGTCGTCCTTGCTAGCCAGCATGCACTGGTATAGGGTTTTGGCGCGGCGGCGGACGTTGAGCCCGCCGGGCAGAACGCCCTCGGCTTCCATGCCCTTCTTGACACATGCCTGCATAGACGCCCAGATCGCCAGCAGCCCGTCACGGACCTCCGCCTCGCTGCGCCACACCTTCTCATTCTCCAGCATCAGCTCGCTGATGCGCAGGCCACTCTCCCGGCACATGCTCATCAGGTCGTCCGCGGTCTGGAAGTTGTAGGGCAATTGGGCCGCATCGGCATCGAAATCTCCCTTTACCGCCTGAGCCTCGTCGATGACGAACCCGCCGCCCACCGAGTAGTAGGTATTGCGATAGAGCTCGCTGCCATGATCGTAGGCAATCAGCCGCATGGCATTGGGGTGGTGTGGCAGGCAGTCAGGGTGGAACTGCATGTCACGCCGCCACAGAAAAGGCACACTGTGGCGGCTATCCAGGCGCAACGTCTCGGACGCCTGCACTTCCTCGATGTAGGAGTCGATCAGGGCTGGATCGATGCGGTCCGGCCGCTCGCCCATCAGCCCCATAATCACCGCGCGGTCAGTACCATGGCCGATACCAGTGGCTGAGAGAGAGCCGAAAAGCTGGACCTCAAGGCGCGTGACGCGCTCTAGCAATGACCGGTCGTTGAGTTCACCGACGAAGTCGAAGGCGGCCCGCATGGGACCCACTGTGTGCGAGCTTGAGGGCCCAATGCCGATTTTGAACAATTCAAAAACGCTAATTGACATGCTTCTCACCCTTTAAAATAATTGTAGTTATATGTGTTAGCGATCAAATACAACGGTGCGTTTTGCATGTAAGAAAACGCGACGCTCCACGTGGAGCGCTACCGCCCTAGCCAGGGTCAAACACTCGACATCGCGCCCCTTGGACACCATATCCTCCGGGTAGTCGGTATGGCTGACCGGCTCCACGCCCTGGGTGATGATCGGCCCTTCGTCCAGGTCGTCGTTGATATAGTGGGCAGTGGCACCAACTAGCTTGACGCCCTTTTCATAGGCCTGATGGTAAGGCCGTGCGCCTTTAAAGCCTGGCAGCAGCGAATGGTGGATATTGATGGCGCGGCCGCTGAGCCGCTCGCACATCTCGCTTGAGAGTACCTGCATGTAGCGGGCAAGGATCACCAGCTCGGCGCCGGTCGCCTCGACCACCTCCCATATCTGAGCCTCCTGCTTGGCCTTGGTCTGAGCCGTGATCGGGAAGTGGTGATAGGGGATATCGTGCCACTCCGCCAGGTTCGCCAGGTCTGGGTGGTTGGAAACGATGGCACGGATCTCGATGGGCAGCTGGCCGATGCGGTAGCGATAGAGCAGGTCGTTGAGGCAGTGATCAGCCTTGGAGACCAGGATCACCACCGGCATCCGAGTGCCCGGAGCGGTCAGTTCGAAGGTCATGCCAAATTCGGCGGCGCGCTCGGCGAAGCCGGCCTCGAAGGCCCCAGCGTTGAAGTCCTCATCCACCGGCCGGAACTCGGTGCGGATGAAGAAACCGCCGCCCTGCCGGTCATCGAAGGAGTGCTGCTCTGTGATGTAGCAGCGGCTCTCTTTGAGGAAACGCGTCACCACGTCCACGGTACCGAGCCGGCTCGGGCATTGGGCCGCGAGGATCCAACTACTTTCTTTGGGGCCCATCACGCTATCTCCCTTGTTATAGTTAGCCTAAAAATTCCACGTGGATTTTTCATCAGACGATCAGAATCCAGGTATCGGCTCTATTATTTATTGAAAAAGCATCACCACACGGTCAGGCAAAAACAAAATACTTGCGAACGGTTTCTACGACCTCCCAAGTGCCTTTAAAACCAGGCTCAACGATGAAGATATCACCGGCTTTCAGGTGGATCGGCTCGCCATCTTCCGGTGTCAAAATGCAGTACCCTTCACGAAAATCGCAGTATTCCCATTTTTGGTAATCTACCGCCCACTTGCCTGGCGTACAGATCCAAGTACCCATCGTCTTAGTCCCATCTGCCGATGCGTAAGCATTGAGATTGACGGTATGGGGGTCACCAGACATCTTTTCCCAGGAGCTGGCATCTAAAAGCACTTCTGGCTGTGCGTTACGCAGTAACTTAATCTTGTCGGTCATTATGTTTTCCTTAAAACGTCTTGTTTATCAGATCGAATATCCAGAACGCGACGGCGTTGCCGCTCCCCTACTCGTAGCAAGTAACGAGCAGAGGAGCGGCCTTGCTCAGCGTTCTACACCAATGCCATATTCACTTCCGGCGTCCAGGATCCAGCGGTAGCAGTAGTCGGCGAAGCTGCGCCGCAGCACCAGCTCCCAGCGTTCTTCAGTGGGGCGGCGCAGGATCAGGTTCGCCTTGGCAAACACCGTAGTGACCCCCTTGCCCACCGGGAAAGCGTCCGGGTGGACGTCATAGGGCGTTGACTTCATCAGGAGCTCCCGGGCCATCTCACCCTCAAGCTCGATCAGAGTCTGGCCGCCGCTGACGTTGACGATGGCGTAGTGGGCATCAGCCAGGGCCTCGCGCAGTTTGCCCTCCAGGGAGAACTCCTCGCCGCCGGGGACGATCACGAGCCACTCGTCAGGCGACAGCCACTGGATCGAGCGCTCACCGCTCTCATCTCGGGTCAGGCCGTTGGGACGACCCGGCAGGCCGAAGCCAAGTACCCGGTGGACGGCCTCGTCGAGGACGATGGCGCCGCCGCGTAGGATCAGGTGACCAAGCATCGCGCGCTCGCGCAGCACCACGCGGCTCTTCTGGCTGACGCTCGGCCGGCTGGCCTTGTGGTAAGCCCAGGCCAGCGGCGACTCGGCCGACACCTCGGCCGCGGGGCGCGCATCATAGAGGTTGAACCAGGTAGCAGTTTGCTCAGACATGCTGGCGCTCTCCCTTGGGGTCGTAGAAGATCGGGCCGACGATTTCCGCGGCGTGGGTCTTGCCGTCGGCCATGGGCAGGTAGACAGTCTCGCCCATGCGCGACTGGCCACCCTTGACCACGGCGAGGGCGAAGCCGCTCTTGAGCGTCGGGCTGTAGTAGCTGGAAGTCACATGCCCCACCATAGGCATGGGAATCGGATGGTCAGGGTCGAAGACGATCTGGGCGCCCTCCTCCAGCACCACCGACGGGTCCCTCGGCTTGAGACCCACCAACTGCTTGCGGTTTGTGCGCCGCGTATCGGAGCGCGACAGGGCCCGCTTGCCCACCCAGGAATGGGGCTTGTCGTAGCCGATGGCCCACTGCATCCCCAGGTCCTCCGGGCTCACCGAACCGTCGGTCTCCTGGCCGGCGATGATGAAGCCCTTTTCGGCCCGTAGCACGTGCATGGTCTCGGTTCCATAGGGTGTGAGGCCGTACTTCTCGCCGTGCTCGAACAGAGTCTTCCAGACGTGCATGGCGTAGTTGGCCTGGACGTTGATCTCGTAGGCGAGCTCGCCGGTGAAGGAGATACGGAAGACCCTCGCCGGCACCTCGGCCACCTTGCCCTCGCGCCAGTCCATGAACTTGAAGGTGTCACGATCAAGATCGATATCGGTGATCTCGGCGAGCAGATGGCGCGCCTCGGGCCCAGTCACTGTCATGGTCGCCCAGTGGTCGGTCACCGAGGTGAAGGTGACGTCGAGCTCGGGCCACTCGGTCTGGTGCCAGAGTTCTAGCCACTCCATAACCCCAGCAGCACCGCCGGTGGTGGTGGTCATCAGGAAGTGGTTCTCGCCCAGGCAGCTGGTGGTGCCATCGTCCATCAGCATGCCATCGTCCCGGCACATCAGTCCGTAGCGGGCGCGGCCAACCGCGAGCTTGGCCCACTTGTTGGTGTAGATGCGGTTCAGGAACTCCCGGGCGCCCGACCCCTGAATGTCGATTTTGCCAAGCGTGGAGGCGTCGAGGATACCGACCTTCTCGCGTACCGCTAGGCACTCGCGGGCCACCGCCTCCGCCATACTCTCGCGTTCGCCGTTAACGGCTTCGGCGCGTACTTGTGGGAAGTACCAGGGGCGCTTCCACTGGCCAACGTCTTCAAACTCGGCGTCGTGCTCCACGTGCCATTGGTGCAGGGCGGTGTAGCGCTCGGGGTCGAACAGCTCGCGGCAATGGCGGCCGACGATGGCGCCGAAGGTGACGGGCGTGTAGTTGGGCCGGAACACCGTGGTGCCCACCTCAGGGATCGACTTGCCCAGGCAGCGCGCGGCGATGGCCATGCCGTTGATGTTGCCCAGCTTGCCCTGGTCGGTGCCAAAGCCCATGGCGGTATAGCGTTTGACGTGCTCGATAGACTCAAAGCCCTCACGGGTGGCCAGTTCGATGGCTGCCGCAGTGACGTCGTTTTGTAGGTCGACGAACTGTTTGGGCGCGCGCAGAGTTGGCTTCTCGTGGGGCACCTGATAGAGCGCACAGGCCTTGCCTTCGCGGCGGGCATCGACCTGGGGCAGCTCTACGCTGCCGGCCGACTGACCAAGCGCGTCCAGCGCCTTTGTCGCTGCAGAAACGCCATCGGCCAACCCCGCAGCCAAGTCGTGGACGCCACGGGCACTACCGGCGGCGTGCACGCCCTTCACCAGGCTGGGCACGAAGCCGAGGAGCTCGTCGTTCCAGGTCGGCCGGGCACCCGTATGGGAGGCCAAGTGGATCACCGGGCTGTAGCCGCCGGAGGTGGCGATGGTGTCGCAGACCAGCGTCTCGGCTTGGCCGGTGACCTTGAAGGCAGAGGCATCGATGGTGGCCACTCGGGCACCGCTCACGCGCGCACTTCCCTTGGCTTCGAGCACGGCCGAACCTTCGATGATGCGGATGCCGCGGGCGCGGGCCTGTTCCACCAGTTCACCGTCCGGCGCCTGGCGGGCGTCGACGATCGCCACCACCTCGCGGCCAGCCTCATCCCAGTCCAGGGCGGCGCGATAGGCGTGGTCATTGCTGGTGGAGAGCACCAGCTTGTTGCCCGGCACCACGCCGTAGCGGCGGATATAGGTGGAAACGGCCCCAGCAACTAGGTTGCCTGGCACGTCGTTGCCAGCGTAGACCAACGGGCGTTCGTGGGCGCCGGTGGCCAGCAGTACCTGGCCGGCGCGCACCCGGTGCAGCCGCGACCGGGAGGAGCGGATGCCGTCGACCACCGGCGCGGTCTCACCGAGATGCTCGGTGCGACGCTCGTGCAAGGTCACGAAGTGGTGGTCGTGGTAGCCGTGGGCGGTGGTGCGCGGCAGCAGGGTAACGTTGTTGAGACTAGTGAGTTCCTCCAGCACCTGAGCAACCCACCGGGTGGCTGGCTGGTGATCGAGCAGCTCACGGCTGTCGAGCAGCGAGCCGCCCAACTCCTCCTGCTCGTCGCAGAGGATCACCCGGACGCCGCCACGCGCCGCGGTCAGCGCCGCGGCCAGGCCGGCGGGGCCAGCACCAATCACCAGCATGTCGCAGTGCTGGTTGAAGTGGTCATAACTGTCCGGATCGCGCTCCATGGGGCTGCGGCCCAGGCCGGCACCCTTGCGGATGAACTTCTCGTAGGTCATCCACATGGAGGCCGGAGCCATGAAGGTCTTGTAGTAGAAGCCCGGCGGCATGAAGCGTCCGCCCAGCTTGCCGACCAAGCTCATGGCATCGCGCTGGACGTTGGGCCAGCCGTTGGTGCTGCGTGCTACCAGGCCGTCGAACAGGGCCTGCTGGGTGGCGCGCACGTTGGGCACCTGGGCCGCCTCAGTGCTGCCCAGCTGGATCAGCGCATTGGGCTCATCGGCGCCGGCGGCAATGATGCCGCGTGGGCGGGAGTACTTGAAGCTACGGTTGACGATGTCCACCCCGTTGGCCAGCAGCGCCGAGGCCAGGGTGTCACCGGCGTGGCCCTGGTAGCGCTTGCCGTTGAAGGTGAAGCTCAGGGTGCGGGCACGCTCGATGCGCCCGCCCTCACGAAGACGATTCGGCTGTTGCAACGACTGGTTCATGCCTTGACTCCTTCCTGACGCGAGACCGCTTCCGATTCGGCGGCCACTTTCTCGGCAGGCTTGCCCTCGGGATGCTCGGCGGTGAAGCGGGGCTGCTCACCGATCCGGTAGGTCTCGAGAATCTCGTAGGTTACGGTGTTCCGCGTGATGTTGAAGAACTTGCGACAGCCGACGGCATGCACCCACAGCTCGTGGTGGATCCCTCGGGGGTTGTCACGGAAGAAGAGGTAATCGCCCCACTGCTCGTCAGAGCAGGCCTCAGGGTCCGCCGGGCGGGCAATATGCGCCTGGCCCTTGGGATGAAACTCCTCTTCCTCGCGGTGCTCCTCGCAGTAGGGGCAGTAGATGAGAAACATGGGGTTGCCTCCTTAGTGAGCAACGCCGGCCGCACCGTGCTCGTCGACGAGAGCACCGGTGTGGAAACGGTCGATGGAGAACGGGGCCGCGAGGGGATGGGTTTGGTTCTTGGCCAGGGTCCAGGCAAAGACGTGACCCGAGCCTGGGGTGGCCTTGAAGCCGCCAGTGCCCCAACCGCAGTTGAAAAATAGACCTTTCACGGGAGTTGCGGAGAGGATAGGACAGGCGTCCGGGCAGGTGTCAACGATGCCGCCCCACTGGCGGTTCATGCGCACACGGGAAAATATTGGGAACATTTCCACAATAGCCTGCAGCGTATGCTCAACGGTGGGATAGCTGCCGCGCTGGCCATAGCCGTTATAGCTGTCGATACCGGCGCCGATCACCAGGTCGCCCTTGTCGGTCTGGCTGATGTAGCCGTGGACATGATTGGACATAACGACAGTATCGAGAATCGGCTTGAGCGGTTCGGAGACTAAGGCCTGCAGAGGGTGAGACTCTAAAGGCAGCCGGAAACCGGCCATCCCGGCCAGCACGCCGGAGTTGCCCGCGGCCACGCAGCCAACGGTCTTCGCCTCAATGTCGCCGCGGTTGGTATGCACCCCGTAGACGCGGCCGTCACGGATCTTGAAACCGGTGACCTCGGTGTTCTGCAGCAGGTCGACACCCAGCGCATCGGCGGCCCGGGCGAAGCCCCAGGCCACGGCATCGTGGCGCGCCACCCCGGCCCGCGGCTGCCAGGAGGCTCCCAGCACCGGGTAGCGGGCGTTCTTCGAGCAATCCATGATCGGCACCAGATCCTGCACGCCTTTGGCGTCCAGCACTTCGCCGTCGATGCCATTCAGGCGGTTGGCGTTGACCCGGCGCTGAATATCGCGCATGTCCTGTAGGGTGTGGCCCAGGTTGAGCACGCCCCGCTGGGAGAACATGACGTTGTAGTTGAGGTCTTGGGAAAGCCCTTCCCACAGTTTCATCGCATGTTCATAGAGCGCCGCGGATTCATCCCACAGATAGTTGGAGCGCACGATAGTCGTGTTCCGCGCGGTATTACCCCCGCCGAGCCAGCCCTTTTCGACCACAGCCACGTTGGTGATGCCGTGCTCTTTGGCCAAGTAGTAGGCGGTGGCTAGGCCATGGCCGCCGCCGCCAACGATGATCACGTCATACTGTTTCTTGGGGATGGGGTTGCGCCATTGGCGTTCCCAATTTTCATGATGACTGAGCGCGTGCTTGGCCAGTCCGAAGCCTGAGTAGCGTTGCATGAATCTCTCCTGATGCGTGAAGGCGATTACAGCTTGGAAGAGGCCATCTCCTTGGCCTCGAGCTCATCTGCTGGCTGAGCGGAATAAACCGGATGGCGCTCGCAAATTTCAGCGACCTTTTCACGGACCTCACTTTCAACGGCCTCAGTGCTGCCCCGCTCTGCAAGGACATCCAGGATGTCGCAGATCCAACTGGCTAATTCGGCGCATTCGCTTTCATCGAACCCACGTGTTGTAGCGGCAGGCGTGCCGATACGCAGGCCAGAAGTGATGAATGGGCTCTCAGGATCGTTAGGCACAGCATTTTTATTGACGGTAATATGAGCCCGCCCGAGTGCTAAATCAGCGTCCTTGCCGGTGATGCCCTGTTTGATCAGAGACACTAGGAAGAGATGATCATCGGTGCCTTTGGAGACAACGTCATAGCCGCGATCCATGAATACCTTGGCCATAGCCCGAGCGTTGTCGATCACACGCCGCTGATATTGCACAAAATCCTGACTCATAGCCTCTTTAAACGCGACTGCTTTAGCGGCAATAACATGCATTAACGGACCACCCTGCTGACCAGGAAAAACCGCGCCATTTAGCTTTTTATAGAGAGCGGCATCCCCATGGTCAGAAAGGATCAGCCCACCACGCGGACCGCGCAATGTCTTATGAGTAGTGGTGGTCACCACATGTGCATGAGGGATAGGGCTCGGGTAATGGCCGGCAGCAACTAACCCAGCGACGTGAGCCATATCAACCATCAGCCAGGCGCCGACTTCGTCCGCAATGCTGCGGAAACGACGCCAATCGACTACCCGAGCGTAAGCAGAGAAACCGGCAATGATCATCTTCGGTTTGTGGCTACGCGCCAACCGCTCGACCTCTTCGTAGTCGATCTCACCAGTTTCCAGATTCAGCCCATACTGCACGGCGTGGTAGTGTTTCCCGGAAAAATTAGGCGCGGCGCCGTGGGTCAAATGCCCCCCATGCGCTAGGCTCATTCCTAACACAGTGTCGCCAGGTTTGATGAGTGCCATGAATACCGCTGCATTAGCCTGAGCACCCGAATGCGGCTGCACATTGGCATACTCAGCACCAAACAAATCGCAAGCACGACTTATCGCTAACTGTTCGACCACATCAACATGCTCACAGCCGCCGTAATAGCGCTTGCCGGGATAGCCCTCTGCGTATTTATTCGTAAGTACCGTGCCCTGGGCCTCGATAACAGCACTACTGGCATAGTTTTCAGAGGCAATTAGTTCAATATGCGCTTCTTGGCGCGCGGCCTCATCAGCGATGGCCATGGCGATTTGGGTATCGAAGTCTGAAAGAGAGGAATGGCTCATGAAAAACTCCTTTGTTGTTGGATTCTGACAAACACCTCATACACGCAATCTATTTTCGATAGCGCCCAAGAACCAATTAATAAGGCAAATACTGCGATAAGTACCGACCAGAAGACTTAGCGTTGCAGGCCAGCGATCTCCTAACAACGGAAAGGCCACGCCCGCTTAAAATGGGCTACGCTCACTAAGATTGGATACTCAATCCAGTTTTCAGGGGTGTTTCTATGTGGAACAAGAACGACGAGCAATTCACGCGACAAGGCCTGAGCCCCCTGCAGTAGAAGACTCAGGCCAAGAGAGCAGACGGAGACTACCGCCCTCCAATTGAGATTAGTTCAGAAGCTGTGGACGTGGTCTGTTCTAGAGATGGGCAGCATCAGGCTAGCTGCTTGAATTGACGTTTTCGAGACACCAATGACACCCCAACATAACAAGTAGCCGAAGCGACACACCCGGTCAACGGCCCGATCAGCCAGCCCACATCGGCGAAGAGCATCATGTAACCGCTGATGAAGAAGCCCACAAGCATGGCCGTGAGTGCACCCCAGGCGCTGCCCTTCCAGAAGGTAGAGATGAACACCGGCCCGATCATGCTGGCCAGTAAGGTGCCGGACCCCAGAATCCCCAGCCAGGATAGCATAAATGGAGGCGCATAGAGCATCATCAACAGGGCCACTATGCCCAACACCACCACCGCTAGGCGGTTGATCATCAGCGCCTGTCGCTTACTTGCTACCTCACCGAACAGCGACAGACGCAGATCATGGGAGGTCGCCGAAGCCACGGTGTGCAGCAGTGAGTTGGCCGTGGACTTCATGGCGAAGATGATGAACAGCGTAATGATCCCCTGGACAGCGGGGTGCATGAAGCGTTCTAGGTAAACCGGCATGGCCATATCAGGGTCGGCCAGATCGGGGACTTGCATGCGCACATATAGACCCACAATAGGAATCAAGCTCAGTAACGCCCCCAGAATGGCCACGTAGACCCCCACCTTATGCAACTTGACGTCAGGCTTCATTGCCAGGAAGCGCACCGCCATATAGGGGAGGACGGAGGCAAACAGGAAGGCATAGGGTAGCACCAGGAACACGGTGCCGATGGAATCACCATAGTGTGCCCCCGTGGTTGGGTTGAGCAGTTCCGGGTCGATGGCGTTGAGCGAGGCTTCCCAAGTACCCAAATCTACCGAGGTGAGCATTTGTGCCAAGATGATCACAGCCGCTAGGGCCATGCCACAGACCATCACAGTATCGGTCCAGGCCACTGCCGCAAGGCCCCCCAGCATGGTGTAGATGATAATCACAGAGACCATCAAGAAGGCGCTTTGATTGAGTTCGATGCCTAGCCAGCCTGCGGCTAGCAGGCCCACTGCTTTAATCTGGCTGGTCAGGAATACCAACAACAGCAGGATAGTGATAAAGGCAGACACACCCTGTAGTACACGTCCCATAGCGCCACTACCGTGGCTCTGAGCGATATACTCGGGGATAGTGTTGCTGTCCATTTCGAAGGCTCGGCGCTGTAGGAATCGTGCGAAGTAGAGCACGGCGATCATCATGGCGGGTGCAAAGAAGAAGTTGCCCAGCACCTCAATAGCCCCGAACTGATAGGTCACGCCAGGAGAGCCCATGAAGCCCCAGCCGCTGAAGCCCGTCGCAACAATGGTACCCGCCGCCACGAAAGCACCTAGCGAGCGCCCCGCCGTAAGCGTTCATTCCACGACGTTCTGCCACCCTGCTGAAA
>CENM01039592.1_pt1 | contig 11975 bp, 10 predicted proteins | sample 530261 | NCBI WGS metagenome assembly CENM01 (sample SAMEA2619854, study PRJEB7988) | marine metagenome | biome: marine biome (ENVO:00000447); feature: deep chlorophyll maximum layer (ENVO:xxxxxxxx); material: "saline water (ENVO:00002010), including plankton (ENVO:xxxxxxxx)" | depth 80 m
ATGTTTTCTGCTTGGCATTGCTGGGCATGAGGACCCCTCACTTGTTGCTCTATCTTCCTGTTTCAGGTCTCACCCACTCAACCTGACGTGCTTCGGCCTAAAGCCTGCAAGCGGGCAAAGCTACCAGAAGCTGATGGCCTGCGCTACTGTTTGCCGCCAGAAGGCAGACGCAGGCCTGCAAGCCGCTGCCAGTCAGGCTCTGACAGGGTATCATCGGCGTTTTTGTCGCCATCTCGGGATGTTTCTATGTCGCAGCAGCGCTGGGCCGGACGGGTTCAGGAAATTCAACCGTTTCACGTCATGGCCGTTTTGGCACGCGCCCGTGCGCTTGAGGCCCATGGGCGTGATGTCATTCATATGGAAATTGGCGAGCCCGATTTCACTACCCCTGAACCCATTGTTCGTGCCGGTCAGCAGGCGCTGGCTGATGGTTGTACCGGATATACGCCGGCACTTGGGTTGCCGGCGCTGCGCGAGGCCATTGCGGGCCTCTACCGTCAGCGTCACGGGTTGGACGTAGACCCCGCCCGGATCGTGGTTACGCCTGGTGGATCGGCGGCACTACTGCTGGTCAGCGCGTTGCTGGTCGAGCCCGGCCGCAAGGTGCTGATGGCCGATCCGGCCTACCCCTGCAATCGGCATTTTCTGCGACTGGTCGAGGGGCGCGCGGTGCTGGTGCCGACCGGGCCGGAAACCAACTATCAACTGACGCCCGAGCTGGTTGAGCAGCACTGGGGTGCCGATTGCGTCGCCGTGCTGGCGGCGTCGCCGGCCAATCCAACCGGCACCCTGCTGTCACGCCAGGAGCTGGCTGCGCTGTCGGCGACCTGCCGGCGTCTTGGCGGTGAGCTTATTGTCGACGAGATTTACCACGGACTGACCTACGGGCTGGACGCGCCGTCGGTGCTGGAGGTGGCTGACGATGCCTTTGTGCTCAACAGCTTCTCGAAGTATTTCGGCATGACCGGCTGGCGCCTTGGCTGGCTGGTCGCGCCCGAGGCGGCGGTGCCTGAGCTGGAAAAGCTGGCGCAGAATCTTTACATCTGCGCGCCGCATATGGCGCAGCAGGCGGCCCTTGCGGCCTTCGGCGAGGAAAGTCGGGAAATCTGCGAGATTCGCCGTCGTGCCTTTCAGGTGCGCCGTGACTTTCTGCTGCCGGCCGTTCGCGACCTCGGCTTCAAGGTACCGGTTACCCCGCAGGGTGCCTTCTATCTGTATGCCGACATGCAGGGGCTGGGGGGTGACAGTGCCGGATTCTGCCAGCATGTCATCGAGCGCGAGTTCGTCGCGCTGACGCCAGGGCTGGATTTCGGTCATCACCGTGCCGCGCAGCATCTCAGGCTGGCCTACACCACCTCGCTGGAGCGCCTGGAGCAAGCGGTTGAGCGACTTTCGCGGGCGCTGAACAGTTGGTCGCCCGAGTGCTGATTCCGTTTGAAACACCGCTGCGCGAGGCGACGCTATTGCGCCGTTACAAGCGCTTTCTGGCCGATATTCGGCTGCCGGACGGCCAGGAAATCACGGTGCATTGCCCCAACACCGGTTCGATGCGCAACTGCGGTCAGCCCGGCGACCGGGTCTGGGTGAGTCTGGATTACAAACCCGGGCGCAAGCTGCCGGGTACCTGGGAGCTGGTCGAGATCGGCTCTGGCCAGGTGGCGTGCATCCACAGTGCTCGGGCCAACCGAGTGGTTGCTCAGGCGCTGCAGCAGGGGTTGATCACGCCCCTGGCCGGCTATCCGGAGGTGCGCGCCGAGGTGCGGCTGCCCGAGGGCTCAAGCCGCTTTGACTTTCTGCTCTCGGGCGGCGGCCGGGCGGAGTGTGTGGTTGAAGTGAAAAGCGTAACCCTGGCTCTGGGGGAGGGTGTGGGGGCGTTTCCGGATGCGGTCAGTGCCCGGGGTCAGAAGCATCTGCGCGAACTGATCGAGGTGGTGCAGGGCGGACGCCGTGCCTGTCTGCTGTTCTGCGTGATGCATTCGGGCATCGAGCAGGTTCGGCCGGCGGACGAGATCGATGCGGAGTATGGGCGGTTGTTGCGCAAGGCGGCGGCAGCCGGGGTAGAGGTGCTGGCCTGGTCGGTCTGGCCGCGGCCGAATGGAATGCAGGTACGTGGGGCGTTGCCGGTCGTATTATGACGGCTGTTCGTCGTCCAGCCAGACGTGCCCGTTGCTGACGTGGCAGCGCAGCTGGCGCAGTGATTGGCCGACGCAGGGGCCGGCAACGCATTCACCGTTTTCCGGCAGGAACAGGGCGCCATGAGTGGCACACTGGATCAGTCTTCCGGAGCTGTCGAGGAACTGGTCGGGTACCCATTCCAGGCTGATACCGCGATGCGGGCAGCGGTTTTCGTAGAGATAGATGTGCTCACCCTGGCGCACCAGGAACAGTGATTGCCCCTGATAGAGAACGCCCTTGCTGCCGCGCAGGGGCAGGTCATCAAGGCGACACAGAGGCTTGGGCAGAAAGTCGTGGTCTGACATGGGGCGGATTATCCTGCGATGCTCGTTACAAAGCCAGTCGTGGTCATGACGCTGACAGCGTCCCCCGGTATGCTGGCAGTCCTTTCAAGGTTGGCGTCCGCGCCACCGATCGGTAACAGGAATACGACATGGTGCTGCAGCCGCGCTACAAAAGGCTGGTAATGATGGGGCTGCTGGCGTTTCTGCTGGTTGCCTGTCTGCTGTCGCTGGCGCTCGGCCCGGTCAGTATTGCGCCGTCCGACACGCTGCGTGCGCTGTTCTGGCGCTTTGCCGACAGCGCAGTGCCGGCCGATCAGCAACTGATCATCGAACAGATTCGCCTGCCGCGCATGCTGATGGGCGTGGTTGCCGGCGCCACCCTGGCGCTCACCGGTGCGGCCATGCAGGGGCTGTTTCGCAATCCGCTGGCCGATCCCGGCCTGATTGGTATCTCCAGTGGTGCGGCGCTCGGCGCGGCACTGGTAATCGTACTGGGTTCGTTGCTGGCTGGCCCGCTCGGTGCCGACTGGCAGCCCTATCTGACGGTGCCCGGGGCGTTTGTTGGCGGACTCGCATGCACGGCACTGGTCTACCGTCTCGGCCAGTCGGTGCAGGGCACCTCGGTAGCCAGCATGTTGCTGGCGGGTATCGCCATCACAGCCATCAGTGGCGCACTGGTTGGCTTGCTCAGCTACCTGGCTGATGATGGCATGCTGCGCACGCTGACGTTCTGGAATATGGGCAGTTTGGCCGCTGCCGACTATCCGAGAGTCGGGCTGCTGTTGCTGTGCTGTCTGCCCATCTGGTGGCGCCTGCCCCGGCTGGCGCCAGCATTGAACGCCCTGCTGCTGGGTGAGTCGGAGGCGCGCCATCTCGGCGTTGAAGTCGAGCGGGTCAAGCGTGAACTGGTGCTGTTGACGGCGTTGGGTGTGGGCGCCTGTGTGGCCGCCTGCGGACTGATTGGCTTTGTCGGGCTGGTGGTGCCGCATCTGGTCAGGCTGGTGCTGGGGCCGGATCATCGCTGGCTGCTGCCGGCCTCGATGCTGCTGGGGTCGGCATTGCTGCTACTGTCGGATGTGACTGCCCGATTGCTCCTCGCGCCGGCGGAACTGCCCCTGGGGATCATTACCGCGCTGCTGGGGGCGCCGTTCTTTTTGTCGCTGCTGATGCGCGTGCGTCGCCAGGGTGGTTTCTGATGCTCAGTGTCGAACAGCTGGGTTGCAGTCGCGGTGGGCGACAGGTACTGCGCGACCTGACATTCGATCTGCACGCAGGGGAGGTCATCGCGGTGCTGGGCACCAACGGCGCCGGTAAAAGTACCTTGCTCGCGGCGCTGTGTGGCGAGCTTGCGGTAGATACCGGGCGAGTGCAGTTGGCAGGCAGGAACCTTGATGAGTGGACGGCAGGTGAGCGGGCTCGCCGGCTGGCCGTATTGCCTCAGCAATCGGAGCTGGCCTTTCCGTTTCGCGTGGAGGAGGTCGTGGCGCTGGGCCGTATGCCTCACGCCACCGGGTTGCAGCAGGACCGGGCTATTTGTGCCGATGCGATGGCGGCAGCCGATGTGACGCACCTGTCGCAGCGCAGCTATCTGACGCTATCTGGCGGTGAGCGTCAGCGGGTTCATCTGGCCCGCGTGCTGGCGCAGGTCTGGGAGGTTGGCGAGGGTGGCTGTCTGCTGCTGGATGAGCCAACCGCCTCGCTTGACCTGGCGCATCAGCGACTGATCATGCAGCAGGCCCGTGCGATGGCGTCCCGGGGATTGAGTGTACTGGTCGTGCTGCACGATCTGAATCTGGCTGCGGCCTTTGCCGATCGTGTTCTGCTGCTGCACGAGGGCAGGCTGGATGCATTGGGTACGCCCTGGCAGGTGTTGCAGGCCGACCATATTGAGAGGGTGTTCGGCGTTGCGGTGCAGGTTCAGCGGCATCCGCAGCACGACTGCCCGCTGGTTATTCTGTGAGGTGGCAATGAACGTACTGATTCTGATCGCCGGTCTTTTCGGGGCGGCCTTGGCGCTGGCCGCGCCGCTGCCTGCCTGGCAGGCAACCGATGGCCTTGATGATCCGCATCTGGGGCAGGTGTGGGACACCCATGCCCAGCGCTGGCTTGAGCCGCAGCAGTTGGTCGACGCGTTGCTGGATGAGCCGCGTGTCATTCTCGGCGAGCGACATGATCATCCTGATCATCACCGGCTTCAGCTCTGGTTGCTGGAACAGCTGCAGGCGCAGCGGCCACAGGGTGCACTGGTGATGGAAATGCTGCAATCCAGCCAGCAGCCGCAGGTCGACGCCTTGCAGGGTAAGCCGCTGCCGGCTGACCCGATGCTGGCTGAAGAGCTGCAGTGGCAGCCGGGTTGGGATTGGGCGTTGTATGGCCCGCTGGTGCGTTGGGGGCTGGCTGTGCCGCAACGGCTGCTGACGGCGAATCTGGATCGTGACGAGCTGATGGCGTTCTATCGCGATCCGTCCTCCGATGTGTCTGGCTACCCTGCCTCCGCCCGCGCCAAGCTGGAGCGCATCATTATTGCCAGTCACTGTGACCTTATTGAGGCGTCGCAGGTTGCTCCCATGCTGCGCATTCAGCAGGCGCGCGATCTGCGCATGGGGCAGGCATTGGCGACAGCCCCGGCGCCAGCGCTGCTGATTGCCGGGGCGTATCACGGGCGCCGTGACCTCGGCGTTCCGCTGCATTGGGATGGCCAATGGGGGGCTGCGCCGGTGGTCGTGTTGCTATCGGAAGCGGGTAGCCCATTGCCCGGTCCGGAGCAGGCTGACTTCGTCTGGCTGGCTCCGGGATTGCCTGAGCAGGACCATTGTGCGGGGATGCGCGCGGCGGCTGAGAGCTAGACGCTGCGGCTGCGCAGATGCGGGCTGTTGCGCAGCATGTCCAGCAGCGTGGCAGCAATGTCATCTGCCCGCTCTACCAGGCTGAGCTGCTGCGGCTGCATCAGCCATTGATGCAGTACACCGTAAATGAACGAGTGAGCACAGAACAGGGCCATATCGATATCCAGATCAGCGGGTAGTTCGCCGCTGGCAATGGCCAGCATCAGGGATGTGCGCAGGTTGTCATCATGGTGCCGGTTCATGGTCTGCAGGTGCTTTTTCTGCGTGCAGGGCTCGTCGATGTAGTCGCATTTGAGTAACAGGATCTCGTTCACCCGGCGCGATGACGGGTCTGACTCCAGGCGCTTGAGCACGGTCACCAGGAGCTCGCGAAAACGCTCCAGCGGATTCGGGGCGCTGGCATCGCGGGCTGCCTGATTGAGCGATGCCAGTGGCAGCTGAATGCGCTGGAACAGGGCCTCCAGCAGGTCTGCCTTATCCTGGAAATGCCAATAGATTGCTCCCCGGGTCACGCCGGCTGCCTGGGCGATATCACTCAGGGAGGTGCGTGAAACACCTTTTTTGTGGAAGCACTGCTCGGCGGCGTCGAGGATGCTTTCGCGGGTTTCAAAGGCTTCTTCTTTTGTGCGTCTGGCCATGCAAGTCTCGAGCGGAAAACAGGGAGCGGGGGCCATGGTGGCCAAGTTGTGAGCGAATGTTATCGTAAGACCAAAACAATTTACAGACAGGAGTGAATGTAAGTATATTGTGCGCCAATCAGTGATGCCCCTAACGGGACCCAAGGGGCATGCGCCTAATCAGACATAACGGTTTTTCACGAGGATTCACCATGCCGATGAAGCCAGCGCGCGCTGCTCTCTTCCCGCTTCTTGCATCCCTGTTGCTGATCAGCGCCTGCCAGGACGCCGAACAACAGGGCGGGCAGCAGCAACAACAGCAGGTGCCAGAGGTTGGCGTGGTCACGCTCAAGGCCGAACGCTTCCTGTTGACCAATACTCTTCCCGGTCGAACCACTGCATATCGGGTTGCTGAAGTGCGTCCTCAGGTGAACGGCATCCTGGAGAAACGTCTGTTTGATGAAGGCGCTGAAGTCAAGGCCGGCCAGCAGCTTTATCAGATCGACGACGATGTTTATCAGGCCGCGCTGAAGAGTGCCGAGGCAAGCAGTATCTCGACCCGTTCTCTGGCCGAGCGCTACGGCATTCTGGTGAAGGAGAATGCGGTCAGTCAGCAGGCGTTCGACGAAGCCCGGGCTGCCAGCCTGCAGGCCCAGGCTGCGCTCGATGAGGCGCGTATCAATGTGCGGTACACCCGCGTGCTGGCACCCATTGACGGTCGGATCGGCCGCTCAGCGGTCAGCGAGGGGGCGCTGGTCACCAGTGGCCAGGCCCAGCCACTGGCAACCATCCAGCAGCTTGATCCCATTTATGTGGACATTACCCAGTCTTCGCGCGAGATGCTGGATCTGCGTCGTGATCTGGAGGCCGGTCGTCTGCAGCGCGCAGGCGACAATGCTGCCACCGTGACGCTGACACTTGAAGACGGCAGTCGCTACGCCCAGGAGGGCAAGCTGGAGTTTTCCGAGGTCAGTGTTGACGAAGGCACCGGTTCGGTCATCCTGCGCGCGGTGTTCCCCAACCCCGATCGACTGCTGCTGCCTGGCATGTTTGTGCACGCGAACCTGGTTGCTGGCGCCAAGAGTGATGCGATTCTGGCGCCGCAGCAGGGTATTACGCGCACACCGCGCGGCACTGCCGTTGCGATGGTGGTCAATGCCGAGGGTAAGGTCGAGCAGCGCGAGGTGGTGACCGATCGCACAGTGGGCAATCGCTGGCTGATCGCATCGGGCTTGGGCGAGGGTGATCAACTGATTACCGAAGGCCTGCAATACATCCGCCCGGGAGCTCCGGTAACAGTCAAGCCGGCCGGCAATGTCGCCGAGCAACAGGACAGCGCTGCTCAGCCCGACGCTGATCAGTAAGGAAGCGAATTATGTCGAGATTTTTTATCGACCGCCCGATCTTTGCCTGGGTAGTCGCACTGGTCATCATGCTGGTTGGTGGGCTTGCCATCCTCAAGCTGCCGATCAATCAGTATCCGAGCATTGCTCCTCCGGCGGTCGGTATTTCCGTGTCCTATCCGGGCGCCTCTGCGCAGACCGTGCAGGATACGGTCGTACAGGTCATCGAGCAGCAGCTTAACGGCATCGACGGGTTGCGCTATATCTCGTCGGAGAGCAATTCCGACGGCAGCATGTCGATTACCGTGACCTTCAACCAGGGCACTGATCCGGACATCGCTCAGGTACAGGTGCAGAACAAGCTGCAACTGGCCACGCCGCTGTTGCCGCAGGAGGTTCAGCAGCAGGGTATTCGCGTGACCAAGGCGGTGCGTAACTTCCTGATGGTCGTTGCCGTGGTATCTGAAGACGGCAGCATGGATCGCTTCGATCTGGCCGATTACATCGTCTCCAACATCCAGGACCCGATCTCGCGGACTCAGGGTGTTGGTGACTTTCAGGTATTCGGTGCGCCTTACGCCATGCGTATCTGGCTCGATCCCGCCAAGCTGAACAGCTTCAACCTGATGCCGGGTGATGTCAGTACGGCAATCAAGGCCCAGAACGTGCAGGTCTCGGCCGGTCAGTTCGGCGGTTTGCCGGCGGTGCCCGGGCAGCAGTTGAACGCTACCATCCTGAGCAAGACGCGCCTGCAGACCCCGGAGCAGTTCCGCGACATTCTGCTGAAGGTCAACAGTGACGGCTCACAGGTGCGTCTGGGCGATGTGGCCAGCGTCGAGTTGGGCGCGCAGAATGCCGATATCACCGCACTCTATAACGGTATGCCGGCATCGGGCATGGCGATCAAGCTGGCGACCGGTGCCAACGCGCTGGAGACTGCCAAGGCCATTCGCAAGACGCTGGCCGATCTGGAGCCGTTTTTCCCCGAGGGGATGAAAGTCGAGTTTCCTTACGACACGTCGCCGGTGGTGTCCGAGTCGATTCTGGGTGTTGTCAAAACCCTGTTCGAAGCGGTAGTGCTCGTGTTCCTGGTGATGTACCTGTTCCTGCAGAACTTCCGGGCGACGCTGATCCCAACCCTGGCTGTGCCGGTGGTGCTGCTCGGGACCTTTGGTCTGCTGGCGGCATTTGGTTTCACCATCAACATCCTGACCATGTTTGCCATGGTGCTGGCGATTGGACTGCTGGTGGATGATGCCATCGTGGTGGTTGAAAACGTCGAGCGAGTCATGGCCGAAGAGGGGCTGTCGCCGCTGGAGGCAACGCGCCGTTCGATGGGGCAGATTCAGGGCGCGCTGGTGGGTATTGGTCTGGTGCTGTCTGCGGTATTTCTGCCAATGGCATTCTTCGGTGGCTCTACCGGTGTGATCTACCGCCAGTTCTCGATCACCATTGCATCGGCGATGATTCTGTCGGTGCTGGTCGCGCTGATTTTTACTCCGGCACTGTGCGCCACTATTCTCAAACCGGTGCAGAAGGGGCATACCCAGGCAGAGCGTGGCTTTTTCGGCTGGTTCAATCGGACCTTTGACCGCGGCGTAAAGCGGTACGAGGGTAGCGTAGCCTCAATTCTGCAGCGCAAGACGCCCTATTTGCTGCTCTATGTGGTGATTGTTGCACTGATGGCGTTCCTGTTTACCCGTTTGCCAAGCTCTTTCCTGCCTGGTGAGGATCAGGGCGTGCTGTTTGCCCAGGTTCAGGCTCCTGTTGGCGCGAGTGCCGAACGCACGCAGCAAACTGTCGACGCGATGCGGACGTATTTGCTTGAGCAGGAGTCGGACTCGGTCAGCTCCGTGTTCACTGTTACCGGCTTCAATTTTGCCGGCCGCGGACAGAATGCCGGTCTGGCATTTATCGGTCTCAAGCCCTGGGAAGAGCGCAATGATCCTGACCTGAGCGTCTTCGCTGTGCAGCAGCGAGCACAGCAGTATTTTGCCGGGTTCCGTGATGCCATGGTGTTTGCGTTCGCACCGCCTGCGGTGATGGAGCTGGGGACTGCCTCAGGTTTCAACGTTTATCTGCAGGATAACGCCGGCGTAGGTCATGACGTATTGATGCAGGCGCGCAATCAGTTGCTTGGCATGGCCTCGCAGAGCCCGGTGCTGGCCAACGTGCGGCCCAATGGCCAGGATGACCAGCCGCAGTTCCAGTTGATCATCGACGACGAGAAGGCCAGTGCGCTGGGATTGTCGCTGGCCGATATTAACCAGACGCTGTCGATTGCCTGGGGCTCGAGCTATGTGAACGACTTTATTGATCGTGGTCGGGTCAAGAAGGTGTTCCTGCAAGGCCAGGCTGATTCGCGGATGAATCCGGAAGACCTGCAGAAATGGTTTGTGCGCAACAGTCAGGGCGAGATGGTGCCGTTCAGTGCCTTTGCCACTGGCGAGTGGGTCTATGGCTCACCGAAGCTGTCGCGCTATAACGGTGTGCCGGCGATGGAAATACAGGGTGAACCTGGTCCTGGCTACAGTACCGGTGATGCGATGGCTGAAATCGAGCGGCTTGGTCAGCAGTTGCCCAAGGGGATCGGCCTGTCCTGGACCGGCCTGTCGTTCGAGGAGCGGTTGTCCGGTGATCAGGCGCCGGCGCTGTATGCACTGTCGCTGATTGTCGTGTTCCTCTGTCTGGCCGCGCTCTACGAGAGCTGGTCGATTCCGCTGGCAGTCATGCTGGTCGTTCCACTTGGTGTTATTGGTGCCTTGCTGGCAACACTAGGCCGTGGCCTTTCGAACGACGTGTTCTTCCAGGTCGGCCTGTTGACGACCATCGGTTTGACGGCCAAGAACGCGATTCTGATTGTCGAATTTGCCAAGGATCTGCATGAGCAGGGCATGAGTATCGGCGAAGCAGCGGTTGAAGCCTGCCGTCTGCGCCTGCGCCCGATCATCATGACCTCGCTGGCCTTTACCCTGGGGGTTGTGCCGCTGGCGCTGGCCTCCGGTGCTGGTGCCGGTAGCTCGCATGCGATCGGTACCGGTGTGATTGGCGGCATGATCACCGCTACTGTGCTGGCGATTTTCTGGGTGCCACTGTTTTATGTCCTGGTGACTCAGTGGTTCACCGAACGCAAGGGCAAGACTGACACAGCGGAGGACGCACAGTGAAACGCGGCGTATTGAGCCTTGCGGTCCTGGCTGCTCTGAGCGGCTGTTCATTGATACCGGAATATGAGCGTCCGGCACCTCCGGTGCCGCTCAACTGGAGTGAAGGTGTCGAGCAGGGGATGGAGCAGACCCCGCTCGTTGGCTGGCGCGGGTTCTTCAAGGACCCGCAGCTGCAGCATCTGATAGGTCTGGCACTGGAGAACAACCGCGACCTGAGGGTTGCGGCCTTGAACGTGCAAGCCAATCGCGCGCTGTACGACATTCAGGGTGCCGAGCGCTATCCGCAGCTTGATGCCAACGGCAGCGGCACGCGTACCCGAATGCCGCAGGATCTGTCCGGAGGCGAGCAGCGATCAATCAATTCCCAGTACTCGGCAACCCTGGGGCTATCCTGGGAGCTGGACTTGTTCGGACGCATCGGCAGTCTGCGTGAGCAGGCGCTGCAGACCTTCCTGGCCAGTGACGAGGCCCGCCGTGGCGTGCAGATCAGTCTGGTCGCCGAGGTTGCCAGTACCTACCTGACGCTGCAGGCCGATCAGGCGCTGCTGGATGTTGCCGCAGAGACTTTGAAGACCTACGAAGACAGCTACGCTTTGACCAAGCGCAGCAACGAGGTTGGCGTGGCGTCGAGTCTGGAACTGGCTCAGACCAGGACGGCGGTCGAGTCCGCCCGGGCGGTGCTGGCCCGCTATCAGCGTCAGGTCGCGCAGGATCGTAATGCCCTGACCGTACTGGTTGGGCAGCCGTGGTCAGTAACAGCAGGCAATCCGCTGCTGCTGGACGAGCCGGTGCTTGCTCAGTTGCCGGTGGGGCTGTCCTCCGAGGTGCTATACAACCGTCCTGATGTGCTGCAGGCCGAGTACCAGTTACTGGCGGTCAATGCCAGTATCGGTGCTGCCAAGGCGGCATTCTTCCCCCGTATCAGCCTGACTGGCGCCGCCGGCACAGCCAGTAATGAGCTGTCGGGTCTGTTTGGAAGCGGGTCCGAGTACTGGACATTCTCGCCGAGCATCAGCGTACCGATTTTTCGCGCGGGCGCCCTGAAAGCCAGTCTGGATTATGCGGAAATCAGCCGTAATCAGCAGGTTGCCCGCTATGAAGGCGTCATTCAGAGTGCCTTCCGCGAGGTTGCCGACGGGCTGCAGGCGCGGCAAACCTATGTAGACCAGGTGGCTGCCCGGCGCGCGCTGCTGGAGGCGTCGGAGGAGTATTTCCGCTTGGCGGATCGGCGTTACAACATTGGTGTCGACAGCTATCTCACGTTGCTGGACGCTCAGCGTCAGCTGTTTGAAGCCCGGCAGAGCGTGATTTCTGATCGACTGAGTCAACTGCTCAGCGAGATCAGTCTGTATAAGGCGCTGGGCGGTGGTGATTTTGCCGAGACCCGAGCCACGCAGGCTGCCAATACGGAAGGCTAGGCTTGCAGCGTGTCTGAAGCGCCGTTCAGCCTGGGCTGGACGGCGTTTTTTGTGTCCAGAAACCAAAAAAAAGCCCGCTCAGTGAGCGGGCGAAATCCGTGATTAGCCTGATGAGGAGATAACCG
>CENM01039591.1_pt1 | contig 11930 bp, 13 predicted proteins | sample 530261 | NCBI WGS metagenome assembly CENM01 (sample SAMEA2619854, study PRJEB7988) | marine metagenome | biome: marine biome (ENVO:00000447); feature: deep chlorophyll maximum layer (ENVO:xxxxxxxx); material: "saline water (ENVO:00002010), including plankton (ENVO:xxxxxxxx)" | depth 80 m
ATAAATCTATGCTATAATAGACTTATCCTAAAGATAATATCTTATAGATAATGTTTATATTTTAAAAGGTCTGCTTCTTTGAGGTGGACTTTTCGTGTTTAAGAGGAATATGCTATGACAATTGGCAGACGTGGTAGAAAATTAGATAAGAAAGTAAGTGAGGAGGTGATGAAAAAGGTTAGGGTAGATATTCCTGATCTTGGGCAAGGTTGTCCTGATGGTGCAGAGGGTTTCTTTGCCACTCATATAGTTCACTTTAACAAGCTTCAACAGATGATGGCTAAAATGCAGCCTGATATTCAGAAGCTAATCAAGATTCAAGTAAAAGATATTCTGGAAAGTTTAGATCCTAAGAATATCGGTAAATCTAGAGAGATTAAGATTCCTAACCCTCAATTCAATCCTAAAGAGAAAAGAACTGATTCTGATACAAGTCCTTGCAAAGGGGATAATCCTTTCTGGATGACATCTTATGAAAGTGTTTATGATAGAGATAGATTCCGTCCTAATGTGGTTGAAAATGCTAAGAATATGCTTCTTAGTAATAATAAGGAGATTGTACAAGAGTACAAAATGGCTTTGCAAGAAATTTATAAGGCTGCTGATGAATTTGCTAAGGAGAAGGAAGGGCTTGAAGAGGGTAAGGGTGCTGATGTTGGTGAGAAGGGTAAAAGTGAAACTTCCTCTAGTCTGATGGGAGATGAGTGGATTAATTAGGAGGTTATAGTATTGGATAAAATTATAAAACAAGACCATGAGGAATTTAAAGTAGGTTGTAAGTCTCCTTATAACCATAAGCACACTTATCTAGGTTTTAATGAAGGTTATAGCAGTTATAAGAGATTTTTCTTACAATGTTCTGAATGCGCTAAGGATCCAGAACAGTACGGCGAAGGTATTTTTAAGGTAACAATAAGAACTCTACGCAAGGGAGATTCTTGCTATTGCAGTCCAAAAGGTTTAAAACCAAATAAGAGTCATTACGATATCAGAATAAAAAGATTATGTCAAGAGTATGGTTATACTTTTAATGGTTATATGACTGAAGATGTGAAGAGTAATACTAAGATCAATATTACTTGTAATAAGGGACATACTTATGATAGCACTTCAGTCAGTAAGTTCTTATCTACGGGTAGAAAGTGCCCTAAGTGTGCTGGAAATTATAAACGTAATTATAACGAAGATAAAGTTCTTAAGAAGATCGTTAATGCAAGAGGGGATAAATACACTTACAAAGGTTTAGATAAAGTCACTAATAATCGTGATAAGTTTACGGCGATATGTCCTGTACACGGTTCTTGGCAAACAGATCTTTATCATCATACTGTTCGTAAACAGGACTGTCCCCATGAAGATTGTTGTTTTACTAAAATATCTGAAGTAAAGGCAAGCAATACCGAAGATTTTGTATCGAAATGTAAAATTGTACACGGAGATAGATACGACTATACGGAGACTATTTACGATAGAGTTTTTAAAGATGTAACCATACGTTGCTTAAACTGTAATAAATATTTTACTCAGAAGGCGTCCGATCATTTAAGTGGTTGTGGTTGTAATTTGTGCAGGTGCGATAAACAACGGCAGATTTATATATTTGTGATAAAAGATGGTAATACTCCTATAGCTATTAAAACAGGACGAGCTGTTGATTACAAGACTAGACTGAACAGACAATCTAGTAATTCTATTTATGAAGTAGAGGTGTTATCAGTCTGGGTGACAAAAGATTATGATTCATGTAAGAAAATAGAGGGTTATATAAACACTAGTTTTAAGGGTAAGTATCTCTCCGTAGAAGAATATAAAGATGGTTACTCAGAAACACGTTCCCTTACATATATAGATGAGATCTGTAATTATTTAGATAATAATTGTAAGAGGTTACCTAAAGATGAGTTATAAATGCAAAGAGGATGTAAGACCACAAAAGGGTAGGCAATCTGAACTCTTTAAGATGATTGCCAACCAAGAAGCAGACTTTTATTTGGTAGGTGGTAGTCGATTCGGAGGTAAGAGTGAAGTAATATCTATGGTGGACTTACTCTTCGCTCATGACCCTAAATACAGAAGTATAAAATTTAGAAAAAAATACGATGAAATTATGGGAGCCAATTCCTTATGGGAGAAGGCTGAAAACCAGTATACATTTTTTGGAGCAAAACCACATAAGTCTGAAAAGTATTGGACTTTCCCTTCTGGAGCTAAAACATTTTACCGACATATGTACCATGATGGTGAAGAGGAAACACACCGTGGTAAAGGTTATTCTGCTGTAATTTTTGATGAGATAAACCAGTTTTCTTGGGATCAAGTAAAAATGTTACAGACGTGTCTTCGTTCTGAAGCAGATATGAATAGCTTTATGATCGGCACTTTGAACCCAGATAGGTCATCTTGGTGTATGGATTTTGTGGAATATTATCTTGATCCTAAAACGGGATTCCCAGATCTAGATAAGTGTGGTGAGATAAGACATTACTTGATAGTTGACGGGAAACCCGTATTTGGACCAAATGAAGAATTTTTTAAAGAAAAGTATTATGATTTAGTTTATCCAATAACTAACTTGGAGACAGAAGAAAGAACTTATGTAAGACCTAAAAAGTTCGTATTTTATTTCTTTAATATCTTTGATAACGAAATTGGTATGAAGCTTAACCCTCAATATCTTAGTGAACTTAACAGTTTACCTGAACATGAAAGACAGACACAACTTTTCGGTAACTGGTTTGCAGAGCCTAAAAATTCTACTATGTTCAATAGGGATATGCTTAAGGGTTTGAAACCCACTGAACCAACTCCTGTAATACCTGAAGATGCAATTTGTGTACGAGCATGGGATAAAGCTTATAAAGAACCATCTGAATCCTATATGTATCCAGATTATACTGCAAGTGTTCAGATGTGGAAGGATAAATTGTGCAACTTATATATAACTGGTAACTTTGATCCAGATCTTCATGATCCTGTAAAGCAAGGAGAAGATAAGATATACGGGAGGTTTCGTAAGAACGTGGGTGTCAGAAATGACTGGATGCTTCGTCAAGCTGAATATGATGGACGAGAGTGTACAGTAGTTATACCAAAGGAAAACGGAGCTGGGGCAGGAGAGTTTGAACAGCTAAGGGCAATGTTTAAAGATGCCAACTTCAAAGTAGAGGGTGCAGAAACAGGGAATAAAAAGAATGGTAAGGCTTTAAGGTTCGCAACATTCTGCGCTGAAGCAGAGCAGGGAATGGTATATATTTTACCAGAAACATTTGGAAACAAAGCTACGCTAAACGCTTTCCTTACAGAACTTGAAAAATTCAATCCAGACCCTAACGGTAAATGGAGATCTACTAACACTATTAAAGATGATTGGGTTGACGTTGTTAGTGATTGCACGATAATATTACAGAAGAAGAAAATCATCAAACCTTTCAACCTCCCAGATTGTACTTCTGCAACTACTAAAACTTATGCATACAAGAAATCTGTAGGAAGATAGTAGCCGATTGTAAACAATATAATACTGTGTTATAATCAATACTATATTGAACAGAATAATTACATAGAAGGAAAGTTTAATGGCAAAAGAATCCGTTAAGCCTCCTAAAACCACCCGCCAACAGCGTCAAGCTTCTAAGCAAGTATCTACTGCTGCAATTGAATTTGTAAGAAAGCAGATTGATATTCTAAAGCCTTTTGAACTTTCTAGAACACAACGTTTAGAAACATTTCAAGCTATGATGCAAGATGACGCTGTTGCAACCTGTTTTGCAGCAAGGACAATGGCTGTTGCAAAAGCTCAAGCCAAAGGAAGTTTCGAGTATGATGAAAATTCTGAAGAATCTAAACGTTTAAAAGATTTTCTAGAATATAACATGAGAAACTTAAGAGATTATCAATCTACTCTCACAATAGGTATGGCAGCAAGTCATATGATTAGAGATGGTTGGTCTCCTTTTGAAATGGTTTTTGAAGATGGTACTAAAGATTGGGAAGGTTTTTGGAAGCTTAAGAAATTAGCTTATATACATCCACTAAGTCTGGATAAGTCTAAACCTTGGCAAGTCGCTGTTGGTGGTGATAGGATTTCTTATCTTAGACAATTACCCCAAGCTTTCCAAGGAAGTAATGGTGTTAATAGCTACAGTTATACAGGATGGGCTGGAGTAAAAGAAATAGACTTTAATAGAGTTTGTTATTCTTCATACTCATCTACTTCATCACAACCTATGGGTCAAAGTGCATTTGAAGCAGCTTATATCCCTTGGAAAGAGAAACAACTTTTACAAGACCTTACTTTAATAGGTGTTCAAAAAGATTTAGCTGGTATGCCAATATTAGGTGCTCCTTCTCAACTTCTTATAGCTGCAGAAGAAAACCCAGATGGTCCAGAAGCTAGAATGATTGAGCAGATGAAAGATAATCTTGCAAACCTTCATGCTGGTGATCAGGCATACTCTATCCTACCAACAGATACTCATAGTGAAAACGGTTCTGGTCAGAAGCAGTTTGAACTTAAATTCCAAGGTATTGAAGGTGGTGGTAAGAACTTTGAAATTGCAGAACTTGTTGAACAAAGAAGACGTGCAATATTTAGTGCGTTCGCATGTTTAAATATCATTTCTGGTGAAAACGGTGGTGGTTCTTACAACCTTTTAGAAGGACAGTCTTCTATACAAGCTCACTTTGTTGAACTGGATAATATGGTTGTTGATAATATGTTCAACAAACAAGTGTTTCCTCTTCTTCTAAAGTTGAATGGATGGGAATATAAAGACTCTGATCTACCTGTTTGGAAGTCTGGTGAAATACAACCAATATCTATTGACGAAGCTGGTAAGTATTTACAAAGGGTTAAAATCTTCCTTCCTGCACACAGTAGTGTTGTTAACCATGTATTGAAAACTGCTGGAATCAATTACCGCATAGAAGATGATCTATCTCCTGACGAAATTCGAGAGTTAATGTTTGGATTTGAGGACAACTCTGGAGAAGGTGATGGGTCTAGTGGGACAGGTGATTCTCAATCTGGAGGTTCTTCCTCAGATAATAATAATGAGAATGTCTCATAGTAATATTTAATAAGAATCGTTACTGTTTGCATAAGCGGTAACATCGTGTTATAATTAATTTAAATAGTTAGTTAAGGAATAATATGTCTAAAGCACATAAACTTCCTCGCTTATCTAAATCTCTCCTTGAGACTCCCCAATTAATCACAGAAGCAAAGTTTAGAGAAATTGCTGAAGTTCTTGACAATCGTGAATTACTTAAATCTTATCAAGAAGGTATGTTCTTATCTGATGATGACGATAAAGAGTATATGTCTAGTAATTTAGATGGTCAATCTATTGGAGTTCTTGAAGTTGAAGGTCCACTTACATATAAACCTACAGGATGGGAAGCCCTTTGCGGTGGATGTAGTTATGTAAGCTTGATTGAACAAATGGAAGGTTTTGCTAAAGCGGGTGTTAAAACTGTTCTGATGCAAATCAATAGCGGTGGCGGGCAAGGTTTTCGTATGATTTACTCTGCGAATAAGCTACGTCAGATTGCAGATGATAATGATATCCGATTAATTGGTTATGTGGATGGAATGGCTGCTTCTGCGGCATTAGGTCTTGGTGTTGCATGTCATGAATTGATTGCTAATCCAGAGTCTGATGTTGGTTCGGTAGGTGTTGTTGTATCACTAATCAATGATTCAGAGAAGCTTAAAAAGGAAGGTATTAACCGTCAGTTTATCACTGCTGGTAAAGAAAAAGTTCCGTTCGATAAAGAAGGTGCTTTTAAAGATGAATTCCTTTCCGATATCCAAGATAAAGTAGACACTCTCTATGAGAAGTTTACGACTCATGTTGCCACTATGCGCAGTATGAATGTCCAAGATGTTATTGATACAGAAGCTAAAGTATTTAAAGCAGAAAAAGCTTTAGAGATTGGCTTTATTGATAAGATTATGGAAGAAGATGAATTCCTAGAATATTTAGGTGCTTCTTGGAATAAAGAAGATAAAGAAGAAAACTCTCCATCAGGAGTTGAAAAACAACAAAAAGACAACGAGGAAATTTCTATGTCTAAAGAGGATTTATCGACTCCTGTAGTTGATACTCAAGAAAATGCTGACGTTATGAATGTAGATGCTAAAGCAGCCGCTGATCTACAAGCACAATTAGCAGCAATGCAAGCTGAACTTGAAAGTTATAAAACTAAAGAGATTTCAGCTAAGAAAGATTCTTTGGAAAAAGAATTATCACAACATGCTTTCCTAGCAAATACTCAAGAAGCTCTTGTTGGTTTCTTAATGAGTGATGTAGAGGACAGCTATAAAGAATTACTTAATACTGTTGTAGCAGATGCTGCTGCTGAAGTAAACACTCTTACAGAAAAATTAGAACAACAAGAGACTACTTTCAAAACAGAAAAACAATCTTTAGAAACTAAGATGAATGATATCAAAACTACTTTTGCCAATGAAGAACAAAAAGCAGATGAAAGTGATGTTATCGCTGAGCATCTAAGTATCGAAGAGCAATTAAAAGCTAATGTTCATAAAGTTAAGAACAAACAATAAGAGGAAATAAAACATGGCTACTTTAACTCGTCCACAAGTGGTGTTACGTGCTCTTCAAGGTGAAGGTACTGGCGATGCAATGGTTAATACAAGCAAAACATTAACTAAAACTGCTACTATGACACATGGTACTCTGTTAAAAGCAGATGGTACTGAAGCTGCTGATGCAGATATTACAAATGGTGACGTTGTATACGTAATTGATGATCTATTAGTTGATGAACTAGAAACAGGTGATGAAGGTTTAGTTCGTTTAGTTGAACAACTAGATTGGGTTATCTTCCGTCCAGAACAACTACGTGTAGGTTCTACACCACTTTCAGGCGCACAGCTTACTGCGTTTGGTAAACGTTACCAAGCTTCTACTGAAGCAGTACTTTAATAATAAGAATAATAAGAGGAAATTATAATGGCAGATTTACGTTTTGGTGATCAAGGTTTAATTAACTTTACACCACTAATGACTCTAATGCCTCGTGTGGAGAACATGTTAGAGCGTATGGGTATCTTTTCTGTAGACTTTACGGATGAAGATAAAGTAGAGTTTGAACGAATTGAAATCGGTTATGACGAGATGTATGCGGTTGCTCGTGGTGCTGATCGTCAAGTAGCTGGTGATAACCAAGCTAAAACAGCAATCCTACGTATGCCTTTCTTCACACTTGATAAAATCATCAAGCCAAAAGATGTACATGCTTTACGTGCTTTTGCAACAGCAACAGACCCTGAAACTGTACAATCTAAAGCAGAACGTGTTATTGCTCGTGTACAGAAGTCTCATGCACGTTTACACCAAAAGATTATGTATCAAGCGTTAAAAGGTAGTACTTGGGCGCAAGATAAAGACGGTAACCCAGTACCAAACTTACAGAAGACTTTCCAATCTATGTTTGATGTTGCGGATGCTGACATGTACAATGGTGCTGCAGGTGGTGCTAAGTCTTACGATTTAACAGATGCTGCTTCAAACCCTGCTGATGAATTTGAAAAAGTTCGTAAGCATGTTATCGACAAAGCAGGTGACGAAGGTGACAACTATGAGATTGTTGCTGTATTAGGTAGTGATGCATTCACAGCTCTTAAGAATCACCCTGATTTCGTTGAAGCTTATGCAAACTATGCGTCTGAAGAAGAGCCTCTTCGTCGTCGTCTAGGTGGTCTTGCTAATAACCGTGTACTTCGTTGGCAAGGTGTTACGTACGTTGAAGACATTTCTGGTGAAATTCCTACTGATGAAGGTTATTTCTTCCCTCGTGGTTTTGATGAAATGTTCCAGCTTATGTATGGTAAGAGTGACACAATCGATGCTGAGAATGGTGATGAAGAAATTTCAGAAGCATACTTATATGTTACTACTGAACGCCGCCGTCAAATCGTTGAGAGTGAAGCTAGTATTGTAGCTGTTAATACACGCCCAGAATTGGTAGCGCACTATACGTTCACTGTATAATATTGATTTATAAAGATAAAATAAAGAGAAGCTTAATCGCTTCTCTTTTTATTAGTGTATTTAATTATAAAAGTATATTAATAAAAAGAGAAACAAATTAATAAGAGAGAATAAAGATGGAAAGTTTATATTTTAAAGGTCACGTACCATTCTACTACTGGTTAATTGACAACGGTATTGATATCGATGTTATGGCTAGTTTGAAAGGTTATCGTTTTTCATTAGTTATTGGTGGAAAGAATAAATTTAATAGATCGCTAGTTGGAATGTTATCAGAAATAAATAAGATCTCTAATCTTAATATTGATGAAAACAAGTCAATGATTAAAGGTAAAAACGGTTACTTAATAGTTTTCAAAGGTAACGAAGAATCTGAGTCTTCTGAGGAAATTGTTGAAGAAGTTGTAGAATCTGTAGAAGCTATTGAAGTTTCTGAGGATAGCGTAACCTTAGATGAAGATAAGATTAATTCTTTTCTAGAGGAATCTTCTTCAAAGAAGGAAGCTAAGTCTAAATTAGAAGACTATGCTAAAGAAGTTTTCAATGTAGAATTAGATAAACGAGCTTCTTTTGAGAACATGTTAGAAATATTAAAAGAATCTATTTAATGATATTAAGCCCACCGAGAGTGGGCTTTTTTGTATTAGTATTTTACCTATTTTCTAAACACACCTTTCTCATATAAATCAATATTCTTACCTAAACAGTACCCATATATGAAGGAGAATGATACCAAAGTAAAATCTTTTACCTTATCATATGTGTTACAAGCTTCTGTAAGCACTTTAAAGGTGTTTTCATCTATCTCCATAGCTTCATAGTTATCGGTTGTGAAAAACTTCTTGAAACCTTCCCTGAAGTCTCTATTCTTTAAAAATTTACCCTTCTTACCAAGTGTTACATAAAATTTATCTTGTACTTCATATGTACACAATACTGGGTGAAAATATTCGCCTTTAGCTATTAATGTCTTAGATTTCAAAATTATACCTTTATCTTCAACTTTAATAACTTCTTTAAATAATTTACTCATATTTACTAGTCTCCTAATATTAATTTAATTATGTTATAATACCTTGTTGATAAAATAACAGGAGTGAAAATGGCTTTCACAAACGAACAAGTAGTCACGGAAGTTAAATACTTCTTAGGGAATCCCCCTGAAACCGTGATTGATGATACCACTCTAACAAGTATTGTTGAAAGAGTGATGACTCGTTATAACTTGGATTATAATGAAGATTCTGACTTTTGTAAAGCGACTTACTACTCTTTACTTGAAACATTAAGGTGGTTAATCAGAAAAGGTAATATGGAAAGTGGAAGTAGCGATGGTGTTGCTGCTGTTAAAGAAAAAGTAGGTAATACTGAGATATCCACTACTTACAAAGATTCCCCCTCTGAGGATACTGGTTGGGAGAATTTGCTACAGGATTATCTTTCACATCCAGAATATATTTGCGAAGAGTTGAAAGATTTAGCTCTTTCTGGTCAACCTAGTGTTTACTTTGGTGGTGTGTCTGTTTCTGAAAGAGATCGTGTTAATAATAACCCAGATAGTTTTAATGGTTGGGATGTTAAAGCTCCTTATCGTAAAAATTCTATTTGTAGAAAATATAGCACTAAGAGGTGATATATGTCAACTTTAAATACTATCACTGTCGGTGAAGATTGGATTAATGTTCATGCTAATACTTACTTGGTTGGTCTAGGTTTAGAGGATGGTGATCAAATAAATATTCAAGTAGTATCTGTAGGGAGTGTTTATATTCATCAAGGAGATTCTTCACCTACACAAAACAATAATTACAAACCCTTTATATCAGAGAATGAAATATATACTTCTGTAGATGGTGAAAACCTGTGGTTAAAAGGTAACAAAGAAAATATAAACATATTAGTGAGTTATGCGCCATGAAAATATTAAACCTGTTTATTAATATATTAAGAGGACTACGTGCTTGGACGGTGCAATTCTATACAGAAGCTAATGTTAAAAATGGACTACAGTTTGCAGCATCGTCTTACTTTACTGGATTAACTGCTGGCGAACATTTAGATACGATAATTATCACTGGAGATAAACCAGTTATCATTAAAGCACAATATACTGGGATAAGAGATGGTGGTGATGTGATGTTAAATTGGTATGAAAATCCAACTTACAGCTCTCTAGGGGATGATTTGGCACAAGGAGTTTATAATCAAACTGAAATCTCTCCTGAGTTAACCACTATCCAATTATACGGTGTTACTCCTGCAGATCCAACTACAGGGAATTATGCTCCAGATGATACAAGTAAACCTGTTATCACTGACACAGGTACTAAGATTCAACCTACTCTAGTTACGTTAGGTATCACAGGACAAGGAAGTAGTGATTCCTCTAGGAACACTTTAATAGGGCTTGATCACATATTAGCACCTAACACTACATACCTTCTTAGAAGAACAAGTGTATCTGCTTGTAGCGGATTATTTGGTTACACTACTTGGTATGAAGGTGAACCTGATCTACCAAGAAAAGAATTCAATTAATAAATAGCCCTCAAAAGAGGGCTTATTTCTTCATACAAACGATTCTGAGAGTATTTAACTTCCAAGAGGATGAATCACCTTATTAATTATTTAATCTTCTTAGGGTTCGTTACAGAAGCTATTTGTAATAGTTTACTAAACGTTTCATCATATTATCAATATTACTATCCTCTGGTAAGTCAGATAAATCTAACAACATCATCACTTCTTCAAAAAGTTCGTCAATTGTATCGATAACCTCTTTCTCTGACTCTACCTCACCAAGTTTAACTTTCTTGATATAGTCGGAATTTACTAATGGAAACGTGATATTCTTTGTTTCAATAAGTTCTTTTAATTGTAGTAAGACGCGTAGAGCATGACTTAGACTCTTACTATCCATACCTTTCTTATCGCCATCTTTGGAACGTTTACCATATCTATCCAACTCTTTTTTCAAAGCTTCTTTTAATAATTTACATTCCCAAGACAGGATATATTTCTTACCACACACTTCCAGATATTGTTGTTCATGATCTGTAACCTGAGTTACAAACTTAACATACTTAAAACTATTACGTTTAATAATTTCTGGTAAAGTTGTATCCGACAGCTTGACATTATCTTCTACATAATTTACTTCTTCTAATAGAGTGCTCATTTCTTGATAACGTTGAATCTTATTAGAATACGTATGTGTGTGTTTTTTGATATACCCAATTAATCCCTTCATGTTTTTAGAAAGTAAATCTTTCCTGTGGGATCTAATATCTTCCCAAATACTCGTCCAGTTCATAATCATTTCATCAGGAGTCCACAACATATCAATACAATTGGTGTCACAAGATTTACAACTCTTTAAGAAACTAGGTAGAGATTTAATCTCGATTTCAATATTAAGATTAACATCTTTAATGTTCTTAGTCTTGATGCTCTCACCTAATAATAAATCTTCGAAAGATGGTAAGTACACAGCTTTGACATCTACATCACTACCTTCTCGCTCTAATCCATACAACATTGATCCGTGTAAAGATACAACAACAAGTCTATCCTTGTAAGGTTGTAATTTATCTGCAACCCAATCTATTTGGTCGTTATTTAAAAATTTTGTCCAAGTTCTCATTTCATCTTCTCCTTCCAAAGTTTCTGCACTTTTCTAATTTCATTGATTCTTGCAGCACGTATTTCTAATCCAATAACCTTACCACATTTACCATTTTCAATAAGTTTACTTGAAATTTCCTTAGTGTCAAGACTAATTACAGCATCTAGACAATCTTCTAAGTATTCTCTTTGGTGGTAAGGTTTATTCAAGAAATATTCTCTGGTGAATTTATGATTTTCATGTTCAGGTAAACCTCGTCCTTTACTATCTGCTTCACAGGCTTT
>CENM01039587.1_pt1 | contig 11815 bp, 9 predicted proteins | sample 530261 | NCBI WGS metagenome assembly CENM01 (sample SAMEA2619854, study PRJEB7988) | marine metagenome | biome: marine biome (ENVO:00000447); feature: deep chlorophyll maximum layer (ENVO:xxxxxxxx); material: "saline water (ENVO:00002010), including plankton (ENVO:xxxxxxxx)" | depth 80 m
GAACAGGTAGACCGGCTGACCGTCCTGTTCCCCGATGATTTGGTCGCGGCCCTGGGATTTCAAGTCGTCGTAATCCCCTCGGGTAACCCGGTTAGCCAGCACCCGCACCGGTGCCGGTTCGTGCCAGTTGCGGTCGAAGGTCGTGGTGTAAACCGTGTGTTCGCCCCGGGCCTGTATCAGTCGCCGCTTGTGATGATCGTGGGCGTTGGCCTCATCGGTGGCCAGGAAAGTGCTGCCCAGGCTGACACCTTGAGCCCCCAGCGTCAGGGCCGCGGCGAGACCTCTGCCCTCCGCGATACCGCCGGAGGCGACGACGGGCACCGGGCTCCAGGGAATCAGCTCGGTCAGCAGGCTGAAGGTGGTCATGCGGCCCCGCACATGGCCTCCGGCCTCGACGCCCTGGGCGATCAGGACATCCGCGCCGGCGTCCACGGCGGCCTGCGCGTCCCCGCTTGCGCCGATTTGGTGGATAACGCCGACGCCGGCGTCCTTGAGGCGCCGGATCAGCCGCTGATCCACATCCCAGAACAGCACCATCCAGGGCACCGAAAGGTCCAGGCAGGTACTGATCTGCTGCTCAAGCAGCGCCGGCGCCGTGGCGGCGGGAATCAGATTGACGGCGAAGTGTTCAATACCGGCGGCCCGCAGCGCTTCCACTTCGGCGCGTAGGCGATGGGGCGGCTCGCGCACCATGCCCAGCACGCCGAAGCCGCCGGCGTGGGCCACGGCGCCGGCCAGGCGATGACGGGCCACGCCGCCCATGCCGGCCAGCAAAATCGGCCACCGGCAACCCAGCAGGTCGCAAAGCGGCGTGTGCAGGGTCGGTGTTACCAGTGCCATACCTGGTCCGCTTGCTCATAGAGTTCCGCCACCGCGCGGCGGGCGACCGGGCGAACGCCGTTTTGCAGCGCGAGCCCACCCAGGCCGCGCTCTTCCAGATCGTCCTGGATGGCGTACACCGGCACGCCGCTTTCCACCAGGTTGGCGATATCACGGGGCAGTTCCGCCGGCTGGGTTTGCCGCCATGTGCCCAGCGTCAACGCCGGCTGCCGTTCGCGCGATATCGCGTAGTGCACACCGTGGCCGCTGAGCAGCACCATCAGGTCGCCACCGGCGCCACGCATTGACTGTGTCAGCCAGAGAATGGTGTCGTCCTGTTCCTCGGTGGTGGTCCGGTAGGCCTGGTCGATCACTTGCAGTACTTTCATGATTACCTCGTACCGATGGTCAGAGTGTTATGGGCCTCGCTGGCGTAACGCCACAGGTCCGGCGGGCCGCCCCGGCCACAGCCTTCGATGACGTCGTTGACGCCGCGTTCGTCCACGCACAGGCCGCAGTTGATCCACTCGAACCCGATCCCTTTGCTGCGCGCCTTCTCTTGTAGCGCGGCGATCCAGTCCTTGGTCAGCGGGTGATCCTCTTCCTCGCTGTCGCGGTGATGGACGGCGTTGCCGTGCGGCTGCTGTCTGGCGAAGGCCAGCGCCACGGCGCCTTCGTAGGCGAAGACACGCACGCCCGCGCCCCGGTCGAGGGCGGCATCGAGTAGCCGAAAAAAGGTCACGGTCCGCTCGCTTTCAAAGGGCGGCTCCATGAAGGCGAAGGTCAATGTCTTGGTATCACTCATCACAGGCTCCGGTTGGGCGGTTAGTGCCAGATCACTTTATGGCCGGCGAGCATGGCATCGATCACCAGGTCCATGTCGGCGACACCGATCTGGTCCTTGAGATCGGCGTGGTCGATTTCCCGTTGCGCCAGGGCGAATTGATCAGCCCGGACCGTGACGCCCCACCGCAAAAGATCGTCGAACAGATCGCTTTTGGCGCCGCGCCGGGCCGGCGTCACGCCATTCTGTACCAGCAGAACCGCCACCTGATGGCCGGCGTCGTGCAGCTGGCCGATCAGGTCAAACTGATGGTGGGTGCGGGTCTCCGTGAACGGGTCCTGGCTTTGAATAAAAAGATAGTGAGACATGGCAAGCTCCGTTTTCAGAAAGAGGTGAGGGCGACGGGCGTGTCGTCGAGCAGGCCACGACGCACCAGAAAATCGCCGAAGTGTTCGCCGTGGTCCCGCTCTTCGGCGAAGCGCTCCAGCAAAGGGGCGAGCAATTCAAGAAAGCGCTCTTCATTGACGTTGCCCGCGTACAGACGGGCCAGCCGGTCGCCGTGGAAACTGCCGCCCAGGTAGAGGTTGTAGAGACCCGGCGCCCGCCCGGTCAGGGCGATCTCGCCGAGATAGGGACGCGCGCAGCCATTGGGGCAGCCGGTTAAACGCAGGGTGATCGGGACGTCGGCGAGTCCGTACTGGCCTTTGAGGCGCTGAAACACATCCAGCAAACGGGGTGTGTAGCGTTCCGCTTCGGCCATGGCCAGGCCGCAGGTGGGCAGCGCCACGCAACTCAGGGTGTGCGCCGCCTGAGTGTCGGGTGTCAGACGCCATGCCAGGCCCAGGTCCTCCAGGCGCCACTGCAGCTGTTCGAGCTCGTGCGTTTCAATATGGGTCAGTTGCAGGTTTTGATTGGTGGTCATGCGCAAACGGCCGCCGTACTGTTCCAGCAAGCCGCTGATCTGCCCCCGCAGAGCATCGTCCAGGCGCCCGCTTTCGATATAGAGAGTGGCGTGCCAGAGGCCATCGTCGCCCTGCTGCCAGCCCAGCCGGTCTCCGTTGTGCTCAAAGCGCCGTGGCCGCGCCGGCTCAAGGTCGCGTCCCCGGCGGTGCGCCAGTTCGTCGAGGAACCAGTCCAGGCCGAGACGATCCAGGGTGTATTTGAAACGGGCCCGGTGGCGGTCCTTGCGATCACCGAAGTCGCGCTGGATGGTCATCACCGTTTCGCTGAAAGCGGGGGCGTCTTCGGCATCGATGAAACCGATTTCCTCCGCAAGCCGGGGGTAGCTGTCCTCGCGGCTGTCCAGCTGACCCATGCCGCCGCCCACACAAACGTTGAAGCCCTGCAGCTCACCGTTGTCGATCACCGCGATCAGCCCCAGGTCCTGACCGTAGACGTCGATATCGTTGACCGGCGGTATGGCATAGCCGACCTTGAACTTGCGCGGCAGGTAGAGTTCGCCGTAGACCGGCTCTTCGCTTTGCGTGGCGGGAGCGGACTCGCGATACCAGATTTCGGGGTAAGCGCCGGTTTTGGGAATCAGCCTGTCGCTGGTGACGCGGGCCAGTTCCGCGACGCGCTGGTGTGCCCGGGACAAAAACGGATTGGTGCCGCACACCACGCCCCGGCTGTCGTCACCGCAGGCGGCGATGGTGTCCAGGCCGATGTCCCGCAGACCCTGCATCAGCGCACGCAGGTGGGGTTTGCGTACACCGTGCAACTGTACGGTTTGCCGGGTGGTGATGCGGATGCCCCGTTCCGCGTAACGCCGGGAAAGCTCCGCGATTCCCCACCATTGGTGTTTGTCGAGCACACCGCCGGGGATGCGCATTCGCACCATGAACTGATAGATCGGCTCGAGGTGCCGCCGTCGGCGGTCCGCGCGCCGGTCGCGGTCATCCTGCTGATAGATGCCGTGGAATTTCATCAGCAGCGGGTCATCACCGGGAACCGCGCCGGTGAGCGGGTCTTGCAGACCTTCGGCGATGCCGCCACGCAGATAGCGGCTGCGGGCCTTGAGTTGCTCGCTCTCGTTCAGGGCGTCCACGGGCTGGCTGAGATCGGAACTGCGGTCGATCATATGGCCCTCCTAATACAGGTTCCGGTGAAGACGTTTCGCCTTCGAAAGTTGTTTCCAGTGGCCGGCGCCCAGGCGCCGGTCGACGGCGTCGCGTACCCGGGCTTCGGCTTCGGCAAGGCGGTCCTTGTCGCCACAGAAGTAAAGATGGGCGCCGCGCTCGAGCCATTCGCTGAGCCGGTCGACCTGTTCCAGCAGCGGGTCGGCCAGCTCCCGGCCGGGCTGTTCGACTTGAAAAACAGTGTCCACCCGCTTGAGCAGGCCGTTATCGCGCGCCTCCTGAAAGTCCAGTTGGTAAAGAAAGTCTTCTTCAAAGCGTTGTTCCGCGAACACCAGCCAGCACGGTGTATGCCGGCCCGCCGCCGCCAGGTGTTGCAGGAAAGCGCGGTAGGGCGCGATACCCGTCCCCTCGGCGATCAGCACCAGCGGTGTGTCGGGATCGTCCGGCAGATGGAAGCGCGCATTTCGATGCGGGTAGAGACGCACCGAATCGCCGGCTTGCAGATCCAGCAGGTAAGCGGAAGCGACCCCGGTTTCCCAGCGTCCGGCGAACGGATAGCGGAAGCGCTTAACGGTGAGATGCAGTTCATCGTCGAAGGCGCTCAGGGCATTGGCCAGATCATAGAGGCGGGGCTGCAATGGACGCAGCGACGCCACCAGCGCCTCGGCGTCGGGCCGCGCCGGGTAATCGCGCAGCAGGTCCAGGACTTGATGCTGTTTGAGCACGGCCCGCTGTGTCCGGGTGTCGCCGGCCACGGCCTCGCGGAGGGCGGCGCTTTCCGTCAGCTCCGCCCAGTACTCCAGGAAACGTCCGCCGGGTATGGTCAGGTCACGGTGTTGGCGCAGGGCCTGCACCAGCGGTTGGGGGGCGCCGTCCACGGTCACCGGTTGCTCGCCGCTCAGGCCGGTGGCGTCCAGCACGGCGGCGATCAGCTCCGGAGGGTTGTCGGCGAGCACGCCTACGGCGTCGCCCGGCGCCACCGCGAAATTCGGAGCCTCCAGAGCCAATTCCAGATGGTGGATGGGGCTGGTCCTGTCGGGCGCGGTGAGACACTGGTTGACCAGGACTTCCGCTTCCAGCGGGTGCCGCTTGTCATAGACCGGCCCGCGCTTCGTGGCGTTGGTTGAAGCGGCCGGGGCGGTGGTGGATTCGCGCTTGGGCAGCTTCTCCACTAGCCGCGCCAGCCATGCCTTCGCCGGGGCTTCGAAATCCACATCGCATTCCTGGCGTTCCAGTAAGCGCTGGCCGCCCAGCGCCTCCAAACGCGCGTCGAGCTGCCGGCCGGCGGTGCAGAAGTGCTCGTAGGTGCTGTCACCCAGGGCGAGCACCGCGAAGTGAAGCCCTTTCAGCCGGGGCGCGGTGGCGTCGTCCGCCAGTCCCTCGAAGAACGGCAATGCCGGTTCCGGCGGGTCGCCGTCGCCATGGGTGGCGGTGATCACCACCAGGTGCTTGCGCTTAACCAGCTGCCGGGGGCGCACCCGGGCCAGGTCCTGGACCTCCGCCGCCACACCGGCTTCACGGCATTGTTCGCTGAATCGCTCGGCCAGCTCCCGGCTGTTGTCGGTTTCCGTGCCGTAGGCGATCAGCAGCGCCGGAGCGTCCTCCGGCTTCTGGCCCAAGCGGGCGGTGTCGGTGTTCTGGCCGGCCAGGTAACCGCTCAGCCAGAGCGCCTGCTGGTCATCCAGCTCCTCCAGCAGCGTGTGGATTCGTCGCCATTGCGTTTCCGAAAAAGGCGGCGCCAGCGCGTGCGCGGTCATCGCGGACTCCATCAATACCTGAAGCCGGCAGTATGAACGGCTGCATGATCGCCGAATAATGAAATACAATGGGGCTTAACATTCAAAATATTGATATTAAGCATGGATATCGAGCTGGCTCGCACCTTCCTGGAGATCGTCCGCTCCGGCAGCTTCATGGCCGCCGCCGAACGTCTGCACGTTACCCAGACCACCGTGACCGCGCGCGTCCACAACCTGGAGGGCCAGCTCGGCTGCCGCTTGTTCGTGCGAAACCGCAGTGGTGCCCGCCTGACCACCAATGGGGAGCAGTTCGCCACCCATGCCAGCCAGCTGGTTCGTACCTGGGACGCGGCCCGGCGTGCATTGCCGTTGCCGGAGGGCGCCGGCCAGGTGCTCACCCTGGGGGGCGAAGTCAGCCTCTGGAATCCGTGGCTGTTGAACTGGTTGTCCGCTCTGCGCGAAGCCTGTCCGAACGTTGCGGTGCGCGCCGAAGTCGGCGAGCGCACCACCTTGCATGAAAAACTGGAGCAGAGCGTGCTGGACGCCGCCCTGGTTCATCAACCTGATTACTGGCCCGGCATGCAAGTGGAACAGTTGATGGAGGAGAAGCTGATTCTGGTGCGTCGCGGTGCCGAGGAAGCGCCTTATGTCTATGTGGACTGGGGTGCGGATTTTCGCCGGCAGCATGACAGCGCCTGGCCGGAAAGAGCCCGAGCCGCGATCAATGTGGATCTGGGGCCGCTGGCGCTGCGCTATTTGTTGCGGCACGGCGGCAGCGGCTACTTTCGCACCAGGGTGGTTCAACCGTATCTGGAGAGCGGTGAACTGGAGCGGGTCCCCGCCGCGCCGGAATTCAGCTATCCGGTCTATCTGGTCTATGCACGGGAGCAGAACTCGGAGCTTACCGCTTCAGCCTTCGAAGCATTGCGCGCGTCGCTGATGGAACAGGATGAACCGCCGAAGTAGTGACGCTTCCGGATCCGCACCTGCCGTAAGCCGGCTTAAAAAAGCGGCTTTACGTCGAAATCGTCCGGGTTGACGATGCCCTCCAGGGCGCCAATCTGGTGGAAGTCCGCGGAGGTCAAAACGGTATCAATGGATGTGTCCTGAAACGCCAGATTTTTGGTGAGCTGCACTTTGTTCGGCATGCCTTTGCCGTCTATATCCATGATCCAGGCCAGAAAGCCGCCGGAGAATTTACCTAGGCTCCCGATAGGGTAGAGCCCGTAATGTTGGATATATTCGACCACAATTCGGGGGTCATAGACATCGGGCTGAGCGTGGATCCACCTGTACGCGTCCAAAGGCGGCCTTGGTGCCGCGCCGTTTCGCTCATGGGTCAGCTTGTTGACAGCCTTAATAACGGATATCAACTTGGTCTGCTCCGATAACTCCGACGCTACCTTGGCGGCGGGGTAACCACTCCCATCCAAACGCTCATTCGCGTTTTCAATGATGTCCCGGCAAGCCTTTCCAGGCTCCCAATTCAAGTCGGAGAGCTTCTTTAACAGGGTTTGAGAGTGCGTTCTGAGGATCGCTCTTTGCCTCGGGTTCATATTTACTTTCAAAGAAGGCATCTGTCTGCCGATTAAAAGCGGCTTCCCCATGTTGTGGATCAAGGCGCCGATGACTGCTTCCCGGATCAGTGCCGAGTGTGGATCCCGCGCTATCAATATGTCCGCGAAAATGCCCGATGACTGTATCGCATGACGTACCCATTCGGGTTGCCCCCTCAAGAATGAGAGTGCATAGAGCAGCTGTTTCCGGTTGCTCTTCACGCAGTCGATTAATATATCACCACATTCGAACAGCGCGTCTTCGCTGAAGATGCCGCGGTTCTTTATGAACATCATGATGACTTTGAGCTGTTGAGCGACCTTTAACACTTCTGGAACCATGGCGGGCTGCCGGGACATTTTGGACTTCTCGCTTTTACTAATACTGGTGGCTGCGGCGCCGGTTCTTTTTGCAATGAAAAGTTCCGAAGGTGTGACGTTCTCCTTCAGACCGGACCGGCTGGCGGCTTCCCGTTCGCATTCTGAGATATGTTGGAATATATCCTTGCTCATGGTGCTGGACACGTCGATGAATTGAAGGCCGACCGCCGCGCGTCCAAGACTGCCGAACGGACGTATGTGGCGGACCCGCCCTTTCGAAAAAAGACATTCACCATTGGGGAAGGTGATGGCCAGGTCCGGCACTGTTTGCCCCACATATAGTGAAAGACTGTCTTCGATCGACATGTCGGCCAGACAGCCGCCCGCGGAGAAGTTCCGAACCCGCGCTTCTATAGTCAGCTCGGCTTCATAGGCCGAGATCGATACCCTGGCGTTCATGCCGAGTATGAAGGGTATTCGCAATGCGCCACGGCTTTCGGTAACAAAGACCGATTCCGGAAGCCGGCATCGAATCAGGTATGTATCGGCATCCTTTTTGTGCACCTCTGCCGGGATCCTGTCGAAACTGTGTACCTCTTTTTCGTGACCCTCGGGAGTGATTTTTGCTTCGATATCGAACGAAAAATAACCATCACGAACGTAATGCGTCAGGTCTCTTCCGGCGGCGCTGACTTCCAGGAGAAGCAGCCCGGTTTTTGTGTCGAGCCCCGTTACCTCCGCCTTCAAGGAGTGGGCCAGGCGCTTGGAAAATAGAGTTATGTCGTGGTCGTGACTTACCAGGCGCTGGATCACGTTCGCGGTATGGTTGCCATTGGAATGTGACATAGCTGCATACTCGTTCTTATACGCCAGTGTTGGTTTTAGGGCCCTTGCAGCCAGCGGATGTGCCGCATTGACGGTTAGTGTGAAAATAACGTGAAGGTAGTCTGAAAATCGCACACTGAACAGTGGTTAGTACGAAAAAAATACGAGCGTTCACGATGTCGCAATACCTTTGTGGCTCGCCACCGTTGTTCCGATTCTTGAAATAGGCCCGTCGGCGCGGTGTCACTATGTCGTCGGGTTTCTCGACGGCCGACCTGTCCGCCTCTATACTCCGCTCATCCGCAGGAGAGAGGGCCGCGGGCCCCGCCGAAGGCGCAACCTCCCATAAACGCTCAGGCACAGGTACTGCGGACACCATCCAACGCCGTCTGGAGAGAGGCTGCTCACGCAGTCCACCGAAGGGGCAAGCAGACCCGCTCTGTAAACTCTCAGGTAGCAGGACAGGGGGAGAGGCCAAGTAAACGCAGGAGTACTGTGTGCTGACCTCTGTCTATCTCATTGCCATCACCGCCGAAGCCATGTCCGGAGCCCTGGCCGCCGGACGCCGCAACATGGATCTGTTCGGGGTGGCCGTGATCGCCTTTCTCACCGCCCTGGGTGGCGGTACCGTTCGCGACATCCTGTTGGGCAACTTCCCGGTCACCTGGACCCAGCATCCCAGCTACATCTACATGACCCTCACCGGTGGTCTGGTCACCATTGCGATCGCCCGGTTCATGCGCCACTTGCGCCAGCTGTTTCTGGTTCTTGATGCTATCGGGCTGGTCGCTTTCACCATTATCGGCTGCAATGTCGCGCTGGAGCTGGGTTATGAGCCCATCGTGGTGGTCATGTCGGGGATCACCACCGGCATCTTCGGCGGGATTATCAGGGACATTATGTGCGGCCGGGTGCCACAGGTGCTGCGCCGGGAAATCTACGCCTGTGTGTCTCTGGTGGTGGCCGTGCTGTACCTGTTCCTGCTGCGCCAGGGCGTGGGCGAGGGCGTGACGCAACTGGCCGCGTTCAGCGTCGGCCTGCTGCTGCGCATGGTGGCCATCCGCTGGCGTGTCTCGCTGCCGGTGTTCCGTTATTCTCAGGCGCGCTGGGGTTAGGTGCAGATTCAATCGCCCAGCTATCGCGAATCACGAGGGGCAGTATTAGTGCACAGACAGTTCAGTGAATGGCAAAGTCTCGAATGGCTTGCGTCCCGTTGCCGTCCTTATCAAGCGCTATTTCGGCAAAGCGGGCGAGCTCATCACGGACGTCACGAAACGCAAAATCACGCTTTCGGAAATCCAGGGAATCGGTGATTTGCGGGCCCTTAACGGCGAATAGGACTCGCTCAGGCATAAGCTGCATGTCTTTCAGGCGCTTGAGTTTAGCGATCCAGCGGTCTGCGTGGTCATAGATGGCATTTGGGGTCTGTTGCCCGAGGTAAAAGGGTTTAATCGCTTTTATTTCGCGGTCATTGATGGTCTGAACGAATGGAAACTGAACAGCAAAGAGTTCATTGCCAACCTTCTTGTTCTTGAAGGGGGCAGCCAGTTTCAGTTCCTTAAGATAATTTTTAACCTTCCGCTCCAGCTCCGTTTCGTAATTGGCATCCTTGGCAAAGCCGTGGCGGACGTAGTGCTCGAAGAGGTCGTCCAGCTCTTGGACAGGGTCATCCGTCAGAACAACCCTCGGGGTGCCAAAGCGGAGAATGGTTTCTCTAGGGTGGGTCAGGCTGTCGAAGGCCTTGGTCGGATCGCATTTGAAACCATGGGCAGTCAAGTCTCGGATACGCTTCATCTCCTCTGCCAGATTTTTGGTCGCGTACCGGTAAAGGCCCGCATCCAGGTTCTGGAAGAAGGAGGTATAACGGCTAGTCCGCTTGGTTTCCAGGCGGAAATCCAAAAGCCCAGTTTTCTCACATACCAGCAGAACGCCGACGTTAGCGAACTCGCCGGTTTCCGGGTAGGGGAGAAACTGAATAACGCTGTATCTGCAGGCTAGACGTTCCATTAAATATTCCAAAAGTCACTATCAATACATCTTTTTATAGCTTTTTCGCAGTGCTGTGCGTCGAAATTGCTCGGCACTGTAGCGTCGCTATCGTACCATTTCCACTCTTCTGGCGCCTCAGCGATAGCCTTGCTGAAAACGGGGATGAGCTGTCTAAATTCGTTTTGTAGCGCGTCTCGCTCAATGTAGTCGGAGAACAGATTTCTGCCCTCATCAGCGAAGATGTGCTGCTGGATAAACTGTTGAGGGTCAAAATCCGTGTCGAAAGCGTTGTTGTGGTCAATAACAACGAGCGACCCTTCGTCCAGCAGCAGGTTGGGGTTATGGCTGCCCCTGTCCAAATTCTGAATCCACCAGTCAAACGCGACTACTCGGCGTTGTAGTTGGGCTGGTATGTTGCATACTGAGGCTTGCTCGAACCAGATAGCTTTCTGGATGGCCTTGGATCCGAAGGCAAGACCAGCACCAATGTCGGCTAACTCTGGCGGGAGCGCATCAACCAGGGCTGGATCTAGCTCAACCAGCGCATAGTCAGGGATAGGTAGATTCAGGCTTTCAGCGAGGTGAGCACAGCCCCACTCCTTGTACATGCTATCAGGGTCAGTGTTCCTGCCTTTCACATAATAAAGGTCATTACTGACACTACGGCAGAGGTATGGGCGGCTAAATCCTTGATCGGCGGGCCTAATTACCTCTTTTATCTGAACTGGATCAGCCATTCATTCCCCAAAAGCTAAAAAGCGGTTCACGCTGGCTCCACTATATCCCATACCTGCTTCAAGCGTTCAACGGTGTGCGTCCACTTGGCCGTTGTAGGCTTGCAGACGGAATTCTGTTGGACTATTTCTAGCCTCCGCTTAGATTGCGTTAGAAGTTGTTCGTTCGGGGGGGGCTGGAGCCTCAAGTCGCCGATCGGCAAGCTCCGAGGTTCTTTTGGGCAACGAAATGGTGGGCCCAGCAGGACTTGAACCTGCAACCAACGGATTATGAGTCCGCTGCTCTAACCAGTTGAGCTATAGGCCCGAGATAGTTTTGATTGTTGTTGCCGCAGGCTGCGCCTGCTTTCGCGGGCCGGGCCCGCTCCACAAGGAGGCCCGGACAGCGGGACTGTCCGGGCCGGTAGTTATATACCGAATTACATGTCCGCGTCGAGGAAGCTGCGGAGATGTTCGCTGCGCGAGGGGTGGCGGAGCTTGCGCAGCGCCTTGGCCTCTATTTGACGGATCCGCTCCCGGGTGACGTCGAACTGCTTGCCCACTTCCTCGAGGGTGTGGTCGGTATTCATGTCGATACCGAAGCGCATGCGCAGCACCTTGGCTTCGCGGGCGGTGAGGTTGGCCAGCACTTCCCGGGTGGCTTCTTCCAGGCCCAGGGAGGTGGCGGAATCCACCGGCGAGTCCACGTTGCCGTCTTCGATGAAGTCGCCCAGGCTGGAGTCCTCGTCGTCGCCGATCGGGGTCTCCATGGAAATCGGTTCCTTGGCGATCTTGAGCACCTTGCGGACCTTGTCTTCCGGCATTTCCAGGCGCACGCCCAGTTCTTCCGGGGTCGGTTCGCGGCCCATTTCCTGCAGCATCTGGCGTTGCACCCGGTTGATCTTGTTGATCGTCTCTATCATGTGCACCGGAATCCGGATGGTGCGGGCCTGGTCGGCGATCGAGCGGGTGATCGCCTGCCGGATCCACC
>CENM01002879.1_pt1 | contig 11709 bp, 8 predicted proteins | sample 530261 | NCBI WGS metagenome assembly CENM01 (sample SAMEA2619854, study PRJEB7988) | marine metagenome | biome: marine biome (ENVO:00000447); feature: deep chlorophyll maximum layer (ENVO:xxxxxxxx); material: "saline water (ENVO:00002010), including plankton (ENVO:xxxxxxxx)" | depth 80 m
GTGAAGGTGCCCCATCAACCATTAAATCCGTATACCCCTTTTTATTTCACCCGGAACTTTCTCGGATTTTACCGAGCTAGAACCCCCGGCTGAGGCGGTGGCCGGTCGGTGTAGGAAGGTCGGGTTAGCGGCCCGGCACTAATCGGATTGGCGTTTGGCCTGGCGCCAGAGGGCGTCGAGACGGTCGTCGTCGAAGTCGGAAAGCGGCGCGCCGGCCAGGTGTTCAACCCGGCGGAAACGGCCCTCGAACTTGTCCGAGGCGCGGCGCAGGGCCAGGTCCGGGTCCAGCTTCAGGTGCCGGGCCAGGTTGACCAGGGTGAACAGCACATCGCCGAATTCGTCCTCGATGGCGTCGCGGTCACCGGACGCCAGGGCCTGGTCCAGTTCCTCGAGCTCGCTGTCCACATGGGCGCGCACCGGCGCCGTGGCGCGCCAGTCGAAGCCCACCTTGGAGGCTTTCTTCTGCAGCTTGTGGGCGCGCTGCAGGGCCGGCAGACCTTCCGGCACACCGTCCAGGGCGCTGTCGTGCTCGCGGCCCTTGCGGGCGCGCTCCTCGGCCTTGATCGCCTCCCAGTTCACTTTCACCGCCTGTTCGTCCTCGGCGGTCTGATCACCGAACACGTGCGGATGGCGGCGCACCATCTTGTCGTTGAGCACCGCCACCACCTCGCTGAAATCGAACAGCCCCTGCTCGCGGGCGATCTGCGAATGGAACACCACCTGCAGCAGCAGGTCGCCGAGCTCTTCCTTGAGCTCCGGGTAGTCCCGCCGCGCCACCGCTTCCGCCACTTCGAAGGCTTCTTCCACGGTGTAGGGCACGATGCTCTCGAAGTCCTGCTTCAGGTCCCAGGGGCAGCCGCCGTCCGGGTCGCGCAGCCGGGCCATGATCGACAGCAGCTCGGACACGGCGGCTTCGGAGGAAGATCGGGGGGCATCGGACATGGGAGCGCTCCGGAAGAAAAGACGATTCAGGATACAGGATGAAGGATACAGGGGCGGGCGTTGTGCTATCGCTTCATCCTGTATCCTGCATCCTGTATCGCGGCCGCCAGGCCGCTATTTTTTATAGCGGCGCACTTCGAGGACGCCCTTGAGCTGATCCATCTTGGCCAGCACCTTGCCAAGGCCGCCCAGGGAGGCGATTTCCAGGGTCAGCAACATGGTGGCAGTGTTGTCCTCGGTGTGCGATTCGGTGTGCACGGCGGTGACGTTGACCTTCTCGTTGGCGAGCACCGCGATCACGTCGCGCAGCAGCCCCTGGCGGTCCCAGGCGCGCAGGAAGATGTCCACCGGGTAGAAGATGCGGTCCGCTTCCCCCCAGCTCACCTCGATCACCCGGTTGGGCTCTTCGCCCTGCATCGCCAGCAGGTTGTGGCAGTCGGCGCGGTGCACGGTGACGCCGCGCCCCTGGGTGATGAAGCCCATCACCTGGTCGCCGGGCACCGGCCGGCAGCAGGCCGCCATGTGGGTGAGCAGGTTGCCCACCCCCTGGATGGTCACGTCACCGCTCTCCGACGCCTTGGAGCGCGCCGGCACGAACGCCAGCTCCTGCTGCGGGTCGTCGCCGAGCAGCGACTGGGCCTGGTTGACCACATGGCCGGGGCGCAGGTCGCCGGCGCCCAGGGCGGCGAGCACGTCGTCACCGCTCTTCAGGTTGAGCTGCGGCGCCAGGGCGTCCAGGTCGATGCGGTCCAGGGCCAGGCGCGAAATCTCGCGCTCCAGGATGGCGCGGCCCTGGGCGATGTGCACGTCCCGGTCCTGGCGCTTGAACCACTGCTGGATGCGCGCCCGCGCCGAGGAGGTGGCCACGTAGCCCAGCGACGGCGTCATCCAGTCGCGGCTGGGGCCGCCCTCCTTGGCGGTGAGGATTTCCACCTGCTCGCCGGTGTTGAGGTTGTAGTTGAGCGGCACGATGTGGCCGTTCACCTTGGCGCCCCGGCAGCGGTGCCCCACCTCGGTGTGGATGTGGTAGGCGAAATCCACCGGCGTGGCGCCGGCTTCCAGGTCCACCACATGGCCGTCCGGGGTGAACACATAGACCCGGTCGCTGACCAGGCCGTGCTTGAGCTCGTCGATCATGGTGTCGGCGTTGTCGCCCAGCTCGTCGTGCCACTCCAGCACCTGGCGCAGCCAGGCGATGCGCTGCTCGTAGGAGCGGCTCTTGCGGCCGGCCTTGCTGCCTTCCTTGTAGCGCCAGTGGGCGCACACGCCGAGCTCCGCCTCTTCGTGCATGTCGAAGGTGCGGATCTGCACCTCCAGCATTTTGCGCTCCGGGCCCACCACGGCGGTGTGCAGGCTCTGGTAGCCGTTGTCCTTGGGGCTGGCGATGTAGTCATCGAACTCCTTGGGCACGTGCTTCCACAGTGAGTGGACGATGCCCAGGGCGGCGTAGCAGTCGCGCACTTCGCGTACCAGCACGCGCACCGCGCGCACGTCGTAGACCTCGCCGAAATCCAGATGCTTTTTCTGCATCTTCCGCCAGATGCTGTAGATGTGCTTGGCGCGGCCGTACACCTGGGTGCCCTTGATGCCGTTGCGGTCCAGATGGCCGCGCAGGCTGTCGATCACCTCGTCGATGTAGCTTTCCCGGTCGAGGCGCTTTTCGTCCAGCAGCTTGGCGATCTTCTTGTAGGCGCCGGGCTGCAGGTAGCGGAACGACAAGTCCTCCAGCTCCCATTTCAACTGGCCCACGCCCAGGCGGTGGGCCAGCGGCGCGTAGATGTCGAAGATCTCGCGGGCCACTTTCTGCTGGCGCTCCGGGTCGGATTCCTTCACCGCGCGGATGATCACGGTCCGCTCGGCCAGCTTGACCAGGGCCACGCGCACGTCGTCGACCATCGCCAGCAGCATCTTGCGGACGTTGTCGAGCTGGCCGTCCTGCTGGCCGAGCACCGCCTTGCGGGTGGGATTGAGGCTGGTGCCGATGGCGGCCATGCGCAGCACGCCCTCGATCAGGCGCGCCACCGGCTCGCCGAAATCCTTGTTGACCTCGGCCAGGGGCAGCTGCCCTTCGCGCACCGCCCGGTACAGCACCGCCGCGGGCAGCGCTTCCGCGTCGGCCCCCAGATCGGCGAGCACATCGGCCATCTCCAGGCCGATGGTCAGGCAGCCCTTACCGTAAGGCCACAGACGGCCAGCGGCTTCGCCGGCGCGCTCGCAGCGCTCGGCCACCTGGCAGGCGCGCTCCAGAGTCACCGGGTCGCGGACCGGCACCCGGGCGTTGAGTTGTTCGAGCCATGCGTGCCAGTCCCGAGCGTCCAATTCATCGGGCTGCTGCCGGCGTACGGTTACCATGGGCTATCCTTTAACGACGATCGAACAGGGCAATCGATTCCACATGCGCGGTGTGCGGGAACATGTCCATCACCCCGGCGCCACTAAGACGGTAACCCCGGGCCACCAGTTCCCCGGCATCGCGGGCCAGGGTGGCCGGGTTGCAGGAAACGTACACCAGCTTCTCCGCACCAAATTGGGGCATCATGCGCACCATTTCCAGGGCACCGCTGCGCGGCGGGTCCAGCAGCACCCGCTCGTAGCGCTGGCGGGCCCAGGGCTGGCCCTTGGGCTCGCTGTCCAGATCCCAGGCGTGGAAGGCCACATTTTCCAGGCCGTTGCGCCGGGCGTTCTCGTAGCCGCGCCGCACCATGGCGTCGCTGGCCTCCACGCCCACCACCCCGGCGGCGCGACGCGCGGCGGGGATGGTGAAGTTGCCCAGGCCGCAGAACAGGTCCAGCACCTGGTGGTGCGCCTGCACCTCCAGCAATTCCAATGCCAAGGGCACCATGCGGCGGTTGATCTCCGCGTTGACCTGGGTGAAGTCCGACGGGTGGAAGGCCATTTCCACGTCCGCTTCCGGATGGCGGTAGTAGAGCCGTTCCTCGCCCTCTTCCGGCCACACCCGGTGCACCGTGCTCTCGTTGCCCGGCTGCAGATAGCACTGCAGGCCGTGCTCGCGGCAGAACGCCACCAGCGCGTCCTGGTCGGCCTGGGACAGCGGGTCCAGATGGCGGAACACCAGCGCCACGGCGTCGTCACCCCGGGCCACCTCGATCTGCGGCAGGCGCCGCCGGCCATCGAGCCCGTTGATCAGCGCGCGCAGGTCGCGGAAGCGGTGCCCCACCTCGGGAATCAGCACCTCGCACTGCGCCAGGTCGGCGATCAGGCTGTTCCGTTTCTCGCGGAAGCCGACCAGGGTGTCCCCCTTGGCGTCCACGTACTTCACGCCCAGCCGCGCCTTGCCCCGGTAGCCGGTGACCGGCCCGGTAAGCGGCTCCAGCCAGCGCTCCGGGCGCAGGCCGCCAAAGTGCTCAAGCTGCTCGGCGAGCACCGCCTGCTTGCGCTGAATCTGTACCGCCGGGTCCAGGTGCTGCAGGCTGCAGCCGCCGCAGATCAGGCTGTGCGCGCAGGGCGGCGTGACCCGGTCCGGGGACGGCTCGAGGATGTCCACCGCGCGGCCCTCGTCGAACTTGCGGCGCATGAAGGTGTACTGGAAGAACACCTGCTCGCCGGGCAGGGCGTTGTCGATAAAGGTGGTCTTGCCGTTCAGGCGGGCAATGCCCCGGCCATCGTGACTGAGACTCTCGATGGTGGCGGCCACCGGGGTTTCCGGCAGCTGCTTCTTGCGACGTCGAGCCATAAATCAAATTCAGTTAAGAGTTAATAGTGAAAAGTTAACAGTGGCGCGCGGCACGGGTTGGCTTAAACAGAACCGTCACGGGCCGCGCCAGAAGGTGGGGCGCGGCCTCGTACCGTTTGGATTCCAACCGCCTTTGCTCGCGCCGCTATTAACTGTTAACTGTTCACTGTTAATTGCCCGCGGCTTCCCAGGCTTCCAGGAAGCTCAGGAAGTGCGGATGCCCTTCGGCTTTCAGGTAATCCCGCAGCAGGTCCAGCTCGGCCTGGTAGCCGGTGGCGTCGAGCTCGCCGCGCAGCATCTGGAAGCGCAGGAACACCAGCCAGGTGTTGAGCACGTCGGTTTCGCAGTAGTCGCGGATCGCCTTGAGGTCGCCGGCCTGGAAGGTGTCGAACACCTTGGCGCCGCTCATCCCCATCTTTCCGGGGAAGCCCAACAGGGTGGCGATCTGGTCCAGCGGCGCGTTGGCGCGGCCGTTGAACATGGCCAGCTGTTCCATCAGGTCCAGGTGGCGCTGGTGGAAGCGGCTCAGGTAATTGTTGAAGCGGAAGCTGGTGTCTTCGTTGCCGGTTTCCCAGAAGCGGCGCGCCACCACGCCGTGCTTGAGGGCGCGGTAGTTGAGCACCGGCAGGTCGAAGCCGCCGCCGTTCCAGCTGACGATCTGCGGGGTGAAGCGGTCGATGCCGTCGTAGAAGCGCTCGATCAGCTCTTTCTCGGTGCTGTCCTCGTCGCCCAGGGACCAGACTTTCACGCCCTGGGCGGAGCGCAGCACCACGGAGATCGCCACCACCCGGTGCAGGTGCAGGCGCAGAAACTCGGAGCCGTTTTCCTGGCGGCGCAGATTGAACAGCGCGCTGGCGGTGTCCTTGTCACTGAGGCCGTGCAGGTCGTAAATGCGGCTGCCGCCTTCCAGGTCGGGCACCGTCTCGATATCAAACACCAGCACGTTCATTGGCCGGCCTCCGCGTTGCCCGCCTCATTGAAGACGCCGGTGGACAGGTAGCGGTCGCCCCGGTCGCAGACGATGGCCACGATCACCGCGTTCTCCAGTTCCTCGGACAGCTGCAGGGCGGCCGCCACGGAACCGCCGGAGGAGACCCCGCAGAAGATGCCTTCCTCGCGGGCCAGCCGGCGCATGGTGCGCTCCGCCAGGTCCTGGCCCATGTCGATCACGCGGTCGACGCGGGCGGCGTCGAAGATGCTCGGCAGGTAGGCCTCGGGCCAGCGGCGGATGCCGGGAATCGAGGCGCCGTCGGTGGGCTGCAGGCCGACGATCTGGATCTCCGGGTTCTTCTCCTTGAAGAACTGACTGCAGCCCATGATGGTGCCGGTGGTGCCCATGGAGCTGACGAAATGGGTGATCGCGCCGCCGGTCTCTTCCCAGATTTCCGGGCCGGTGCTTTCGTAATGGGCCAGCGGGTTGTCCGGGTTGGCGAACTGATCCAGCACCCGGCCCTCGCCGCGCGCCTGCATCGCCTGGGCCAGGTCGCGGGCGCCTTCCATGCCCTCTTCCTTGGTCACCGAGATCAGCTCGGCGCCGTAGGCGGCCATCGCATCGCGGCGCTCCTGGCTCTGGTTGGCGGGCATGATCAGCTTCATCTTGTAGCCGCGCATGGCCGCCGCCATCGCCAGAGCGATGCCGGTATTGCCGCTGGTGGCCTCGATCAGGGTATCGCCGGGCTTGATCTCGCCGCGCTGTTCCGCCTTGATGATCATATTCAGCGCCGGCCGGTCCTTGACCGACCCGGCCGGGTTATTGCCTTCCAGCTTCACCAGAATGGTGTTGGTCGTGTTCCCCGGCAGGCGCTGCAGGCGCACCAGTGGCGTGTGGCCCACCGTGGATTCAATGGTCTTGTAGGTCATGGGGCGCATTGTAGCTTAACTCCGGGGCCGTGACAGGGCGGGATGCGCCGCTCGCCAACTGCGGCATAATGGCGGCACTGAAACCGCCACCATAATCAGAACAGAGATTTTCAGGGGAACCATGGCCCATTCGAGCCTGCGCACGCGCATTCTGGTGATGACCGCCCTGCCCGCCTTCCTGGCGGCGCTGGTGATCGGCGGCTACACGCTGGTCCACCGGATGGTGGAAGTGCGCGCCGACACCGCCCACCGCCAGCAACTGATCATCGAGAGCTACGCCGCCCGTCTGGCGGCGCTGGGCGAGGCCGAGCAGCCGGCCTACGAGCCGCTGCTGCGCGCCCTGCTGGAGGAGCCGGACGTGCGCGCCGCCTCGCTGCTGGACAACCAGTCCGGCTGGCAGTCCCACGCCGGGCCCCGGTTGCGCCCGGTGCAGGAAGCGGAGCGTCTGGAGGGCGGCGGCCGCCGGCTGGTCACCGATTCCAGCTGGCAGCTGGTGCGCGCCCTGCCCGGCCAGCGCAACCGGCTGCTGACGGTGGAGTTTTCCCGGCAGGGGCAGTACATCGAGATCCTTGAGGCGGTGCTGACGATGATCGCCGTGGTGGTGGTGCTGGTGCTGTTGGCGGTGATGCCGGCGGTGCGCTTCGCCAAGCGGCTGACGCAGCCGGTGGATTCGCTGTTGGACACGGTGCGGCGGGTGCGCGACGGCGACCTGAGCCCGCCGCCGCCGGCGGGGGCCCAGGGCGAGCTCAAGGAGCTGGAGGACGCGCTCGGCAATATGGTGGCGGCCCTGGACGAGGCCCAGGCCGAGCTGCAGCAGAACGTGGACCAGGCCACCCAGGACCTGCGCGAGACCCTGGAAACCATCGAGATTCAGAACATCGAGCTGGACATGGCGCGCAAGGAGGCGCTCAAGGCCAGCCAGATCAAGTCGGAGTTCCTGGCCAATATGAGCCACGAGATCCGCACGCCGCTGAACGGCATCATCGGCTTCACCCGCCTGCTGGAGCGCTCCACCCTGTCGCCCCGCCAGCAGGATTATCTGGGCACCATCCGCAAGAGCGCCGAATCGCTGCTGTCGATCATCAACGACATTCTCGACTTCTCCAAGATCGAGGCGGGCAAGCTGTCGCTGGAGCATATTCCGCTGGACCTGCACGACATCATCGAGGACGTGCAGACCATGCTGGCGCCGATGGCCCAGGAGAAGGGCCTGGAGCAGGCGGCGATCATCTACTCCGACGTGCCCACCGGCCTGCTCGGCGACCCGCTGCGCATTCGCCAGGTGCTCACCAATCTGGTCAGCAACGCGATCAAGTTCACCGAGCGCGGGTCGATCGTGGTGCGCGCCATGCTCGAGGAGGAGCGCGGCGCCGAGGCGGTGGTCAAGATCACCATCACCGACACCGGCAACGGCCTGTCGCCGGACCTGCAGAAGAACCTGTTCAACGCCTTCACCCAGGTGGACCAGAGCGCCCGCCGCCGCGAGGGCGGCACCGGCCTGGGCCTGGCGATCTGCAAGCGGCTGGTGGAAGGCATGGGCGGCGAGATCGGCATCGACAGCACCTCCGGACGCGGCTCCACCTTCTGGTTCACGGTGCGCGCGGAGCGCGACGGCAGCGGCGAGCCGGAGCCCGCCCCGGTGGCCCTGAAGGGCCTCAGCGTGACGCTGGTGGAGGCCAATGAACACGCCCGCCTGGCGCTGTACCACATGCTCAGCGGCTGGCGGATGCAGGTCACCGAGTTGCAGGCCCTGGAGCAGCTGCACGACCACTTGGAGACCGACACCCTGGCGAGCACCGATTATTTTCTGCTGGCGGCGCCGGCGTCCCTGCCGGACCCGTCACGGCTGACGCCGCTGGTGGAGCGTCTGCTGGACACCACCGGCAAGCCGGTGATCGTGCTCACCGCCCACGCGGACGCCCTGTCCGGCCAGCTCAGCGGCCACGCCGAACAGTGCCGGGTGCTGGGCAAGCCGCCCACCCGCCGGCGGCTGCGCGACGGCCTGCTGGAACTGGGCGGTCTGGCGGAACCGGCGTGCGCCGGCGCGGCCTGCGGCGCCGCGCTGCACGCCCGGGTGCTGGTGGTGGACGATCACCCCGGCAACCTGAAACTGGCGCGGGTGTTCCTGGAGGAGATGGGCGTCGACGTGGTGCCCTGCGCCAGCGGTGAGGAAGCGCTTACCGCGTTTTCCCGGGGCACCTTCGATCTGGTGTTCATGGACGTGCAGATGCCGGGCATGGACGGCCTGGAAACCACCCGGCAAATGCGCGAGCGCGAAGGCGAGGGGCTGCGCACGCCGATCATCGCGCTCACCGCCCACGCCCTGGAGAGCGAGCGGCGTTCGCTGCTGGCGGCGGGCATGGACGACTACCTGAGCAAGCCGATCACCGAGGGGCAGCTGCGCCACACCCTGGAGCGCTGGACCCGCACCGACGGCGCGGAGGCCGAGCCGGTCGCGGAAGAGGCGCCGGCGGCGCCGGAGCCGGCCGCCACCGACCTGGTGGTGGACGAGGCGCTCGGCAAGCAGCGCGCCGGCGGCCGCGAGAATCTCGCCCGGGACATGTTCAGCATGCTGCTGGCCAGCCTGGAGCAGGACGCGCCGGGTATCAATGCCCTGTCCGAGAGCAATAACCGGGACGCACTGCTGGAGCGCGTGCACAAGCTGCATGGCGCCTGCCGCTACTGCGGCACGCCACGGCTGGAGCGGGCCGCCCGGGAGCTGGAAGAGGGCCTCAAGACCGAGGTGGACGACGGCCGCCTGGAGCACCTGGTGGCCGCCCTGCTGGCGGAGATCGAAAGCGTGCGCCAGTACGGCCAGGCGGCGCGGCTTTAGGCCGCGCCGGTCACGGCCCGGGTGGTGGAGTCTGTTACCCTTGGGTGGCAGTCATTCTTTCATGGAGCACCCGCATGTCCGCCAACCCGTTCGGCTTCCGGTTCGACAACAGCTACGCCCGCCTGCCCGAGACCCTGTTTGCGTTCTGTGACCCGCAGCTGGTGCGGGCGCCGGAGCTGCTGCTGTTCAACGGCGAGCTGGCGGCGCAACTGGGGCTCGACGCCGAAGCACTGAACAGCGACACCGGCGCCGCCCTGCTGGGCGGCAACCGGCCGCTGCCCGGCGGCGAGCCGCTGGCCCAAGCCTACGCCGGCCACCAGTTCGGCAACCCGACCATGCTCGGCGACGGCCGCGCGGTGCTGCTCGGCGAGCAGCTCACCCCGGACGACCAGCGCCGCGACATCCAGCTCAAGGGCTCCGGGCGCACGCCGTTTTCGCGCGGCGGCGACGGCCGCGCCGCTCTCGGCCCGATGCTGCGCGAGTACATCATCAGCGAGGCGATGCACGCCCTGGGCGTGGCCACCACCCGGGCGCTGGCGGTGGTCGGCACCGGCGAGCAGGTGCTGCGCGACACCGCCCAGCCCGGCGCCATCCTCACCCGGGTGGCGGCCTCGCACCTGCGCGTGGGCACCTTTCAGTACGCCGCCGGCCGCCAGGACACGACGCTGCTGGAAACCCTGGTGGACTATACCCTCAAGCGCCACTACCCGGACCGGGCGGGCGCCGAGGTGCCGGCGCTGGCGCTGCTGGAAGGGGTGATGGACCGGCAGATCGCATTGATCACCGAATGGATGCGGGTGGGCTTTATCCACGGCGTGATGAACACCGACAACGTGGCGCTGTCCGGCGAGACCATCGACTACGGCCCCTGCGCCTTCATGGACCGCTACCATCCGGAGACCGTGTTCAGCTCCATCGATCAACGCGGCCGCTACGCCTACGGCAACCAGCCGGTGATCACCCAGTGGAACCTGGCGCGCTTCGCGGAAACCCTGATTCCGCTGATCGACGACGACGCCGACCGCGCCGTGGAAACCGCGGAGGCGCTGATCAAAAGCCACACCGAGCGCTACGCGCAGCGCTGGCTGGTGATGATGCGCGGCAAACTGGGGCTGTTCGGCGAGGAGGACGGCGACGCCGCCCTGGCCGCCGACCTGCTCGACTGGATGGCCCGCCACGACGCCGACCACACCAACACCTTCCGCGATCTGATCGGCGGCGCCACGCCGCCGGGCGAGCCGTTCCAGAATGACGAGTTCGGCGACTGGCACCGGCGCTGGCAGGCGCGGCTGGGCCGCAACGGCAAGGCCGAGGAGGACGCCTGGGCGCTGATGGGCCGCCATAACCCGGCGGTGATCCCGCGCAACCACCAGGTGGAGGCGGCGCTGTCGGCGGCGGTGCGTGACGGTGACCTGGCGCCGGTGAAGGCGCTGCTGGCGGCGCTGGATGACCCCTACCGGGACCGGGGGCCGGACGACCCGTACCGGCAGCCGCCGGCGCCCGACGAGCAGGTGCTACGCACCTTCTGCGGCACCTGACTAAAGGGCGCTGCCGGCGGCACCGTCAATCAGCACACGCATGGCGCGCACCGCTTCGTCCAGGCCGGTCATCACCGCCCGGGCGATGATGCCGTGGCCGATGTTCAGTTCGTTGATGCCCGGGATCGCCGCGATCTCGCGGGTGTTGTGGTAGTGCAGGCCGTGGCCGGCGTTGACGATCAGCCCGGCCTCGCGGCCCAGCGCCACCGCGTCGCGGATACGGGTCAGCTCGCGGGCCGCCGCCTCCTTGTCGCGGGCTTCCGGCGCGGTGAGGTCGGCGTAGTGGCCGGTGTGGATCTCGATGGCCGGTGCCCGGCAGCGCACCGCCGCTTCGATCTGCGCCGGGTCCGCGTCGATAAACAGGGACACTTCGATGCCGGCGTCCGCCAGCCGCGCGCAGCAATCACGGATCCAGTCTTCGTTGGCGACCACGTCCAGGCCGCCTTCGGTGGTCAGTTCCTCGCGCTTTTCCGGCACCAGGCAGCTGTGCGCCGGGCCGATGCGGCGGGCGATGCCGACCATTTCCTCGGTGGCGGCCATTTCCAGGTTCATGCGCGTCTGCAGGGTGTGCGCCAGCAGCTCCACGTCACGGTCCTGAATGTGCCGGCGGTCTTCGCGCAGGTGCACGGTGATGCCGTCGGCGCCGGCCTGCTCGGCGATCAGCGCGGCCTGCACCGGGTCCGGGTAGCGGGTGCCGCGGGCCTGGCGCAGGGTAGCCACGTGATCGATGTTGATGCCGAGAAGAACGGACATGGGGGGCTCCGACGGGCGAGTTTCAGGGTTCAAGCAATGGTAGCAGAGCTGCAAGCTGCAAGCTGCAAGCTGCAAGCTGCAAGCTGCAA
>CENM01039584.1_pt1 | contig 11617 bp, 11 predicted proteins | sample 530261 | NCBI WGS metagenome assembly CENM01 (sample SAMEA2619854, study PRJEB7988) | marine metagenome | biome: marine biome (ENVO:00000447); feature: deep chlorophyll maximum layer (ENVO:xxxxxxxx); material: "saline water (ENVO:00002010), including plankton (ENVO:xxxxxxxx)" | depth 80 m
TGCTGCAGCTTGGCCATCATGTCGGCGAAGGTGGAATCGGGGTTCTGAATATCCGCCTTGACATACAGCTGATCGACCTGGGTATTGCCGAAGCGACCATAGGTAAAGCCGCCGGTGTGGGTCATCAGCTCACGAATGGTCACCGGATGCGCTGCCGGCTCCGTCTCGGGCATACCGTCCGGGCCATCGGCGATGGCAACCTGAAGATTTTGCAGCTCGGGAATGTATTTACCGACCGGCTCATCCAGCTCGAAACGCCCCTCGTCGTAGAGCGTCAGCAGCGCAGTGCCCGTCACCAGCTTGGTCAGCGAGAAAATCTTGTAGAGGCTGTCGGGCGTCAGCGGCTTGCCCTGCTCGCGATCAGCAAACCCGTATTGGCCACGCTGTACCACCTCACCGTGTTGGTAGACCAGCGTTGCAATGCCCGCGATTCGCCCCTGCTGGACTTCCTCGGCCATCGCCGCACCAAAGGCATCCAGACGCTGCTGGGAGAACGCCTCGGGCGCGCTGTCAGCCCAACTGCCAGAGACGAGGCCGCCGGCGAGCAACATCCCGCCCAACAGGGTACGTATCCGTAATCCGATCATTGTTGTTCTACTCTGTTATGGGATTGGAATGGCTAATTTACCTACCATGGGACACACCGCCAAGCTGTCTCAGCCACAATCATTCCGAATGATCATTCAGACTCGATGTAACAAATGCCCCTGCAAGGCGTCTGATGATTGAACTCACAGCACAGGAACGACCATGAAACGCCGCACCCTGCTTTCCGGCCTGATGGCCGCACCGGCCTTGCCCCTGTTGACCGCCAACGCCCAGGCTGCCGATGCCTTCCATGAATCGACAGTACAAGCTCTGGATCTCAGCCCGGATTACTGGCGTGACAAGGTCTCGGAAGCCGCCTGGAAAGTGCTCTTCGAGGAAGATACCGAACGCCCCGGCAGCAGCCCGCTGGACAAGCTGTACGACAACGGCACCTATGTGTGCGCCGCCTGCCACCTGCCGCTGTTCTCATCCGAGCACAAGTTTGACAGCGGTACCGGCTGGCCCAGCTTTACCCAGCCGATAGCTGGCCACATGGGCACCAAACAGGATTACGCGCTGATCTGGCCGCGCACCGAGTACCACTGCGCTCGCTGTGGCGGGCATCAGGGGCACGTATTCAATGATGGTCCGCCGCCGCGCGGTGAGCGCTGGTGCAACAACGGCGTGGCCCTTAAGTTCATTGCCGCCGGCGAGCCACTGCCGGCCCTGCGAGGTGACGCATGATCCGCTCAATACTGCTTGGCCTGCTGTTGATTGCGCCGGCCAGTTTTGCCAATGAGGCGATTACCGAAGGGCCTGCCGGTACGGAAATGGCGGTGTTTGCCGGAGGCTGTTTCTGGTGCACCGAGTCGGATTTCGACAAGATGCCCGGCGTCGTCGAAACCATTTCGGGCTACACCGGCGGAGAAGCCAGCACCGCTGATTACCAGCAAGTGTCTGCTGGTGGCACCGGCCATATCGAATCGGTGGCCGTGTTCTTCGACCCGAGCAAGACCAGCTACGCCACACTGGTGGAAGCCTTCTGGAAGACCATCGACCCGATCACACCCAATGCCCAGTTCTGTGATCATGGCAGCCAGTACAGCAGTGCGCTCTACTACGCCAACGACGAACAAAAGGCCCTACTGGAGACTTCGCGCGAGGCCCTGGCGCGTTCTGGCCGATTCGAGCAGCCGATCGCCACGCTGATTCTGCCGCGTCAGCCGTTTTACCCGGCCGAGGAGTACCACCAGGACTACTACCAGAAAAATCCGCTGCGCTATAACTTCTACCGCACCACCTGCGGCCGTGATGCACGCCTGGAGGAACTCTGGGGCAACTGAAGCGCGGATGGAAATATACCGCTCGAGTCTGGATAATGACGGCCTTTGATCACTCAACCCAAGCGAATTGAACCATGCAGATTGCCGAGAAAACCGTTGTCCAGTTTCACTACGACCTGTCCGATGCCGATGGCCCGATCGAATCCTCTCGCGAGCATGAGCCGGTGCTGTATCTGCATGGTCAGACAGGTCTGATTGATGGTCTGGTGGAAGCCATGGAGGGTCGCAGCGCAGGCGAATCCTTCAGCGTCACCATCCCGCCGGAGAAGGCCTATGGCCAACCGCGCGAAGACGCCCTGCAGAAAGTGCAGGCCAAGTACCTGCAAGGCGCCAAAAAGTGGAAGCCGGGCATGATCGCCGTGCTGCAGACCGAGCAGGGCCCGCGTCAGGTTGTGGTAGTCAAGCCCGGGCTGTCCCAGATTCTGGTTGATACCAACCACCCGCTGGCCGGCCGTGAGATGACCTTCAACGTCGAGATCCTGGACGTGCGCGCAGCTACCGAAGAAGAGCTGGCCCACGGCCACGCCCATGGCGTCGGTGGCCACAACCACTGATCACCGGCGCGCCTATCTGCTGCTGTAGGGACGCGACATGTCGCGTCCGCTGCCCAGCGTCATGGTGAGTTTCCAACCAAGTGCGGCAGTCAAGCCGGACGCAGCGTGCTGCGTCCCTACGCAGGGTTGTGGTCCAGTGTTGATGCGTACCACCGAGCTCAACGCCGTGCCCCGCGCAACGCCAATACCTGCTGATGCAGGCGCTCGGGCAATGCATCTTCGGGAGCAACAGGCTCGCCCGCAACCAGCCCGACCCGTGACCAGAAGCGGCGGAAGAAGCCCTTTCTCGGGTCACGACTGAAGAAGCTGCCCCACAACCCCTGCAATGCCATCGGGATGACCGGTACCGGGTCGCTTTCCAGAATCCGCGTGATGCCGGCACGAAACACATCCATCTCGCCATCGGCGGTCAGCTTGCCCTCCGGGAAGATACACACCACCTCCCCCGCCCGCAGATACTCGGAAATACGCTTGAAGGCAGCCTCGTACACTGCCTCATCTTCCTGGCGGCCAGCAATCGGGACCGTACCGGCGGTGCGGAAAACAAAGTTGAGCACCGGCAGCTGGTAAATCTTGTAATACATGACAAAGCGCACGGGGCGGCGCACTGCGCCGCCAATCAGCAACGCATCCACAAACGACACGTGGTTGCAGACCAGCACGCAGGGGCCCTCATCCGGAATCGCCTCCAGATTGCGATGCTCAACCCGGTACATGGAGTGGCCCAGCAGCCAGATGAGAAAGCGCATGCTGAACTCGGGCACCACCTTGAAGATGTAGCCGTTGACCAGCAGGTTAAGCAGCGAAATGGTCAGGAACAGGGTCGGGATCGACAGCTCCAGCACACTGAGCATGACGATCGCGAGAATCGCCGAGCACACCATCAGCAAGGCATTGAGGATGTTATTGGCGGCAATGACGCGCGCGCGCTCATCCTCATGGCTGCGTGACTGAATCAATGCATACAGCGGCACGATGTAAAAGCCGCCAAACACGCCCAACCCGAGAATACTGCCCATCACACCCCAGGCGCCCGGCTGCTTGAGCAATTCTATCCAGTCATAGGGCGAAGCCCCGACGGCAATGCTGCCTGAAAGACTCCAGATCAGCAGGCCAAACACGCTCAACCCAAGGGAGCCGAAGGGTACCAGGCCAATCTCGACCTTGTGCCCGGACAACCGCTCGCACAGCACCGAGCCCAGCGCTATACCTACCGAAAAGACGGTCAGAATCAGCGTCACCACGCTTTCATCCCCGTGCAGGTAATCCTTGGCAAAACCGGGGATCTGGGTCAGATAGGTTGCGCCGAGGAACCAGAACCAGGAGTTGCCGAGAATCGAGCGCGACACCGACGGCACCTGCTCTTTCAGGCCCAATCGCAGAATCACCCAAGACTGGCGGAAAATATTCCAGTCGATGGCCAGGTTCGGCAGGCCGGCGCTAGCCGCAGGAATTCGGCACGCCGCCAGATAGCCACCGATGGCGACCAGCACCACCGAGCCACCCACCAGCGCAGCCCAGCCGCCCGAGGCCATGAGAATGCCTGCGCAGAGTGTGCCACCCAGAATCGCCAGAAAGGTGCCCATCTCGACCAGCGCATTGCCGCCGACCAGTTCGTCCTCTGCCAGCGCCTGCGGCAGAATCGAGTATTTGACCGGGCCAAACAGCGCCGACTGCGTGCCCATCGCAAACAGCACCACCAGCAACAGCGGCAGGCTGCCAAGCCAGAGCCCAAGCGCTCCCAGCAACATGATGCCGACCTCGCCCAGCTTGATGCGGCGGATCAGCATATCCTTGTCGAACTTCTCGCCGAACTGTCCACCCAGCGCCGAAAACAGAAAGAAAGGCAGAATAAAAAGCAATGCGCTGAGGTTGACCAGCAGATCGCGGTCGGCGTTGAAACTCAGCTTGAACAGGATCGCCAGAATCAGCGCCTGCTTGAAGAGATTGTCATTAAAGGCGCCAAGCAGCTGGCTGAGGAAAAAAGGGAGAAACCGTTTGCTGCCCAGCAAACGAAACTGCGAGTGTTCCGACATGATCCTGCGCGTCCTTCAGGTCAGATGTGCGACTCGGGTGGCATACCAGCACCACCCGCTTCCTGTTCAGGACGCCAGCATACCCAATGTCGGCACACCCGCGCGCGGAATGTGCCGACAAAATCGCCAATAGACGGCTCAGCGAGAGACAGCCGTCACGCTCAGCCGTGCCTCACGGCGTACAACCCAGCCGTGAATGCGCTCCTGCCGCGCGGCTGTCAGCGGATAGCGCCAGGCGATGAAGAACGCCGTCATGTAAAGCAGAACCGGCCCGAGGATGTACAGCACGCGCAGCGATAACAACTGATGGGCACTGTGCTCAACAGCCTTGGCGTCAAAGCCCACCAGCGACAGCAGACCAAGCGACAAACCCAGGCCCAAGGCCATCGCCGCTTTCTGCGCCATGCCGCTGATGGCGAAAAACAGACCGGTGCGATGCTCCCGGCTACGAGCGGTATCCAGGTCGACAATATCGGCCAGCATCGACAGCGGCAGGAACTGGAACGCGGCAAAGCAGAAGCCCTTGATCGCAAACAGCACGGCAAAGGGCAACAGCTGCCCAGCCCCAAGGAAAAACATGCCGAGGATACTGGTGCTGGAGATGGCCAGCGCTGCACAGAACGCGCGATGCTTGCCGATGCGTTTGCCCACATGCAGCCAGAACGGAATGCCGACAATGCCAATGCCAAAGTACAGCAGATACATCAGACCGATCTGGCCCTGAATCTGAATGACGTGCTGCATGAAAAACACCGACAGCGCATTGCGGAACGCTTCGCCGGTAACTACAACCAGCAGCATCAGAATCATTCGCTTGAACGGGCCGTTGTTCTTCATTACCCGCAGGCCCTTCTTCCAATCGGTCCGCTGCGCCGACTGTGGGGGCGCTTCCTTGACCGCACCCACGACCCAGAACACGGTTAACGGCAGCAGAATCAGCAGCATCCAGGCCATGACGGCGAGAATCGGACCGTAGCCTATACCCAGCTCACCATCCTTGCCGAACAGCAATACCGCTGTCTCCATCAGCCAGCCGTCAGTCTGACCCGCCTGATAGCGCGCCCCCAGTGCCTGCACCAGCGCCGGCGCGAGCGCCGCCAGAAACAGCCCGATCAGCACAAACCCCTCACGGGAGGCCACCACCCGACTGCGCTGGTGATACTGATTGGACAGCTCCGCGCCCCAGGCGCCATACGGCAGGGTCACCATGGTCCAGCCCAGGTACATCAGCACCGTCCAGAGCAACAGATGACCAATGCCTGCTCCGTCCGGAGGCATGAATATCATCACCGTTCCCGCCAGCATCAACGGCACCCCCATCACCAGCCAGGGCTTGCGCCGGCCAAAGCGGGTACGCCAGCGATCACTCAGCGTACCGATCAGCGGATCGGTCACCACATCAGACAGGCGAGCGATGACCAGCACCAGCGCCATCAGCGCCATGTTCAGACCCACTTCCTGGGCGTAGAACGGGGGAAGGTAGACCACCAGGGGGTAGCCGATAATGGCCAGCGGCATGCCGATGGACCCGTGGAGCAGAATCGTTGAGCGTTTCAGAACGCCATTTGCATCGGTGTTCGACTGGGACATGCCACTCTCCAGAGAATCGTGCGAGCATCGCCCGCTTTCTTATATTTGTCTTCTCACCCACACCGACATGGGGAGTGCCGGTGTACGTTTGTATACTCTATATCGCAGAGTGTGTCTGTCGCACCCCTTGCCAGCACGGCGGCCCAACCCAACTTCATGCAATTTGTTTCAGCCGCTGCTATGCTGCGGCCGCGTCGTAAAGCGCAAAACCCTGAACACATGCGGCCTGCAGCAGCAAGAACCCCACTTCAGCCTCATCATCAGTAAAGCGTATACCGGCTATTCGCAGTGTTGATGGCGCAGCCAGCTTCTGCTGAAGAGCCAGATGCCACCCCCAACAAACATGAATCGGGAGCTGTCCGATGCCGACTCGCGCACCATCCATCCTCCAGGCAGTGGCCGCCGCTGCAATACTGCTGCTGGTGGTACATGGCCTCGGCCGATTTATCTTCACCCCCTTGCTCCCACTGCTTGTGGGAGACGGACAGTTCACTACCAGCCAGGGGGCATCGCTGGCTACCTGGAACTACATTGGCTACCTGATTGGTGCGCTGATCGCCATTCGCTGGCACCAGCCGGCGCAGATTGCCCGCACGGTGCCTGCGGCTTTGGCTTTGCACTGCCTTACCCTGCTTGGTCTGGCACTGACCGACCGAACAACCGGCATCTCTGTGCTGCGGCTCGGCAACGGCGTGAGCAACGGTTTGATTTTTGTCATGGTCCCCGCACTGGTCATGGAGTGGTTGGCGGCGCGCCAGCGCATCAACCTCAGCGGCCTGATATACCTTGGGGTCGGTGCAGGGCTGCTGGTTTCCGGCGTACTCGCCAACCCGCCCGGGTTCGCTCAGACCGCGGCAGCACGCTGGTGGCCTGCAGCCCTGCTCAGTCTTCCGCTGGCACTCTGGGGCGGCTGGATCATCGTGCGTCTGCGGGTTGGCGCCCAGCCAGCACCATCTGTTGCGCCAACGGCCAGCGGCCGTTCCCCGCTACTGGACAAGCAAACGCGTCCGCTGTTCTTCGCCTATGCCGGTGCCGGTCTGGGCTACATTTTGCCGATGACCTTTCTGCCGATGATCGCCAGCATTCAGCTTGGCGAGGCTCATCCAATGGTGCACCAGAGCTGGTTGATCGTCGCCTGCACGACCTTGCCCGCAGCCTGGCTGTGGAATCATCTGGGACAGCGCCTTGGTGACCAGCCAGCCCTGATGATCAATTACGCAACACAGCTTGCCAGCGTCGTTTTTGCCTTGCTGCTGCCGGGCGTATGGGGTATCGCACTTTGCTCACTGCTCATGGGCAGCAGCTTTCTCGGCGCAGTGCTGCTGACCCAGCGGCTGGGCCGCAGCCTGCAACCGCATCAGGGCCCCAGACTGTCAGCCGCCCTGATTGCGCTCTACAGTGTTACTCAGTTGATCGGCCCGTGGCTGGCCCACGAGTGGCTGGGTCTCGGCGGCGTGCTGCCGGAAACCCTATGGCTTGGCGCCGGCGCCCTGCTCTGGAGTCTGATCTGGACAGCGAAAACACCTCAGCCAGACAAATAGCCGGGAACCGCCACGCCAGTTTGGCGCTCCAAAGCTCATGACAACTGACTTGAGGAAAGGTCTATGCACCCGAAGATAACGCCGATGCTGATTGCCGGCCTGCTCGCCGCGGTCATCGCAACTCCCTCCCAGGCCAGGCAGGAGGAGCGCGGCAACGGCAACAATGGTCACTCTCCGCACCAGAGCCAGTTCCGCGATGATCGCGACCGAGATCGGGATCGACACCATGACCGTGATCATTATGAAGACCGGGACCGTTACAGTCGGCCCTACGACCGTGTTGAAGAGGACGTCATTCGTCGCATCTTCCGGGATAACCGCGATCTGGTGACACGCGGCAGCAATCTGCCACCGGGCATTCGCAAGAACCTGGCACGCGGCAAACCGCTGCCTCCGGGCATAGCGAGGCAACTGGACCCGCGCTTGGCCGATAGACTGCCCCACTATGACGGCTATGAGTGGCGACAGATCGACCGCGATGTCGTTCTAGCAGATGTAACCACCGGCGTTATTGAATCGATCATCTACGACGTTCTCGACTGACCTGCCCTGCAGGCGGGCATCACGGCCCGCCATGTCGCTACCTCTCCGACACAGTCACCCTGATATCCAGCACGCTCAATCAGCCAGATAGATGGATGCTATTTCCTTTGACAATCATTCTCATTCAAATTAGCATGCACCTATTGTCAGCCATGGCTGTTCAGGAGTGATTGCATGTACGTATGTCTCTGCAAGGGTGTAACCGACAACCAGATCAAGGACGCCATCGCTGGCGGGGCCTGCTCGATGCGCGACCTGCGCAATGATCTTGATGTGGGTACGCAGTGCGGCAAATGCGCCCGTGACTGCAAATCGCTGCTGAATGAAACACTTACCGCGCAAGCTTCCGCCGGCATGGCCACAGGTCAATTCATTGCCGCCTGATGGCGACTCTCATTATCGCCTGATAATCATTTTTAACGCCTTTCTTTTCAAGCACTTAGATTTGACAACCTGCTAGCGCCAGCCCACACTGCAGGACTGAATAGTCCAGAGGGCAGCGCTATGAAAGGCGACAAAAAAGTCATCCAGCACCTGAACACCGTCCTCGGTTTTGAACTGATTGCCATCAACCAGTACTTTCTGCACGCCCGCATGCTGCAGGACTGGGGCCTGGAAAAGCTCGGTGACAAGGAATACCACGAGTCGATTCACGTCATGAAGCACGCGGATCGGCTGATCAAGCGTATCCTTTTCCTGGAAGGCCTGCCCAACCTGCAAGACCTTGGCAAGCTGAAGATCGGCGAAAACACCAAGGAAATCCTCGACTGTGATCTGAAACTGCAGATGCAGGCTCTACCGGCACTGAAAGAAGCGATTGCGTTCTGCGAGACCGCGGGCGACTACGGCAGCCGTGAAGTCTGTGAAGACATTCTCGAAGCAGAAGAAGAGCACGTCGACTGGCTGGAAACCCAACTGAGCCTGATCGAAGCTGTTGGCCTGGAAAATTATCAGCAGTCCCAGATCGGCTGAGTAAAGCCCTCCCCCAGCAGCACCGTCGAGAGGTGCTGCTTGCCTTGAATTGATCCCGGTCAAACTCTCACGCTCGAGATCAACTATGCTCATATCTCCACCTCACTGCCTGGTCAAGGAGGAGTTATGAGCACCATGCGCGCAGCCGTGTTTGTTGAACCCGGCAAAATCGAACTCCAGCAACGCCCCATTCCTGACATCGGGCCTACCGACGCCCTGCTCCGCGTTACCACCACGACGATCTGCGGTACCGATGTCCATATTCTCAAGGGTGAGTATCCGGTGCGGCCGGGCCTGATCGTTGGTCACGAACCCGTCGGCATCATCGAAAAGCTGGGCAGCGCCGTCACCGGTTACGAGATCGGGCAGCGCGTCATTGCCGGCGCCATCACCCCCTGTGGGCAATGCCATCCGTGCCTTGACGGGCATTCCAGCCAATGTGGCGGGCAAGCCATGGGTGGCTGGCAACTGGGTAACAGTATTGACGGCTGCCAGGCCGAGTATGTGCGCATCCCCAACGCCCAGGCCAACCTCACCCCCGTACCCGACGGACTGAGCGACGAACAGGTGCTGATGTGCCCGGACATCATGAGTACCGGCTTTGGCGGAGCGGAGAGTGGTCATATCCGCATTGGCGATACAGTGGCGATATTTGCCCAGGGACCAATCGGCCTGTGCGCAACCGCTGGCGCAAAACTGATGGGCGCAACCCGCATCATCGTCGTAGATGGTGTGCCCGAGCGGCTCGCGGTCGCCCGCCAGCTCGGCGCCGATATCACCATCAACTTTCGGGAGCAGGATCCGGTGCAGCGCATTCAGGAGATTACTGGCGGCGCAGGCGTGGACGTTGCCATTGAAGCACTGGGCACCCAGCAGACCTTCGAATCCTGTCTGCGCTCGCTGAAACCCGGTGGCACCCTTTCCAGCCTGGGAGTCTACTCGGGGAAACTGTCCATGCCGCTCGATGCATTTGCCGCCGGCCTGGGAGATCACAAGATCATTACCACGCTCTGCCCCGGCGGCAAGGAGCGCATGCGCCGCTTGATGGCGGTGGTCGCCTCCGGCCGAGTAGACCTGACGCCCATGGTCACCCATCGTTTTGCACTGGATGACATCGTCGAGGCCTATGACCTCTTCAGCCACCAACGGGACGGCGTACTTAAAGTCGCAATAACGCCCTGAAACGACAAAGGCCGGAATAACCCGGCCTTTGTTGTCCGCCCCCGCCACTCAGAGCGTGGCCAGAATCGCCTCAAGTGCGGCACCCGGCTCATCGGCACGGGTAATCGGTCTCCCGATGACCAGATAGCTGCTGCCATTTTCCAGCGCCTGGGCGGGCGTCACAATGCGCTTCTGATCGTCAGCTGCACTATCAGCCGGGCGGATGCCCGGCGTTACCAGCAGGAAGTCCTCACCCAGTGCACCGCGCAGCGCGCGCGCCTCACGTGCTGAACAGACCACACCGTCGAGACCACAGTCCTGGGTCAGGCGCGCCAGACGCTGTACCTGGACCATCGGCTCAATATCGACTCCGACTTCCTGCAGGTCTTCCTGCTCCAGGCTGGTCAGAATGGTCACCGCTGTCAGCAATGGGCGCTGGCCACCGCGGCGCTCCAGAATATCGCGGCAGGCTTCCATCATCCTTCGACCGCCGCTGGCATGAACATTGACCATCCAAACCCCCAGCTCGGCGGCAGCGCGAACGGCGCTGGCGGTCGTGTTGGGGATATCATGAAACTTGAGATCCAGAAAAACCTCAAACCCCAGACGCTGCAGCGACTCGACAACTGCCGGACCGGCACTGGTGAACAGCTCCTTACCCACCTTCACGCGACATTTTCCCGGGTCCAGCGCCTTAGCCATCTCCAGGGCTGCATTCGCCTCAGGAAAATCAAGGGCAACGATAATAGGGCTGGTAGTCGGCATAACATATTTCCTGTTTGTAATAACATTTTTCGGCAGACATCAGGTCAGCTCATGACCTTTCAGCGGCTTGACCGTAGACCATTGCTGGCAGCCTGGACATTGCCAGTGCAACTTGATACCGGAAAAACCGCAGTGCTCACAGCGGTATTGCGGCCGAGCGCGCTGAAGCGTTTCCAGCAACCGACGAGAGGCTGACACACCGGTCTCGGCGTCACACTCATCCCCCAGTCTCAATAATCCCAGCACACCGCCCAGCGAGGGCCGTCGCTCAAGGTATTGAAGCAGGAATCGCTCTGCCGCTTCCCGGCCCTCAGCTCGTCGCATGTGCTGCGCACGGGCCAAGAGTATTCTGACCGGCGGCGAGTCCGCCTGGCCGAGCGCCTGATCCAGATAGTCAGCCAAATTCAGCGCGCCATTATCCGCACAGCGCTCCGCCAACGCCAGCACCTCGGGCACAAAGTCGGGAGAATCGGCGGCGACTCGACGCAGCAACCCGGGTAGCGCCTTGAGATTACCCAAACGCTCCTCCAGCTCTGCCAGAAGGATAAGCGCCCGAACGCATCCGGCATCTACCTTTAAGGCGG
>CENM01039582.1_pt1 | contig 11567 bp, 9 predicted proteins | sample 530261 | NCBI WGS metagenome assembly CENM01 (sample SAMEA2619854, study PRJEB7988) | marine metagenome | biome: marine biome (ENVO:00000447); feature: deep chlorophyll maximum layer (ENVO:xxxxxxxx); material: "saline water (ENVO:00002010), including plankton (ENVO:xxxxxxxx)" | depth 80 m
ACCCCATGAGTAACGAGTCCACCACGTCCCGCGCCCGCTCCGGCCCCCTGGACGACGAAATCGATCTGCACCGCCTGTTTGCTCTGCTGATCGACGCCAAGTGGCTGATTCTTGGCACCACCGTGCTGGCGCTGCTACTCGGCGGGCTCTATGCCACATTCGCCACGCCGATCTATAAAGCCGATGCGCTGCTGCAGGTGGAAAAAAAGCAGGGTGGCATGGCCGGGCTAGAGGAGCTCTCTCAGGCTATGGGGCAGGAGCAATCAATGGCGGCGGAAATCGCTATTCTCCGTTCACGCATGGTGCTTGGTAATGTTTCCGAACAGTTGCATGCGGATATCGTGGTTCGCCCGGATCGTGATCCCTGGTTGGGCCGCTTTACCGCCCCGGACCCGGTGGCGCCCGGTGTGCCGCGGCCCCTGTTCGCGGGGTACCGCGATAGCGAAACCTTTGTGACAGTGAAACAGTTTATCGTTCCGGATAATCTCCGTGGGCGTGCCTTCCGGCTGACCGCTGACGAGCAGGGCCATCCGCAATTACGTCTCGGCGAAAAAAAGGTGCTCGGTGGCCCCGCGGACCAGGTGCTGCGCAGTGAAGATGAGAGCATTGTCCTTGAATTGGGTGAGTGGCAACCGGGTAGCGAGGCGTTAACACTGACGCGTCTCACACCGCTGCAGGCGGTGGGCGCGATACGTAGCGGCCTGACGGTGAACGAACAGGGACGGGACACGGGCATCCTCAACGTTGGCATTACCGGCCCTGATAAAGAGCGTATCCTGGCGGTGCTGGACGCCATCGCCGAAAATTATCTGCTGCAGAATATCAACCGCCAGGCCGCGGAAGCGGAGCAAAGTCTGGAATTCTTAAACAAGCAGCTGCCCGAGCTGAAAGCGGAACTCACTGAAGCCGAGGAGAAGCTGAACGCCTATCGCCTTGAAAGCGATTCCGTCGACATGGAGATGGAGACCCAGTCCCTATTGGGCCGGGTGGTGTCCATGGAGTCCAAGCTCAACGAGCTTAAAATCAAGGAGAGCGAGGTCTCCGCCAAGTTCACCAAGGAACACCCCGCCTACCGGACCCTGCTCGAGCAGCGCCGCTCCCTGGAGCAAGAACGCGATCAGCTGAATCGCCAAATCGGTCAGTTGCCGGAGACCCAACAGCAGATACTGCGTCTGATGCGGGACGTTGAGGTGAATCAGCAGATCTACGTCGGTCTCCTGAACCGCGCTCAGGAACTGCGCATCATGAAGGCCAGCACCGTTGGCAACGTCCGCATCATCGATGACGCCGTGGTCTACCCCGCGCCGGTGAAGCCGCAAAAAGGCCTGGTCACCGGCCTGGCCGGCTTTCTTGGTCTGATACTGTCCGCGGGCTTTGTGCTTGGCGCGGGCCTTCTGCACCGCGGCATTGAGAGCCCGGATCAGTTGGAAGAACAGGGTATTCCGGTCTATGCCGCCGTGCCCCTTTCCGAACAACAGCAGAAGCTGGACCGCATCGTGGCAATGATGCGCCGACGTAAACGCTCCAAGCATGAGCCGATCCCACTGCTGGCGGTGAGCGACCCGGCGGATCTGGCCATCGAAGCCCTGCGCAGCCTGCGCACCAGCCTCCACTTCGCCATGATGGAAGCCTCCAACAAGGTGATGATGATCACCGGCCCCAGCCCGGAGGTGGGCAAATCCTTTATTTCCGCCAACCTGGCGGCCGTGCTTGCCCAGGTGGGCCAGAAGGTGTTGGTCATTGACGCGGATATGCGCAAGGGCCATCTGCACCGCTATTTCAAAAACCAGAATGACGTGGGGCTGTCCGATCTGCTCTCCGGACAGGCGGAGCACCAGCAGGCCATCCACGGGACCGAGGTGGAGAACCTGCACTTTATCCCGCGCGGCCAGATCCCGCCCAATCCATCGGAGCTGCTTATGCATTCCCGTTTCAAGGCGCTGATGGAACGGCTCTCCGCCGAATACGACCTGGTGCTGGTGGACACCCCGCCGATTCTCGCCGTCACCGACGCCGCCATCATCGGCCAACAGGCCGGCACCAGCCTGATCGTCGCCCGCTACGGCATGAACTCCGCCAAGGAAGTGGACGTCAGCGTGCACCGCTTCGAGCAGAACAAGGTGGAAATCAAAGGCGCCATCCTCAACGCCATCGAACGCCGCGCCAGCAACGAATACGGCTACTACGCTTACCACTACAACAGCGATAAGAGCTAGGCGGTCTGGCGACCGTCGATTCAGGATGCAGGATACAGGATGAAGGGCAGGCACCGTGCCGTCTTCTGTATCCTTCATCCTGCATCCTGAATCGCGGCCGCCAGGCCGCAGGTTATAAGCAAAGAACAAACCCACAGTTGCAGGTTATAAGCCCCCAGGTACCATTCCCGCCTTATGACACCTGAAATGATCTACACATCGCTGGTGGTGCTTGCGGTGCTGGCGGCGCTGGCCTCCAACCGCGTGCCCGCGGAGGTCACCATGATGGCCGCCCTGGTGGCGGTGCTGGTGGGCGACGTGATCACCGTGGAGCAGGCCCTGGCCGGCTTCGCCAACCCGGGGCTGATCACCGTGGCGGTGCTCTATGTGGTGGCCGCCGCCCTGCGCGACACCGGCGCCATCTATTGGGTGGCCCATAAGCTGCTCGGCCAGCCCAAAAGCGCCCTGGGCAGCCAGGCCCGGCTGATCCTGCCCACTTCCATCCTCAGCGCCTTCCTCAACAACACCACAGTGGTGGCGATGATGATCCCGGCGGTGCAGGAGTGGGCCCAGCGCCTGAAGCTGTCCGCCTCGCAGCTCCTGCTGCCGCTGAGCTACGCCGCCATCCTCGGCGGCACCTGCACGCTGATCGGCACCAGCACCAACCTGGTGGTGGACGGCATGATGCAGAACCGGGGCATTGAGGGCTTCCACATCTTCGACATGGCCTGGGTGGGCGTACCGTTGCTGATCGCCGGTTCCGTATTCCTGCTGCTGTTCGCCCGCCGTCTGCTGCCCGAGCGCGAAGGCCTGGTGGAGCAGGTCGAGCAGGCCCGCGAATACCACGTGGAGATGGTGATTCCCCAGGGCAGTCCGCTGCACAACAAGAGCATCCAGGACGCCGGGCTGCGTAACCTCACCCACGGCTACCTCACCGAGATACAGCGCGGCGACAAGCTGTTCACCGCCGTCGGGCCGGACCAGCTGCTGCAGGCCGGCGACCAGCTCGCCTTCATCGGCGCCCCGGAGTGCGCCCGTGAGCTGCAGCGCGTCAATGGCCTGATTCCCGCCCACGGCGGCGCCCACAAGCTGCGCCTGAACAACCACCAGCGCTGCCTGGTGGAGGTGGTGCTCGGCCCCGAGTTCCCCGGCGTCAACAAAACCGTCAAGGACACCGGCTTCCGCACCCGCTACCAGGCCGCCATCCTCAGCATCAGCCGCGGCGGCCGCCGTCTGCCCGGCAAGGTCGGCGAGCAGGTGCTGCGCACCGGCGACACCCTGCTGCTGGAGACCAGCGACACCTTCGTCGAGCAGTACCAGTACCGCCGCGACTTCATGCTGGTCAGCCCGCTCAGCGACTCCACCCCGCCGGACTTCAGCCGGGCGCCCCTGGCCACCGTGATCCTGGTGGCCATGGTCGGCGTCAACGTGATCGGCCTGGTGTCCGTGCTGGAGGCCGCCTTCCTGGCCGCCGGCCTGCTGCTGGTCACCCGCTGCGTCACCGTCAACCGGGCGCGCATGAACGTCAGTGTGAATCTGCCCGTGCTGGTGGTGATCGGCGCCGCCTTCGCCCTGGGCACCGCCTTGGAGCAGAGCGGCACCGCCGCCTGGCTGGTCGACGCCATGCTCGCCGACAGCATCCAGAGCCCCTGGCTGGCCCTGCTGCTGGTGTATCTGGTCACCGCCCTGTTCACCGAAGTGATCACCAACAACGCCGCCGCCGTGCTGGTATTCCCCATCGCCACCGGCGTTGCCGAGCAGCTCGGCGTCAGCCCGCTGCCGTTCATCGTCGCCGTCATGTTCGCCGCCAGCGCCAGCTTCATGACCCCGCTGGGCTACCAGACCAACCTCATGGTCATGGGCCCCGGTGGCTACCGCTTCACCGATTACCTTAAGATCGGCATCCCGATGAGTTTGGTGGCCGCGACTGTCAGTGTTGGCCTCATCCCGCTCGTTTGGGCGTTCTAGCGCCCTGGCGGGCGCGATACAGGATTCAGGATGCAGGATTCAGGTGAGAACAGTCGGTATACTGAGCGGCCAAATTATGAGGAGACGCAAGGATGCGCTTCGAGGAACTGGACGTATGGAAGCGGTCGGCACGCCTTAGTGCCGAACTATACAAATACTTCGTGGGCTTTAGGGATTATGGCTTTCGGGACCAGATAACGCGTTCGGGGCTGTCGATTCCCTCGAACATTGCGGAAGGCCACGAACGAGCATCGCCCAGAGAAAAGCTGAACTTCCTGAATTACGCCAAAGGCTCGGCCGGAGAGCTTCGGGCGCAGGTCTTGGTCGGTATCCAAGCCGGCTACATAGACGCAAAAACCGGAATCTACTGGAAACGGGAAGCAGAAGGCATAGCCAGAATGCTCCATGCCATGATTCAAGGCAGCCAGCGCCCCGGCACACCCCGGCGCCGCACCTGAATCCTGTATCCTGCATCCTGAATCGCAGCCGAAGGCTGCCAACCGAGCAATAGGAGACAACATGTCAGGCCCGTACGAACGCCGAGAGAACGAATCCCAGGCCGAAGTGATCTGGCACCAGACCCACATCACCAAGGACCACCGCGCCAAGCAGAAGAACCAGGTGCCCAAGTGCATCTGGCTCACCGGCCTGTCCGGCTCCGGCAAGTCCACCCTGGCCAACGCCTTGGAAGTGGCGCTCACCGAGCAGGGCAAGCACACCTACCTGCTGGACGGCGACAACGTGCGCCACGGCCTGAACAAGAACCTGGGCATGAGCGACGAGGACCGCACCGAGAACATCCGCCGGGTGTCCGAAGTGGCCAAGCTGATGGTCGACGCCGGCCTGGTGGTGATCACCGCCTTTATCAGCCCGTTCCGCGCCGACCGGGACGCCGCCCGCGCCCTGTTCGAGGACGGCGAGTTCGTGGAAGTGTTCGCCGACGCCCCCCTGGAAGAGTGCGAGAAGCGCGACCCCAAGGGCCTCTACAAGAAAGCCCGCGCCGGCGAGATCAAGGAATTCACCGGCATCGACAGCCCCTACGAAGCCCCGGCCAACGCGGAAGTGGTGATCAACACCGCCGAGCACGACATCGGCGAGTGCGTGCGCCAGCTGATCGCCAAGATCGGCGTGTAACACCGGGCCGTTGGAATACTATGAAAGGCATCGTCTGCAGTAACCTCTATGCGACCACCACGGAGCGCGATCTCAAGAGCGACACGCTTGCAGTTCGTGAACTGGTGGACGGTGCGCGAAAACGCGGCTTGGATATCCAGGCTGTGCTGCGCTTTTATCCGCTGGTGTCCGGCAAGGGGATCCACTGGCCCCGCCGGCGGCGTATCAATGGTCTGCCGGTATACGACGTGCCGACCATCGGTTTTCGGTTCGTCTATTCCGCACTGCTTACCCGCTTGGTCTTGTTTCTGATGGGGTTTCGCGGGCACTTTGACTTCGCCATCTGTCACCAGATCTTCAATTTCATCGCCGCGCGGCGCGTGCTCGGGCACAGGCTGGCGAGGAAGTACTTCGTGGTCCACGGCTCCGATCTCGCCAGGCCGCAATTGCGCGAATGCCTGGATGCGGCGGATAAGACATTCGTGCGCTCCCATGCGCTCGCCCGCCAGTTGAAAGAGAACCATGGCTTTGAGCCCTCGGGAATCGTCTACTCGGGCATCGACGCTGGGGAAATCATCGATCCGGAGAGCAAGGATATTTCCCTCGACCGGGGTTTGGTGATTACCATGGCCTGCCTGCTTATGCCGCGAAAGAACGTGCAGCCCTGTTTGCACGCCTTCAAAGCATTAATCGACAGCGGGGTCCGCTTGACGGTTCACCTTCATGGCGACGGGCCGCTCAGGGAGGTGATTGCTCGTGATATCGAGCAACTCGGGCTTACCGACGTGGTGTTCCAGCACGGCTTTACACCCAGGTCGGAAGTTTTGAAGGCGATGCGGGTGTCCCATCTCTTTCTGATGCCCAGCGCGGGTGAAACGTTTGGTTTGGTTTACCTTGAAGCCATGGCGTCCGGTTGTGTGGTGATTGGGCATAAAGGCTGGGGCATTGACGGCATAGTCGAGGATGGCGCAAACGGGTATCTGGTTGCGGCACCCACCGAGGCGGAGATTAGCTCCAAGATCAAGGCTTACCTGGCTGTCCAGGACCGTGGGACGCTGCACCGTCAAGCCGTTCAGATTGCTAGAATCTATACTAAGGATAATGCCGTACGGCATTATCGTGCTCTTTTGAAGCCGAGTTGAGCTAACGGCGTTAGGACGCAGGAGACCTAACTTGAACATCACCATATTCGGAACCGGCTATGTTGGCCTGGTCACCGGCACCTGCCTGGCTGATGCGGGCCACAATGTGTTGTGTGTCGATGTGGACCCGGCCAAGGTGGATTTACTGGAGAGGGGGGTTATCCCAATCTTCGAGCCGGGCTTGGCGCCCATGGTGGCTAGAAACCGAGAGGAGGGGCGGCTCAGCTTCACCACGGACTCGGCGAGGGGTGTCGCCTTCGGTACTCTCCAGTTCATCGCGGTGGGCACACCACCGGACGAAGACGGCTCCGCCGACATGCAGTACGTGCTGGCCGTGGCCTCGACTATCGGTCGACACATGGATGAGTATAAGTTGGTGATCAATAAGTCCACAGTGCCGGTAGGCACCGCCGATCAGGTACGGATGGCGATCAGCCAAGGGCTCGTGGACAGGGGCGCCGAGCTCGACTTTGATGTCTGCTCCAATCCCGAGTTCCTCAAGGAAGGCGCGGCCATCGAGGACTTCACTCGCGGCGCGCGCATCGTGGTCGGCACGGATTCCAGCAAGGTCCGCGCCCTGATGCGCGAGTGTTACGGGCCCTATAATTGGAACCATGACAAGCTGATCTTCATGGACGTGCGCTCCGCCGAGCTCACCAAATACGCAGCCAACGCCATGCTGGCCACCAAAATCAGCTTTATGAACGAGATGGCTAACCTGGCCGAGCGTCTGGGCGCGGACATTGAGAACGTTCGCCTGGGTATCGGCTCTGATCCTCGTATCGGCTACCACTTTATCTATCCCGGCTGCGGTTACGGCGGCTCCTGTTTTCCCAAAGACGTACGTGCACTCGAGCGCATCGCTCACGAAGTCGGCTATGAAGCGCGTATGCTGAGCGCCGTGGAAGCGGTCAACAATCAGCAGAAGTCCACATTGTTCAGTAAGCTGAACAAAGCCTTTGACGGAAACTTGCATGGTAAGACCATCGCCGTCTGGGGTCTGGCCTTCAAACCCAACACCGACGACATGCGCGAAGCCCCCAGCCGCAGCCTGATGGAGGCGATATGGGCCGCTGGAGGCAGTGTCCGGGCCTATGACCCGGAAGCGGCGAATGAGTGCGTCCACCTTTACGGTGATCTCGAAACCCTGACCTTGGTGGAGCGCCGTATGGATGCGTTGGATGGCGCCGACGCCTTGGTGATCTGCACCGAGTGGAAAGAGTTCCGGGTTGTGGATTTTTCGGCAATAAAATCCGCACTTCGCACACCGGTGGTCGTCGATGGCAGAAATATTTATGAGCCGGATGTGGTCCGCGAAGCGGGCCTTTTATATTTTGCGGTTGGTCGAGGTGACAGCGTTAAAGTATGAGAGGCTTTTAAAAATGGCGAATCAGTTGCCTTCGGTGTCTGTAATAGTCCCCACATTCCGTGATTGGGAATCTCTTGAAAAAACCATACGTGCTATACAAAAACAAACATATAGCACAAGGCTTTTTGAAGTCATCCTGGTTAATAATGACGCTGAAAATATGCATGCCGAAATGGCGCTTCCGGACAACTTTATGCTCGTAAATGAAAGCAAGCCAGGGTCGTACGCGGCACGTAACCGTGGCATTGACCTTGCGCGAGGTGATGTTCTTGCGTTTACGGACTCCGACTGCTTGCCAGAGCCCGATTGGCTAGAGAACGCCGTTCGCCATCTGACCAATGGCGCTCAACGACTCGCGGGGCGCGTACGGCTGTACTACAGGGGAAGCCGGTTGAACTGGGTTGAGAAGTACGAGAAGGCTTACGCGTTCCCCCAAAGGCGTTATGCTGACGAAGGCGTGTCTGTGACCGCGAATATGATTGTTTGGCGCTATTGTTTTGATCGTGTTGGCAAGTTTAATGACGCTCTTTTCTCCGGCGGTGATACCGAATGGGGACGCAGAGCCCTTGAGGCGAATATCCCTATTAGATACGCCCCGGACGTTGTGGTGCTCCATCCGGCTCGAGCCAGGATGATCGACCTGTTGACCAAGCGCCGGCGGCTCGCCGCTGCTGCACTAAAGATAAATAAGCCACGAAATTCCTTGGCGCTTTTCATGTCGTTATTTCGGGGGGTGATGCCACCGACGAAGCATTTCCGGAGACTATATCGGCGGACCGATCTGACTTTGAATGAAAAAGCTTGTGCGCTTGCTCTGGTTTATCTTTTTAAAATATATGGGACATGGCAGAGAGTGCTTCTACTCCTTGGCCGGCACCCGGAAAGGCGCTAGCCCGGAGTCTGGCCCTCCCGGTTAGGAGAAGACAGCGGAATGACGGAGATATTCTCTGATCAATCTCCGTTACCTGGGCATGACTCCGTCAGCTTGTGTAGCACCACGCGAGGTAAGATCGTGATCGCATACATTAAGCGTATTACAGATACGCGGTTCGTCCGCAACGTGGCTGTTGTTGCGTTCGGAACCGCTGGCGCCCAGGCGATAACAATGGCGTTCGCGCCGCTGATTACCCGTCTCTATGGTCCGGAGAACTACGGGATCATGGGGACTTTCATGGCTGTTCTGGCTATAATCGCACCGCTTGCCGCTATGGGCTACCCCATCGCTATTGTTTTGCCCGAGCGGGAGGGGAAAGCGAGGGCGTTGATCAGGCTCTCGCTATTGATCAGCGCGGCTTTGTCGCTGGTCTCACTTGTAGCCTTGCTGTTAGCAGGCAAGCAGATAGCTAGCCTGCTAAACATGGTCCAACTAAATGAATATATCTATCTCTTGCCCCCAGCGGTCTTCCTTTCCGCCTGCCTTGCGGTTTCCGTACAGTATGTTGTCAGGAAAAAGATGTTTGCGGTTAGGGCCCAAGCCGCTATCTTTCAAGCAGCCTTGGTTGGTGGCTTAAAGGCGGGTGTGGGCATGGTGGCCCCGACGGCGGCTGCGCTTGTTGCCTTTTCCGCTTTAGCCTCCGTGTTTCAGATAGGTTTCATAGCAACGAAACTAAAGAGGCGGGGTTCGGGATCTCAGATTTTTGAGAGACACAGTGGTGTGATTGAGGTCGCTAGATCATACCGAGACTTCCCTTTCTATAGGGCACCTCAGAATTTCATTAATGCAATTTCACAGGGGCTGCCGGTAGTGCTCCTGGCTTCATTTTCCGGTGCTGCCGCCGCGGGCTTCTACAGCCTTGCACGAACGGTGTTGATGTTGCCTGTATCTATTATGGCAAAATCGGTCGCTGAAGTGTTCTATCCGCATATCACTGAGTCCTTCTACGCAAACCAAAAGCAGGCGCCCCTGATATTAAAAGCGACGGCGGGTTTGGCGGCGGTTAGCGTTATTCCCTTTCTTGCGCTATTTATCTTCGGTCCTTGGCTGTTCGGCTTTGTTTTCGGTAGCGATTGGGTGGCCGCGGGGGAGTATGCCCGGTGGCTATCCATTATGATCTTCTTCAACTTCATCAATAAACCGGCGGTCGCCGCAGCCCCTGTGCTTGGTCTGCAAAAGGGGCTCTTGGTGTACGAAGTGTTCAGCACTGGTTCCAAGCTTGTTGCGCTTTACTTCGGGTTCGTTGTTTTCCAGGATGCGCTTCTGGCGATAATACTGTTTAGCTTTTTCGGTGCCGGTGCATACATGGTTCTTATTTTCTGGATTGTGGCATCCGCCACTCGCGTGGATAAAAGGCGAGATAATGCGTAATAGACAAGTGGACTCAGGTCACTACAAATTCGAAAAGTATGTCAGCAAGAGCCGCTGGGCAAGCATGTGGCATCAGTTGGATGAAGTGGTCAAGCTAGGGCCCGAGAACGTTCTTGAAATAGGGCCTGGTCCGGGTTTGTTCAAGGCTGTAGCCGCTTGTTTTGGCGTGAATGTTGAAACGCTGGATCTGGATCCGGATTTGAACCCGGATCATGTGGGTTCTGTTCTGGAAATGCCGTTTCCGACAGCCAGCTATGATGCCGTGTGTGCTTTTCAAATGCTGGAGCATATTCCTTTTGAAGAAAGCCTGGCAGCCTTTAAAGAGATGTGCCGAGTTGCCTCTCGGCAGGTAATAATCAGTTTGCCGGACGCTAGAAAGTTACGACGTTTTTCTTTCTATATTCCAAAGTTCGGCGATAAGAATATATTTGTATTGGATCCAAGATTTATAAATAAAAAGCATGAATTTGATGGCGAGCACTATTGGGAAGTAAACAAAGCCGGCTTTTCTTTGGACGTCGTTATACGAGAATTGGAGCAGTGTTCTGACGCCCGTTTATCGAAGACTTACAGGGTGCCAGAAAATACCTATCATCGTTTTTTCGTATTTGATGTTAAGTCTTAGGTCAACAGGGTGGGCGTGCAACTTCCATCGCCGATGCGATTCGCTTCTGTGATGTTGATCACATAAACTATTTGCACTAGCATCACGAGTTGATATTCCGGGGGGAATGTAAAAAATCGCAACAAAAGACAACCTGAGCACTACGGCAAGGCGGGCTGCGCCCGGCTAACGTAGGCTCCGTCACGCGAACGTCACCTCCCCGCGCGAAGCTACTCGAATACGGACACTCGGCCTCAAAAGGGCCGGGCACGGGCAGAGCCCCGAAAAGGATAACGGCATGAGCGATTCAGGCTGGTACGTGGTTCAGTGCCGCGCCAACCAGAACTACAGGGCCCAGGAAAACCTGGAAAATCAGGGCTTTACCTGCTTTCAGCCCCAGCTCTGTCTGGAAAAAGTGCGTGCCGGCCGGCGCGTGCAGCGCCAGGAACCCCTGTTTCCCGGCTACCTCTTTATTCAACTGTCCGAGCAGGGCAGTGGTTGGCACACCATCCGCTCCACCCGGGGCGTGACCAAACTGGTGGCCTTCGGCGACCGCCCGGCGGCGGTGCCGCCCTCCGTGATCGATGCGCTCAAGTTGCAAACCCAGACCAGCGCCAATGATGACCGCCCCGCGCTGCGTCCGGGCGACCGCCTGCGTATCGAACACGGACCATTCGCGGACATGGAGGCGGTCTTCCACCGCTTCGACGGCCAGGAACGCGCCATCGTGCTGCTCAACATGCTCCACAAGCAGCACCGCCTCACCCTGGCCCTGAAAGACATAAGCACTGTGTAAAGGCGACCCCACGGAGCCGCTTAATGGGAGCGGGGCCTTGTGGGAGCGGGCCCAGCCCGCGAAAGGCCGGCAAAG
>CENM01039577.1_pt1 | contig 11464 bp, 7 predicted proteins | sample 530261 | NCBI WGS metagenome assembly CENM01 (sample SAMEA2619854, study PRJEB7988) | marine metagenome | biome: marine biome (ENVO:00000447); feature: deep chlorophyll maximum layer (ENVO:xxxxxxxx); material: "saline water (ENVO:00002010), including plankton (ENVO:xxxxxxxx)" | depth 80 m
AGGCCAAATTGGTAACGAACGTATTGAAACGTCTGATTCCCTGACAGAGCAAACAACGCAAATCACCTTAGCCCCTCCAACGACAGAACTAAACAATAACCCTCAAACTGACTTAGTAGAGGTACCTGATTTAGAGAACAAACCTGTTACAGATCCTGCTGAGCTCGAGCGAATCGCACTTGAAAAAGCTCATCTTTCTGAGCTAGACCAATCAAACGATGATAACGACATCGAAACTCCAGCGGATGAAACACTAACTACTTCATCCATAGAATGGAAGCAGGTTACAGTTCAATCTGGAGACAACCTGTCACTGATTTTTCCTAAAGTTGGCTTGTCAGCTCGAGATGTTTTCAATGTCGCTCAGACAGGGAAAGCGGTAAAACCGCTATTAAACCTAAAACCAGGACAAGAAATTCGCTTTGGTCTGAGTACTGATAACGATGGCAATACAGAATTAAAACAGCTTGAACTTGTTTTCAGTCCCATTAAAACCTTGCAGCTAACAGTAACTGATGATGGATACAAAGCAGAAACACTGACCAAAGAAACGGAAAAACGTCAAAAACAAGTCTACGGAGAAATTGAATCTTCACTATTCGGCTCAGGTTTAAAAGCTGGTCTGTCAGACAAACTAGTGATGGAACTAGCACATATTTTTGGATGGGATATCGACTTTGCTTTAGATCTTCGTCAAGGTGACAGTTTTAAAGTCATTTTCGAAGAAGACTATCTTGAGGGACAAAAATTTGATGATGGCGATATATTAGCCGCTGAATTTACGAACAGAGGCACAACGTTTCGGGCTGTCCGTTATACAGATACAGAGGGTAATACTCACTACTACACCCCAAAAGGTGAGAGTATGAGAAAGACATTTACCCGAACTCCTGTTCATTTTAGTCGAATCAGTTCTTTGTTTAATCCTAATAGAAAACACCCTGTTCTAAAAACGAGTCGCCCTCATCGTGGTGTCGATTATGCGGCCCCGACCGGCACACCAATTTTGGCCACAGGCAATGGTAAAGTCGAATTTATTGGAAATAAAGGTGGCTATGGCCGTGTAATTATCTTGTCTCACGGTGGTAAATACACAACGCTTTATGCTCATATGTCGAAATTCAAATCAGGATTAAAACGTGGCCAACGAGTAAAGCAAGGACAAGTGATTGGTTACATTGGAATGAGTGGCTTGGCAACAGGACCCCATCTACATTATGAGTTCCGTATAAATGGTGTACATCACAACCCTCTTACGGTTGCTTTACCAAAGGCTGAGCCTCTTAATGCTAAGTATATGGCCGATTTTAAACAAAAGTCACAGACTCTACTTGTGCAGTTGGAATCTCTCAAGGTGCCTACACTGGCCATGAACCAACATTAAAATTCTATGAGCTTATATATTGGTGTTATGTCTGGCACCAGTCTTGATGGTATTGACGTATCGATCACAGACTTCAGTGATGATCAAATACAACTTGTTGCAGCGGAAACCTATCCGTTCAGTGAGCAATTAAGACGAGACCTTCATCAGCTAATCGCTACAGCGAGAACACATTTACATCAACTCGGACAGATTGATATCGCACTTGGTCATGCCTACAGTGAAGCAATCAACCAACTTCTTGATGAAACACAAATCCCGGCTAATCATATTGTCGCAATAGGCTGTCATGGACAAACTGTTTTTCACGCGCCTGATTGTCGATATCCATTTAGTATGCAGATTGGCAATGCCAATGTGATTGCTGAAAAAACAGGCATTACGACAATCACTGACTTCCGTCAGCGTGACATGGTTCTGGGTGGACAAGGTGCTCCCTTAGTACCCGCCTTTCATCAAGCTTTATTTCACTCTCATAATGAAAACAGAGTGATCGCCAATATTGGCGGTATTGGTAACATCACTATCCTGCCGAAAGATAAAAAAAACGTAGTGTCCGGCTTTGATACGGGTCCCGGTAATGTTCTGATGGATGAGTGGTACCAACAGCATCATCTCGATTTATATGATGCAAATGGTGATTGGGCTCGTGATGGCACTGTGGATGAGGAGTTACTTGATATCCTCATGATGGACAGTTTTTTTGGTCAAGCGATCCCCAAAAGCACTGGCAGGGAATATTTCAACCTGAAATGGCTAGCCAATATACTGACGCAGGTTGATAAAGCGATTCCCGCTAAAGATATTCAGAAAACATTATTGGAAATGACGGCACGTTCAATTACAGACGCTATCACTACCTATGCGAAAGACACAGATGCCGTATATGTTTGTGGCGGCGGTTCGCATAACGAAGTTTTGATGAATGCCTTGAGAAAACACTTGCCTGATATCAGCGTAGAGACAACGTTAAAACTAGGGCTTGCGCCTGATTGGGTTGAGGCTTGTGCCTTCTCATGGCTGGCCATGCGAACATTAGCTCACCAAGCTGGCAATCTTCCAGCCGTTACCGGCGCAGATAAGCCAAGCATACTAGGTGCTATTTATCCATCCAACATCAATTCATAGTCCATATAAGTCATAAATTGTTGTTCAAGCTTTACTTGTTTATCTATTCGTAGTTGGCATATCCAACCAGTACCAAATGGATCATGATTGATAAGGTTTGGCGTTTCATTCAGGGATAAGTTTAGTTTGGTGACCGTGCCAGTGAGGGGGGACAAGAACTCCGTTGCTGACTTCAAAGACTCAATCACAAACAATCTCTCAGCCTCATTGTATGTTTTGTTAGTTGTAGGCATTTGTATATAAGTAATATCACCCAGTAAATCCTGATAAAACTCAGTGATTCCTAAGGTTATTTCATCAGGGTCGAGTGTATTATCAATCCAAATATGCTGGGAGGTATAAAACCGTTTCAACTGATGGTTGTCGCTAGCATCTGCCATACAAAATATTCAATGCTTTTAACTTATTTGCATTATCTGAATTAAACATATCCCAGTTAAACTGCCATAACCAATTGCCTTCTATGGTTCCAGGAACATTCATACGATGTTTACCATCAAGTGATAAAACATCCTGCAAAGGTAGAACCGCTAGTTCGGATACTGACCTCAGGGCAGATCGAATGAATAACCAAGGCATTGATTCTGCAGTCTCGCCAAAATAAGCATGCACATGATTTTTTGTATGTTCATCAAGCTGATGATACCAACCCAGCGTTGTATTATTATCGTGCGTACCTGTATAGGTAACACTATCTTCACACTGATGATGAGGTAAATAGGGGTTTGAAGCATCACCCCCGAAAGCAAATTGGAGAATTTTCATACCTGGCATACCATATCTCTCACGCAGCTGGGTCACTTCATCAGTAATAATGCCCAAATCTTCAGCAACCAGTGGTAGTTCACCAAAATAAGCTAATAAGGAATCGAATAGCTGTTCACCAGGCGCAGGCTTCCACTCCCCATCTATAGCCGTTTCACAACTCGCAGGAATTTCCCAGCAGGATTCGAATCCACGGAAATGATCAATACGTATCAGATCAAATAACTCAAGTTGTGTTTTTAATCGTCGTTTCCACCAATCAAAATCTTGTTGAATATGGTTCTGCCATTCATACAAAGGGTTACCCCATCGCTGTCCTGTCTCAGAAAAATAATCTGGCGGAACGCCAGCAACACGTGTTGCCACTCCTTGCGAATCAAGTGTAAATAAGTTTGGTTCAGCCCAGACATCAGCACTGTCGTGAGCGACAAAAATGGGCATGTCCCCAAATAGCTTCACTCCATTTGCATTAGCGTATTGGCGTAACAGCCCCCACTGACAGAAAAAAATATATTGTTCAAACCGACGAATCATTAAAGCTTCGTCACGTTCTGTTTTGATTTTATTTATGGCGTCAGGTTGTCTGTCTCTCAGCTCAACTGGCCAGTCGAACCATGCTCGTGCTTGATTAAGATGGCGAATTTCACGGAATAGTACGTAGTCATCCAGCCAAAATTGCTGCTCCTGACAAAATTCATTAAATAATTGTTTATCAGCCTCAGTCGCATTTTTTATGAACTGTCGGTATGCAGTCGCCATCAGTCGGGACATCTTCGTGTCGTTTAGCTTAGCGGGTTCTGCCCAGGCTTGTGATTTGAGTATGTCGCGTGAAATAAACCGGTTGTTGCCCGCATGAGCAGAAAGACATTGATAGGGTGAACCATCTTCATGGGTAGGTCCGAGAGGTAGCATTTGCCAGACGGTAGAACCCGAAGCACACAAGAAGTCTATGAACTTGAAGGCATCAGTGCCTAAATTTCCCGATGGCAGGCTCGTTATGTGTAAGAGAATACCGCTTCGTCGTTTATTAAATACTTTTGCTTGAGCCACTATTTAGCTTCCACGTCGCATGGTACCGCCCTGCTCTGCGCCGACGCCACCTTGAGAAACAACTTCCGAAAGTTTCTGGGGAACAACTTCACCCAGCATCTGATAAAGATTCGATAAGTGGAGACGATATAAACGTTCGAAATCACTGACACTGTCAGCAGAATTATAGTCACCAAACCACCAGAACCAATCCGATCCTTCACAGATAGCTAACTGTCGCTCTAACGCCAACTTCATTTCAGGTTCAAAGGTTTCATTATCCAGTACTTTATCAAATGTTTTTTTTGCATCACTGAGTAGGTCCCAAGCTCGGTTTTTATCCTTGTCACCAATCCAAGTGGAATAGGTTCCATATACCCAGCTACCGCCCATCATTTTGGGAAGCTCAGCTGCTTGAACACCATTTTCAAGACACTCACTAAAGGTAGTAAGTTCAATATCGGGATGCTCAGACAAGTTTCGATAAAGACTCTGTAAAAAGTAGTAGCCATTGTAGGAGTAGTACTCCCAGGCGTTTTCACCATCAAGAATCACAGAAACAACCCTATCGTCATCCCCTTCTGTGTTCGCTTTTATGTTTTGAATGTGATGAATAAAGTCATTGACTGCATCATCTGCGCCCCATTTTGTATAGGTAAAGCCAATCATGTCAGATAAGCCATCATCTCTATAAAAACATACAGGTGATGTGTCGGGTAGCTTGTATGGTTTATGTATACTGGCATCAGCCATACCAGAGAGCTTTAAACTGTTACGAAGCACATTTTCACCCGTTGCAGCCCAACTAAATCCATGTTTTGCAATTAAGGTTAATGTGTCTTCAGATACGGCGCCTTCTGATGGCCAACACCCTTTTGGTTTAAATCCAAAGAAAGACTCAAAGACTCTCACCCCCTCATCCATATGCCAATGTGCGCGTTGCTCACCTCCAGGGTAGTGTGTCTCTAGAGGAAGATCAGCATCGGGCATGGCTTCATGCGTCGAGTTCATATCCAGTAAAAGAGGGATAATAGGATGAGCATAAGGTGTGACAGATAATTCAACGCGCCCGCTTTCTGCTAGACGACGATAACGCGGAAGCAAATCTTTTAAGAGCTCACCAATCACTATCATCAACTGCCGCCTATCATGAAATGTATAATGACGACCTTTTTTCATCAATGCCTGAATACGAACATCGCTTCGTCTAACTGACTCGGCCATCCAAACCAAGTGATACCAGACCAGCATATCAATCATAAACTGATCATTCACATAGTTAAGACGCTCTGGCTCATTCATCAACCAACGAGCCATTTTGACTAACTTGGCAAAATGTGGAAATGGTTGAATCAGTTTTTCCTCGTTAGCGCGTAAGCATGCATTAATCAATGTCTTACGCTCCTCGGCATGCACCGGCTGAACGGGAGAATCTAATGCGATGAGTAATGGATCTTTCAGCCGCCCCGTACCTTTGAAGCGTCCCTGTAACTGTTCATCATAATCGGCAAGTTGCTCCAGTAACGTCGGGGCAAAGTTCACCACGGCTTTAGCACCAGGCACATTTTCTAGATGCCATGCCATATCAACATAGTCTTTAATAGCATGAAGATACGTCCAGGGTAGCTGATACATGCCACCCATAGGCTCGCTATATTGTGGCTGGTGCATGTGCCAGCATAGTACGACTTTAATTTTATCTGACATAACGATAATTTTGTCCTAGCATTTCTGGCGTGACTAAAACCACACCATTAGGAGAGACGTAATAACGTTTTGCATCTTGTTCCAAGTCCACACCGATAACTGTACCTTCTGGTATAACACAGCCTTTATCGATGACCACTCGTTTCAAAACAGAATGTCGGCCGATGGTCACATCTGGCAAGATAACGCTATCTTCAACTAATGAATAACTGTGAACTTCAACGTTCGAGAACAACACAGAGTGTCGAACGGTAGAGCCGGAGATGATACATCCACCTGACACCATCGAATCTACGGCCATCCCTCTTCTGTCATCATCATCGAAAACAAATTTTGCCGGCGGCTGTTGTGCTTGATGTGTCCATATAGGCCAATCATCATCATACAAGTTCAATTCAGGTGTAACACCAATCAATTCGAGATTGGCTGACCAAAAAGCATCAATAGTACCCACATCACGCCAATAGCCCGGGTCATTTCCCTGAACATCTTTGTATGGGAAAGCAACGACTTTATAATTTTTAATCAAGTTAGGAATAATGTCATGACCAAAGTCGTGACTAGAAGTGCGAGTATCAGCATCTTTAATTAGCTGCTCGTACAAGAATGCCGCGTTAAAAACATAAATCCCCATGGATGCAAGCGCTACATCCTCTCGCCCAATAATGGGAGTCGGCTCATCAGGTTTTTCATTAAACGCAACAATACGTCTATTTGCATCGACCGACATGACCCCCAGCGACTTGGCCTCTTCGATAGGTACCTCTATACAGCCAATGGTCATATCAGCATTCTGCGCGACATGCTCAGCTAGCATATCACCATAATCCATTTTGTAGATATGATCGCCTGCCAAAATCAATACATATTCCGGACCGTGATTTCTTAAAATATCTATATTTTGATATACAGCATCAGCTGTACCGGCATACCAGCCTCTTTCATTTCGTTGTGACGCGGGTAATAACTCCACAAACTCTCCCAGCGCACCTCGCATAAACCCCCAGCCCTGCTGGACATGTCTGATTAGTGAGTGAGCCTTGTACTGGGTCAGTATGCCTACACGTCTAATGCCTGAGTTCACGCAATTCGACAAAGGAAAATCGATAATTCTGAACTTCCCTCCAAAAGGAACTGCGGGTTTAGCACGCCAGTCTGTCAGTTGTTTAAGCCTCGAACCACGACCGCCGGCTAAGATTAATGCCAAGGTATCTCGTGTAAGACGGCTGACAAAACGGGTACTATTGTTTTCACTCATAGATGAATTCTCCGGCAAAAAACCTATTATTTGTGCTGTAATATTGTTAGCCTGCCACAAGCGAGCTACATACAGCAATTAAAATTTACAGGACATTATGACGATGATTTTTGACAACAATTTGAATGAAGACATCATTAAAATTATAGAAGCACGTCATCATGATCCTTTCAGTGTTCTAGGGCTCCATCAAAACGCCGGGCAAGCCGAAATCCGTGCCTTTTTGCCTGATACAGACAAGGCATTTATAGATGGCGAATTACCCATGCAACGTGTTGAAGGAAGTGACTTTTTCTTATGGAAAGGTCCACAGGAAACGATTAAATGGCCCTATAAAATTCACCGTCACCGCCATAATGGTGAGCAAATCGCATATCATGATCCCTACAGCATCATGCCTCAAATATCAGATTATGACCTTCACCTTTTTGCAGAAGGTAAGCACTGGCATGCTTATAAAATTCTAGGTGCGCACTATTATGAAATAGAAGGAATCAAAGGCACCTTATTTGCAACATGGGCACCCGGCGCAGAACGTGTCAGTGTGGTTGGTAATTTCAATCAGTGGGATGGTCGACGTCATCCAATGCGAGTCAGAGGCGCCACTGGCGTATGGGAACTGTTCATTCCCGAGCTGATGCCAGGTGAATTATATAAGTTCGAAATTCGTAGCCGTCAAGGAGGCTCTTTACATCTTAAGATGGATCCTTACGGACAACAATGTGAGCTAAGACCTGGAACAGCCTCAATCGTCAGCACTCCAACCACTCACCAGTGGATGGATGAAGAATGGCTGACCACTCGTGAACGAAGTAATTGGCTGCACACGCCACATTCTGTCTACGAAGTGCATCTTGGTTCCTGGAAGCGTCATCAGGATGGGCGATTTTATAATTACCGTGAACTCGCCGATGAACTCGTTCCCTACGTGAATGAGATGGGTTTTACTCACATTGAATTACTACCGATTACAGAGCACCCTCTCGATATTTCATGGGGCTATCAAACCACAGGCTATTTTGCACCTACCAGCCGTTTTGGTAAGCCTGATGACTTCCGGTATTTCGTTGACCAGTGTCACCAGCACGATATCGGTGTGATCTTAGACTGGGTACCGGGCCACTTTCCTAAAGACGCACACGGACTTGCCAAATTTGATGGAACAGCCCTTTATGAACACGCGGATCCGAGGCGTGGTGAACATCAAGACTGGGGCACACTTATCTTCAATTACGGAAGAAAAGAAGTCTTTAACTTCCTTTTATCCAGTGCTTTTTATTGGCTGGAAGAGTTTCATATCGATGGGTTACGCGTCGATGCCGTCGCCTCAATGCTTTACCTCGATTACTCAAGAAAAGAGGGAGAATGGTTACCTAATCAATATGGTGGCCGTGAAAACCTTGAAGTTATCGAGTTTTTCAAACATGTGAATAGCGTACTACACAGTGAACATCCTGGCTGTATTATCACGGCAGAAGAGTCAACCTCATACCCAATGATTTCACGGCCAACAGATATTGGTGGTTTAGGTTTCTCAATGAAATGGAACATGGGCTGGATGCACGATATTTTGGAGTATATGCAACAAGATCCGATACATCGCCGCTATCATCATGACGATCTGACATTTGGCCTCTTGTACGCTTTTACAGAAAACTTTGTACTGCCCTTCTCACACGATGAGGTAGTTCATGGCAAGCGTCCCATGATATACAAAATGCCGGGCGATGAATGGCAGCGATTTGCCAATCTGCGACTGCTTTATACCTTTATGTTTAGTTACCCAGGTAAGAAACTGCTGTTTATGGGATGTGAATTTGGTCAAGGCAGTGAATGGAATTGTGAAAAAGATTTAGACTGGTATGTACTGGACTACCCTGTGCATCAAGGGCTAAAGAAATTAGTCGCCGACCTCAATACCACCTATAAAAGTCAACCCGCTTTGTATAAGCACGAATTCGAGCCACAAGGTTTTGAATGGATTGACTGCAATGATAGAGAACATTCGATTTTAAGTTATCTACGCAAAAATGATGAAGAATTTATCATTGCAATATTTAACTTTACGCCAGTCCCCCGAGATAATTATAGACTCGGCGTGCCTGAGCTTGGAGAGTATGAAATTATTATCAATTCAGACTCAGAGTACTACGCAGGAAGTAATTATCATAACCCCAGTATTATCTCAGCTGAACAAACGGCTTGGTCAGATAGGCCTTATTCAATTCAGCTGAATTTACCACCACTTTCTGGGCTAATATTACAGAAGAAACATTAATAAATTTGAACAGGAATGATTCCCCCTGAGTTCTCAGGGGGAAGATTAAGCGATTTTTGTTACTGTCTTAACTCGCGAATGAGTTTAATCAAGTGCGTTGTTGAGCTATCGTGAGCAGAAATATCAGCATCATCTTTCAACTCTGGCACGATCGCTTTTGCCAATTGCTTGCCGAGTTCCACGCCCCATTGATCAAAAGAGTTAATATTCCAGACAACCCCTTGAACAAATACTTTATGTTCATACAAGGCCACTAACTGTCCCAACATCTCAGGCGTTAATTTAGGGAATAGCAATACATTGCTTGGTCGGTTACCCGGGAAAACCTTGTGCGGTAATAATGCTTCGAGTTCTTTTCCTTCATAACCTTCTTTAACCAGCTCAGCACGCACTTCCTCAGCGGTTTTGCCTTTCATCAATGCTTCGGCCTGTGCTAGACCATTCGCAAGCAGAATAGACTGATGATCACACTCTGGATAATGACTATTCACAGGTAAAACGAAATCGACCGGAATTAATTGCGTGCCTTGATGAATCAGCTGGAAATATGCATGTTGCCCATTGGTACCAGGCGTGCCCCAAATTACAGGACCTGTTTTGTAGTTAATACGTGCACCAGAACGGTTAATAAACTTGCCGTTGCTCTCCATATCAAGTTGCTGCATATGGCTTGGAAAACGAGCTAATGAGTGATCATAAGGGACAATGGCTTGCGTTTGTGAATTAAAGAAATTCACATACCAGATCCCCAGCATCGCCATAATGACAGGAATATTTTCTGCTAAAGGCTGCTCACGGAAATGTTTATCCATTTGATGACCGCCATCAAGCAATCGCTCAAAATTATCCATTCCCGTATACAAGGCGATGGGTAAACCGATGGCACTCCACAAGGAATAACGACCACCAACCCAGTCCCAAATTTCAAACATGTTCGCAGTATCGATACCAAACTTGGCTACTTCAGTGGCATTGGTAGACACTGCGACAAAATGTTTGGCCACATCTTGCTGTTTCCCTTTTTTCAGAAACCAATTTCGTGCTGAATGAGCATTGGTAATTGTTTCCTGAGTGGTAAATGTTTTTGAAGCCACAACAAACAAGGTTGTCTCAGGATTCAATTTTTCTAAAGTTGTGCTGAGATCAGTACCATCGACGTTTGAGACAAAATGCACGCCCATACCCTCGATGCCATAAGGTTCAAGCGCATCACAAATCATCGCTGGCCCCAGATCAGAACCGCCAATGCCGATGTTTACGATATCGGTAATTTTCTTACCGGAGAAGCCCAACCATGTGCCATTGTGTACTTGCTCACAAAAGTTACGCATTTTTTCAAGCACAGCATTAACCGTTGGCATAACGTCCTTGCCATCTACCATGACAGGCGTATTACTTCGGTTTCGAAGGGCAGTATGCAAAACAGCCCGGCCTTCAGTGTGATTGATCGCTTCACCTTTGAACATACGCTCAATCCAGTCTTGTAGCTCAACAGCCTCAGCCAACTGAATTAACTTATCTACGGTCTCTTGGGTGATGCGGTTTTTGGAGTAATCCAGTAACAAATCACCACTTTTGATTGAAAATCGTTCAAACCGGCTTGAGTCCAACGCGAACTGTTCACGCATGGATACGAATTTCAGGTCAGAATAGTGTCTGACCAAAGACTGCCATTCAGGTATATTCAAAGGTGTCATAGTTCTTAGATTTCTTGTATTAGTTATAATTATTGACTGAGGAATGAAGGCAGATCAGCCCACTTTATGGTCTGCTGCTCCCCTGTCTCCATGGTTTTTATACCGATTGTTTGGCTGGACACTTCATCATCTCCCAGAATAAGTGTCCAACGCGCTCCGCTTCGGTCTGCGCGTTTAAATTGGCTTTTAAAACTACCACCACCACAGTGGCTAATCAA
>CENM01002882.1_pt1 | contig 11311 bp, 12 predicted proteins | sample 530261 | NCBI WGS metagenome assembly CENM01 (sample SAMEA2619854, study PRJEB7988) | marine metagenome | biome: marine biome (ENVO:00000447); feature: deep chlorophyll maximum layer (ENVO:xxxxxxxx); material: "saline water (ENVO:00002010), including plankton (ENVO:xxxxxxxx)" | depth 80 m
GGTGATAGGGAAAGTGTCGGCGCCGGCTTCACGGATTCAGGAACGTTGTAAAAATAGGTAATCTTGAACTTGCCGCAGCGTATATCGTGCTAAACGTTGTCGTTACACTTAGCTAGGTCGTATGTAGGCATGTCTAGGTTTAACCTTCCCCCATTCGTTTTAGTTGTTGATCAGATGTTGCTGCCTGGCTCATTTTCCTCGTTTGTGCCTTGATTTCTTCTGGAGCGCAATCACGGTAGGTGCTCTTGCTTTTTTTTGAACCCGCTGTACATCCGCTGCAGTTATCGCGGCGCTTTCCCGATAGTTTCTAACGTGGTCGTCTGCGTAATGATGGCTGTCATCATCGTGGACATCCGTCCCAATATGGACTGAGGTATCAAGCTTGCTGAGTTAATATCCTGACGATAGGTTACTACCGCATCAACAAATACATACTCATCACGCGTTAGTCGCTCCAAGTCTACACCTTCATCTATCTCAATTTTTAATAGCACATCGCCAATTGCTGAGGAGAGCCTGCCGCTCCATGTCCGTTCGCATTCTCCCGGTTGAGAGACACAATCTGGAGCTGAGTGTTGAAGCTGTATCGTGCCATAGTGACCCGTTACGACAAGCTCAAGCGAAACAACTAAAGCATAGTGGCCTTAGCTTGTGGTTTTTTATGGCTGCCCATTTGAAACGTCAACAAGCACTAGACTTTTGGTCTAGTAGCCTGCGTATTACTACGTATATTTATAAGTAGCCACTCGGCCTAGCCTGGAGAAGTAATAACAATGATAACAGGAGAGTGCTCTTTTGAATGTGGCCAATTATTTAGCCGTTAATGCGTGCCGGTTTCCTGAGCGTACCGTTATTTACCAAGGGGACGTTCCGGTTCATAGCTATGCGAGCTTAGCAAGCGAAGCTAGTCGATGGGCTGCCTATTTCACGGACGAGCTGAATCTGATGCCGGGGGATAGAGTGGCCATTTTTTTGGCTAACAGTAGTGCTTATATCGAGGTGTTATGGGGCGCTTGGTATGCTGGATTGGTCGCGGTGCCAATCAACTATAAACTGAGCGCAGATGAGGTTAACTACATTGTTGAGGACAGCAGCAGTCGAGTATTGATCACCTTAAACGATGAAGTAGCCAATAAGCTTGTCAATGTCGTTATCCTATCACCTATTTTGCCTAGCAGTTTCGTTGGCAAACATGCTGCGTTTATTCATCCCTTGTTTTGTCCCCCTGAAGCGGCTGCGTGGATTTTTTACACCAGTGGTACGACAGGCAAGCCTAAGGGAGCGACCCTTACCCACCTGAACCTTGCGACGATGTCCGCATGTTATGTGGCTAATATTGAAACGGTTACGTCTGAAAGTAAATTAGTCCATTTTGCGCCTATGTCGCATGGTTCTGGGCTGTATATGGTGCCGTATTTAATGACGGGAGGAGCAAACGTAATACCTTCCTATGCCAGGTTTTCAGGCGAGCATTTCATTTCTACCTTGGCGAACCACCGCCATGTTTCCATGTTTTTAGCGCCGACGATGGTGCGCCGCGTAATTGACTATTTAACCGTCCACTACCCTGAGTTCAGTCCTGATCATATCGATACTATTACGTATGGGGGCGGCCCTATGTACGCTAAGGATCTTAATGACGCCTTAACAGTATTTGGGTTGCGAATGGTGCAAATCTACGGACAGGGTGAAAGCCCCATGTCTATCACTTATTTAGCAAAACATCAGCATCAATCATTAGCGCAGCTTCACAACGCTAAAAGCGATAAAGGGGTGCCGCTGTTGCCTGTTGGTCAATCGCACCCTCAATTAGAAGTCACCGTAAAAGATAAAACGGGTACCTGTTTGCCTTTTGGAGAGGAGGGTGAAGTGTGTGTGCGCGGTGACACGGTGATGCGGGGTTATTGGAATAATCCAGAAGCTAACCAGGCAACCCTAAGCAATGGCTGGTTGCATACGGGAGATATAGGATATATCGATTCACGGGGCTTTCTATATCTTACCGACCGATTGAAGGATGTGATTATCAGTGGTGGCACCAATATTTACCCCCGTGAAGTGGAAGAGGTTCTGTTGCAGTACCCCGGGATTAAAGAGGTATCGGTAGTAGGGCAGCATGATGATGCATGGGGAGAGGTGGTTATTGCGTTTATATCCTGCGCGGAAACTATCGATGAGGACGCGCTAGATCACTTTTGCCTTTCCAAAATGGCTCGATTTAAGCGCCCGAAAGCGTACCACGTTGTTGATGACCTGCCAAAGAATGCCTACGGCAAAATTCTTAAAACCAAGTTGCGTCAACTACTTGATGCTAAAAAATATTAGGGAGTTATCCATGCGAACTTTTATTCTAGGTAAAGGTGGCCATACGCGGTTCGGAAAGCTTGAAGCTTCTTTAGAGCAGCTTATCGGTGAAGCAGCTATTGAGGCTTTAGCGTCGGCGTCTATGGAAGCAAAAGAAATTGATGCGGTGTATATCGGAAACTTTAATAGTGGTATGTGCGATCAGGAATTTCCCGCATCGCTTGTATTAAATGCGCTACACGAGCTGCGCTTTAAGCCGACTACGCGAGTTGAAAATGCATGCGCTAGTGGTTCCGCTGCGCTCCATCAAGCCATCAACCTTATTGAGGGTGGTCTAGCGCGTAATGTTTTAGTTATTGGTGCTGAGAAAATGACTGATGGAGATGCTGTTCGCATCGGCAAAGGACTGCTGGGTGCTAGTTATCAGCCCGAAACACAACATCAGCGTTTCGGGTTTGCGGGGGTGTTTGCCGATGTAGCTAGCCATTATTTTGATGCTTATGGCGACCAAACCCATGCTTTGGCCCGTATAGCGGCCAAAAACCATGCGAATGGAGTGCATAACCCATATGCACAGTTACGTAAGGATATAGGCGTTGATTTTTGTAATACTATCTGCGATAAAAACCCAGTGGTTGCTGGCCCACTAAAACGAACGGATTGTTCGCCAGTTTCAGATGGCGCTGCTGCCATAGTGCTTTCAAGCGCGGATGTGGCTAGTGGAGCCGCGCAAAAAGTGAAGTTTTTAGCGCGCTCCCATGTCACTGATTTTATGCCCATGAAACAACGAAATCCGCTAATATTTGAAGGCGTAACGAAGGCATGGGAGTCCGTACTGCGTGACGCCAATATAACACTTGATTCACTGTCGTTTGCTGAAGTTCATGATTGTTTTACTATCGCTGAACTGATGATATATGAAAGCATGGGATTAACAGCTTATGGTGAAGGTGCCAGGGCGATAAATGAAGGTTGGGTAATGAAGGATGGGCGTCTACCTATTAATCCTTCTGGTGGGCTAAAAGCCAAAGGTCATCCTGTTGGGGCAACGGGGGTTTCAATGCATGTAATGGCTGCACGTCAGCTCTTAGATGCTGCAGAGGGTTGTCAAATAGAGAATGCCCATACAGGGGCGGTCTTTAATATGGGTGGGTTGGCAGTAGCTAACTATGCAAGTTTACTACAGCGCGTAGATTAACCTTTGGAGTATATGATGAGTACAAATACAACAATAAATAGCGTACCCAAAAATATTTTAGTAACAGGCGCGTTAGGGGGAATAGGTAGAGCAATTTGTTTACAGTTTGCTCGTGAAGGATATTGCATTATTGCTCATGACATTAGCGATGTTCATAACAGTAATGTAAAGGATTTTTTGCAAGAGTTGGAAAATGAGGGGGCGGTAGGTGCTCATTACTACAAGGCAGATTTGAAGCAGCTTTCACAAGTCGATGGGTTGTTTGATGCACTTCAAGCCGATGGGCTGCATGTGGATATTCTGGTTAATAATGCCGGTATACAACAAACTGCCCCTATAGCTGAATTCAATGAGCAAATGTGGTCCGATATACTTGCTATTAACCTAACGGCTGTTTATCGCTGTATCCAGCACTCGGTGGCAGATATGCGCTACGCTGGCTGGGGGCGAATTATTAACCTTTCCTCGGTGCATGGGTTGGTCGGCTCTGCTAATAAGGCGGCATATGTGGCGGCAAAGCATGGGGTGGTCGGGCTGACTAAAGTCATTGCATTGGAAACGGCGACTCAAAATATTACGGTTAATGCTATCTCGCCAGGGTGGACTGACACACCCATTCTGGATCCTCAAATTGAACAACGGATGGCACAATTGGGCAGTACCAGAGATGACGCCATTTATAATTTGGTGGCTGAAAAACAGCCAACGGGTAAATTGGTGCCGCCGGAGCACGTAGCTGCTTTGGTTTATTTCTTAGTGGGTGAGCAAGCGTCACATATTACTGGTGGTACATTACCTATCGATGGTGGGTGGACGTGTCAATAACCAGTTTTCTTTCACAACAACGGTGGTAATGAAAGATGAATGCAATGGTGCTAGGCAGCGATCTTCTGCAGGTAGCTTTTGAGCACGCGCCTTGCGCAATTGTAGTGACCAAAAATCGCCGTGTTTTGGAGTGTAATCATGCATTTTGTGAGTTGTTTGGTTATGAAAGGCAAAAGTTGATTGGGCAACTGATGCTAAAGCTTTATCCTTCATATGCAGACTTTAAGTCAATTGGTGAGCTTCGTTATAAAGACCTTTTGCAAAATAAAAAGTGCATAGATGAACGCTTTATGCGTAATAGTCAGGGAGAGGTTTTTTGGACAAAAACAATTGGCAATACCTTAACACCGAACGCACCTTTTGAGTTAGCAGTATGGTCATTTACGAAAATCAACGTGGGTCAAGATAAAACAAGTGATTTGACTATGCGAGAGTTAGAGATATCAGGCTATATAGCTAATGGGCATACATGTAAGGAAATTGGGCGCATATTGCTTATATCACACAGAACGGTAGAAGCTCATCGCGCCAAAATCATGAAGAAATTAGGGTGCCGTAACACTGCTGAATTAGTCTCAAAAATCATACAGTTAGACGACTAATGTCGTTTTGAAAATGGCGTGTATGAGGAGGTGTTTTTGGAAAACAGACTCCTTATAAAAGTACGTAGTACTACGTATACCGCATCGTACCTCAAGGGGCTAGGATGAGTTGTAGGGCTACTTGCTAATAATGATAAAAAAATAATCGCATCTACTACTGCCCAACTAGCTTTAGATTTAAATAACAACGCTAATAAATTATTGTACTTGCTAGGAGATAATTATGAAAAGAAGAGAGTTCTTAAAGCTTAGTGCTATTTCTGTTGGTGGCACGCTTACGCTTACTACAATGCCGGGGTTGGCCTTTGGTCAGTCAGGAATGCGGCTCAAATACGATTCTTACGTTACGGAGCACGCCTCTCCTTCTGTACTTGATAAGTGGTTTCTAGATGAGCTTGTTAAACGAACAAATGGCGCGGTTGAAATTGATTTTTATTGGGCTCAATCGTTAAACCAAGCGGGTGCACATCTTAATGCAATAAAAAATGGTATTTCTGAAATATCGCTTATCTCTCCCGGGTACTATCAAAGTGATCTGCCTGTGACGCGTGGGCTGGAGTGGTACTACAAAATGAATAGAGCGGATGCGCTATTGAAGGTTTGCCGCGACGTTTATGATCGCTATGAACCGCTTCAGCAAGAGTGGGAGAATCGCCATAAATCTAAAGTTCTGTATTGGACTAATTGGTATTATTGTCCGCTAATTACCCGTGAGCCCATCAACTCTATTGAGGATTTAAAAGGTAAGCGTATCCGGGGCTATGGCGTAGGGACGGATGTTGTCGAAAGCTTGGGTGGTCGTGCGATCCCGATGGCGGCTCCAGAGGTTTATTCAGCGCTTGAAAGAGGCGTTCTGGATGGCGCTTATGGCTTTGACTTTATTACAGCAATTAGTTATGCACTGCATGAAGCCGCCCCTTACATTACTGAAATTGGTGCTGGACCACACGGTCCTTCAGCGACGGTCATCGGTATCGATGTATGGAATCAGTTACCTGACGACGTGAAGCAGGTAATGCAGGAATTAGTCGATGAAATCTACGAGGGTAAATACCAGGAAATTTATGCAGAGATAGCCGAAGACCGGGTCCGTAAAGCTTTAGATGAAGGTGCTCAGTTCTCAACCTGGAATGCTGATCAAATTGAGGAAGCGAGAAACTTAGTTCAGCCAGAGCAGGTTAATCAATGGGTGAATTCGGTTGCGCGTGATGCGGGCATTGACGGCGAGGAAATGCAGCAAATTATCGATGAAGCTATTGCGCGTCATGATAGTAGCGGTGTTTTGCAAACCCCTTTTGAAATATACCAGCGCTTATCATAGCAATTCAAAGCATGATATTAGCGGTTGTCGCCAAAACGGGCTGCTGAATGGCGGCCCTAAGGCAAATTTTTCATAAGGTGGCAGAAAATGCACGTATTAAAAAAAATAGAGTATCGCCTTGCGAGTATTACAGGGGTGATGGCAGCCGCAGCTTTACTTTTTATGATGGTGTCTACTGCTTTGGATGCCACATCGAGAAGTTTATTTAACTTTCCATTGCCTGGTGTTTACGAATTCTCTGAAATATCCATGGCTATTATCGTTTATTTGGGACTTCTATGGGCTCAGTACGATAGAAAGCATATTCGCGTCTCCCTGATTAGTGAGAATAAAAATAAGCGTTCGAAAAATGCATTAGAGAGTATAGGTTGGTTATTTGCGGGACTATTTTTACTGGTGATAACTATACCCACAATTGAAGGTGCATACCTTTCTTTCTTAGATAAAGAATTTCGTTGGGGGATTATGCAAATGCCCATTTGGTGGGTGAAAATAATTGTCGCTTGCGGATTGTTTTTAGCATTTATACAAATGATGCTACATTTTTTACTTTCTCTCTATGTTTCCTTTGGTGCAAATAATGACTGATCCTACTTTACTTGGCCTTCTTTCTATAGGGCTTATTTTTTTATTAATGGGTTTAGGGGTGCCAGTATTTGCAGCACTGGGATTGGCAGGTATTGCAGGCATCGTTTTCGTACAGGATGTTAGTTATGTGTATAATGTATTGCAGAATTTTGCGTTCAATAAAACGGCAGCTTATCTGCTTACGGTGATACCTCTATTTATCATTATGGGAAATTTTGCATTACATGCTGGGGTTGGAAAATCGCTATTCCATGTTGCAAAACGCTGGTGTGGTCACTTACCGGGTGGATTAGCTATTTCGACTATTTTCACATGCGCGGGGTTTTCTGCGACATCGGGTTCAAGTGTCGCTACTGCAGCAACAGTAGGGTCAATATCTTTACCTGAAATGAAGCAGGCTGGTTATGACAAGCGACTTTCAGCTGGTTGTGTTGCTGCGGGTGGGGTATTGGGTGTGCTTATACCGCCTAGTGTACTGTTAGTGTTTTACGCTGCTCTGACGGAAGTGTCTGCAGGTAAGATGCTTGTGGCAGGTGTGATACCAGGTGTGCTGTCGGTTGCTGTTTTTGTTGCTGGTGTTTTTATTATTTCTCTAATCAAACCTGAAATGTGCCCGAAGGGTGAACGAGTCGGTTGGAAAAAGCGCTTTACTTCGCTTCGTCGAGCTTGGCAATTGTTGCTTCTAATTATAGTGGTGCTTGGCAGTATTTATACCGGGTGGGCAACACCCACTGAGGCAGCATCGCTTGGTGCCATGGCGTCGGTCCTTTTTTTACTTATGTCTAAGCAGGATCGGAAAACTAAGCTGAAAGCTATAGGCACTTCATCCCGTGATGCTGTAAATACCACAGTGATGATTATGATGACTATGCTGGGTGCTGGTATTTATAGTTTTTTTCTAAGTTTAGTAAGAATACCGCAGTTTGTATCCGCTTGGGTGATTGATCTGCCACTGCCGGCTATCGTTATTATTGCTTTAATACTATTGTTGTATATTCCCATGGGTATGTTTCTAGATGCATTTTCAATGCTTGTTATAACCTTACCCATATTATTTCCAGTAGTTACTAGTCTTGGCTTTGATCCGATCTGGTTTGGAATTCTAGCGATTAAAATGTGTGAGATAGGTTTGATCACTCCCCCTATAGGTTTGAATGTTTACGTAATTGCTGGGTTAGATAAAGATACTACCTTAACAGATGTGTTTACAGGTGCTTCTTGGTTTATTTTGATGGAAGTAGTTACAGTAGTGATTATTTTTAGCTTTCCATTAATAGCCACCTACCTACCAAATACAATGTGAAGAATTGTCTTTAAAAGGCAGTAACAGTAAGTCGGTAAAATATCAATAATTAAAAGGAGTTTGTGCTATGACAGCGTCTCGTAAAGTGATTATTACGTGTGCAATAACGGGTGGTGTTCATACTCCCAGTATGACACCTTATTTACCCATTTCTGCAGAAGATATTGCAAAAGCCTCCCTGGAGGCTGTCGAGGCAGGCGCATCTATCGTGCATCTTCATGCTCGAGACCCTGAAACAGGTAAACCATCTCAGGATCCTGAGTTGTTTAAAGCATTTGTACCTGAAATTAGCCATCGCTCTGATGCCGTCATCAATATTACAACTGGTGGCTCACCATTAATGGGGGTCGAAGAGAGACTTCAGCCAGCGCTACAACTTAAACCTGAAATTGCTTCTCTAAATATGGGGTCGATGAATTTCGGTTTATTTCCTATGGCAGATAAAATTAAAGAATTTAAAAATAGTTGGGAGGAGGGTTTTTTAAGAGCTACAAAAGATACAGTTTTTAAAAATACGTATCAAGATATTGAGTATATTCTTTCTTCTTGTGCTGAGAACGGCACACGTTTTGAGCTTGAGTGCTACGATACCTCGCATCTTTACAATCTGGCTTATTTCGCTGATAAAGGTCTTATTAAACCTCCTTTTTTCATTCAGACCGTATTTGGTATTTTAGGGGGTATTGGCTCTCATCCAGATGACGTTTCTCACATGAAACGAACAGCTGACCGCCTTTTTGGTAAGGATTATATTTGGTCAGCGTTAGGAGCAGGAAGTAAACAGATGTCAATCGCATCTTTTTCAGCTGCTAATGGCGGACACGTTCGGGTAGGTCTTGAAGACTCTATTTGGGAAAAGCCAGGTGAACTAGCAAAAACAAATGCTAATCAGGTGAGAAGAGTTCGTTCAATCATTGAGGGGCTTGGGCTTGAAGTAGCGACACCTGATGAAGCACGAGAGTTATTAAAGTTAAAAGGTAGTGTTAAATACTAATAACTAATATAAGGGGTAAGCTATGACTGTTAAAAATAATCAACGTAGCTTTGAGCTTAAAGATGATGAAAACTCCAATAACATGTTGCAAAAAGTGGGCGACTCCGTAGCTTCGTTTACGACACGTTGGATACCCGATGCGTTGGCCATCGCTGTGGCTCTGACCATTTTGGTATATTTCGCTGCTCTTTTATCGACTGATGCTGGCCCCATTGAGATTGTGGATGCTTGGTATGGTGGTTTTTGGACTCTATTAGCGTTTGCAATGCAAATGGCGCTTATTGTGATCACGGGATATGGGTTGGCAACGTCTCCACCCATCAAAAAAGCGATGCGGTGGGTTGCTTCCAAACCTAACTCGGCTAAATCGGCTATTGCGTTGACAGCAATAGTAATGGCGGGGCTAACAGCGATTCATTGGGGGGTGGGGCTGGTAATAGGTGCCTTTTTGGCAAAGGAGGTGGCTTGGACGGCTAAAAGCAAAGGTATAAAGGTTCATTTTCCTTTATTAGCTGCTGCTGGTTACTGTGGCATTGTGGTTGCGCAATCTGGGCTTTCCAGTTCTGCTGCCTTACTGGTTAATACACCAGGGCATTTTTTAGAAGAACAAATTGGTATTTTGGCGCTGTCAGAAACAGTTTTTCAACCATATAACCTTGTTTATATTTTAGGTGTTTTATTAATTATACCTATTATGCTTTCGCTGTTACATCCTGCTGAAAAGGATTCAGTTGAAATCAGTGGTAGTTCTGAGGAGGTTGATAATACCGATACTTCAGAGGAGCATGCTGATACACCCGCCAGTAAATTTAACCAAAGCAAAATAATTATGTTGCTGATGGTGGCTGCTGGCTTGTTCTATTGCGCTCGCTATGTAATTGATAATGGTGTTATCGGTATCAATCTTAACGTGGTTAATTTCTTCTTTTTAATGCTTGGTATATTTTTCCATGGGTCGCTTGATCGGTATTCTAAAGCGGTTGTTTCTGGTGCTTCTGCTGTGGTGGGGATACTGGTGCAATTCCCTTTTTATGCGGGTATTTTGGGTATCATGGCGAGTACCGGTTTACTTGCAATGATAGCGACTTGGTTTGTAAGCATCTCGACGCCTGAAACTTACCCACTACTTTCGATGCTAAGCGCTGGTATTGTAAATTTTGCGGTGCCTTCCGGTGGAGGGCAATGGGCTGTACAGGGGCCTATTGCTGTTGAGGCGGCCGCTCAACTTGGGTTGGAGTCACACATTGCGGTAATGACAGTAATGATGGGTGACCAAATTACTAATTTGATTCAACCTTTTTGGCTATTGCCTCTTTTGGGTATTACGGGACTCCGTGTGGGACATGTATTGGGGTATACATCGATTATGATGGTAGTGGTGCTGGCGATTTGCTCAGCTAGCCTGCTTATATTTGCTTAATCCCTCTAAACTTTTTCTTCAATTAGATACGCCTTTGGTGACTGGGTCATTAAAGGCGTATTGTTTATGAATTGTTGACATATACCTTCCCTCTGCTAGGCCCATCAGCACATTAAGTACAGAGGTTATTGCTTGTATTTTGGCTGGAATTCGTGCGTTGTCCTACCTTGGTTTTTTTTAAGGGTTTTTATTCACTCACGGAAGCGCTAGCTAGGTGCTTTGTATGAAAAGTTGTATCTGCTAATTTTATCTATGCAGTAGCAGCATAGAGGAAAAGCAATGGTCGGACGCTATGAAATTGCTGATGGCGGCTAGGCACAGATTAGAGATATCGTATCGCCCCCTCACACCATGGGTAGACCCAGACAGGATGACCGAAAAATGCTTAATGGTATTTTCTGTGTGTTGTGCTCCGGCGCGAAATGGCGTGATTTACCCGGTCGATATGTTTCTTGGACGTAAGCGTTCATTCCAGGACGTAGTTGACTTACTTCACGTTGCGGAGAGGCCTTAACAACTCCGGCGAGACCTTGTATTGTTTGGTGCCGTCCTCGGCTAACACGATCACGCTCTTGCGGTTGATCTTGGTGACGATCCCCAGTAACGGTCCTTCCCGGCCCTCGAAGGTCACTTTCAGGCCCACTCGCAACTGGCTCAGCGCCTGCAGATTTTCCTGGTCCCGCAGCTCATCGATTCGTTGGCAGATGACTCTGTTCAGTTCCAGCAACTGGTCGATGCTCATGTCGTCAATGCGCA
>CENM01002839.1_pt1 | contig 11254 bp, 9 predicted proteins | sample 530261 | NCBI WGS metagenome assembly CENM01 (sample SAMEA2619854, study PRJEB7988) | marine metagenome | biome: marine biome (ENVO:00000447); feature: deep chlorophyll maximum layer (ENVO:xxxxxxxx); material: "saline water (ENVO:00002010), including plankton (ENVO:xxxxxxxx)" | depth 80 m
TCTTCGCCGCTATCGTCGAGAATAAAGCCGAAGCCTTTATTGGGGTTGAACCACTTCACCTCGCCCTGTCGGCGGCCGTCCCGGGCGAGACGGCCCCAGGGCGCCAGCGGCAGCAGGTACACCAGCACCGGGGCCCACAACCAGGCGCCGTCCAGCGTGAACACCGGCGCCCCGTGGCTGGCCACCAGCCCGGCCAGATAGAAGAACACCGCCACGTGCAGGGCGGTGCGCGTGCGGCCGCCGGCCAGGCAGACCAGATTCACCGCCGCCGCCAGCAGCAGGCCCAGGCCGGTTTGCTGGCTGAGCAGGGGAGAGACCAGCAATGTTTGATCGCCGCCGTGTACGAAAAGAATAAAGGCGTGCGGGGCGAACAGCAGCCAGGCACCGGGTAACGCAAGCAAAAGGGCGGCCAGGACGTAGAACGCCGCCAGGGGTTTGGAAACTTTCATTGATCGACGAACCTTGTTGGTGACTCGAAAAAAGGAAACAAATCGCCGTGCAAAGAGGCGAGCGGCTTCGGGAGGCTCCCGCATTATCGTTATCGCCGCGCCGCCATTGTAACGAAGCGGCACGGTAATCTCATGTTCACGTTGGCCTCGCCTGGCCGCCCCGGGGTCAGTATCCTGTCGCCATGGAGTTTCCCTTTCTCACCGACGCCTTTCTCAACGCCCTGCAAGACACCGGCGCCGCCACGCCGAGCCGTGGTTGGGGGCCCTGTCACCTGCGTGACGGCGACGCCCTGATGCCGATCTACGCCCGCGACGGCTCGCGCGGCGAGTACGTGTTCGATTTCGCCTGGGCGGACGCCTACCAGCGTAACGGGCTGGCCTATTACCCCAAGCTGGTCACCGCGATTCCGTTTACGCCGGTGGTCGGCCCGCGCTGGCGTGGCGACTGGCGGCCCCAGCAACTGTGGGAAGGGGTGCGCGAGCGGATCCGCGAGCAGGGCGCCAGCGGCTGGCACCTGCTGTTCCCGGATCAGGCCGCGCGGGAAGCCCTGCAAGAGCTGCCCCTGGTGGAGCGGCAGGCCTGCCACTTCCGCTGGTTCAACCGGGGCTATCGTGATTTCGACGAGTTCCTGGCCGGCTTTAACTCCCGCAAGCGCAAAAGCGTGCGCCGCGAACGGCGGCGGGTGGCCGAACAGGGGCTCACCGTCACGCGCCTCACCGGCGCCGACATCGACCCGCAAAGCTGGCGTTTCTTTTTCCACTGCTACGCCAACACCTATCTGGTGCGCGGACAGCTGCCCTATCTCAGCGAGGCGTTCTTCCGGCGCCTGGCCGAACAGCTTGGGGATCAGGTGCTGCTGGTGGTGGCCAGCGACGGCGACGAACCGGTGGCCGCCGGCCTCTATCTGTTTGACGACCGGGCGCTGTACGGCCGCTACTGGGGCAGCGTGCGCGAATACGACGCGCTGCACTTCGAGGTCTGCTACTACCAGGGCATTGAGTTTGCCATCGAGCGGGGCCTGGCGGAATTCGACCCGGGCGTGCAGGGCGAGCACAAGATTCTGCGCGGCTTCGAGCCGGTGCTCACCTACTCTTTGCACTGGCTGGCGGAGCCCGCCTTTCAGGATGCGGTGGCGGACTTTTGCCAGCGCGAGGCGCGCCACGTGCACGCCTACCGGGAGGAGGCGCGCGGCTTGCTGCCGTACCGGACGGGCGTCCTCTAAGCGGGCTGGGCGGCGAGCGCCGGCGCCTGGCCGCGCTGGATCATCAACGCCATGGTGACCGGATCGCAGGGATCGTGGCGGTGGTGGTAGGAGCACTTGGGGCCCAGCTCGGCGGTGACGTCGTCCAGGGCGTCGTCCTCCGGCAGGTCCAGGTTGGCCAGGTATTCCAGCACCCGGCCTTTCTCGTCCACCAGGGTGCCCATGTAAAGACGCTGGTCGCATTGACGCACGCTGGCGAACAGGGCGGTTTCCACACGCACGCCTTGCCGGCTCAGCCAATCGGTAAGCGCCGGGTCCAGGCGGCCTTCGCGGATAGCCAGGGTGGTTTCATGAACCGCTTGCCAGGTGTTGCGGTGGCTGTTCTTGGTGATCTCCATGGATGTGTGTCTCCCAGTGTCCCTCGTGACGGTTCCCCCGAACCGTCGTCCCCCGGCTCCCCCAGAGCCGACAATGCGAACTCTATCACAGTTTAAAAACTAGCCAACCCTGGGAGATAGGCCCCTTTCTAGCGGCTATCGTCGGGTTTGGGTATCAGCCTTTCGATGGAAAAAGCGGCGGCATGGGGCTGTCGAGCAGGGTGCACAGGGCACGCAGCAGCTCGGCCTCCGCCACCTGCACCTGGCCGTCGGCGAGCACCAGGTCGGCGGCGGCGTCGATCAGCGGCGCTTTGAGCAGGGGGGTCAGGCGCGCCAGCCGCGCGATGGCTGGGTCCAGACGGTTGGGCGTGCAGCGCTCCGGCGCCAGCAGCAGGCGGCCGGCCGGGAGGAGACCATGGGTGGCACGCTGGAAGCCGCTCAGGGCGGTGCCCCGGGCCGAGTCGCCGGCCCAGGCCAGGGCGGAAAATACCACCTGGATGTCGTTGGCCACCGCCGCCAGGCGGTGGATGTCCGGGCGCGGCAGGGCACGGCGCGGTGCCCCCAGATGGCGCTCGGCGATGGCGGTCAGCGCCCAGCACAGCAGGTCCTGGTCGCGCCGCCGCGCGGTGAGCGTCCGCAGCTGCTTGAGGATCACCGGGCGGCGCTCCGGTGGGGCCTGGCGCAGGGTGGCCAGGGCCAGATCGAGCAGCGGCAGGCGCAGCCGGGTGCCCAGTGCCGAGACCTGATCGACCAGCGCGGCGCGGCGGCCACGGCGCAGTGCCGGTGGCGGGCGAACGTCGCCCAGCGCCAGGGCGTAGAGCACGCATTCCGCCCCTTCCTGGGCGTGCAGGGCCTGGTACAGGCCGGCGGGCAGGGTGTCCACCAGCGTCCGGGCGTAGCCCAGGTTGTCGTCGTCCAGGCGGCCGATGCGTTCCGAGGGAACGGGCGCGGGTGACGGCGATGAGTCGGTTCGGGCGCGCACCCGGGCGCGGGCCGCCCAGTGGGCGCCCAGGGCATGCAGCCGCTGGTCCAGGGTGGGGTGGGTGGCGAGCAGGCGGCGCAGGCGGAACGCCAGGGTTTCCGCGAAGCCCATGTGGCTGAGGTCCTCGGCGTGCACGCTGCGCAGGTGCGAGCCGTTGCCGTTACGGATCTTGATCAGGGCGCCGGCCAGGCCCGCCGGCTGCCGGGTGAACTGCACCGCGCTGGCGTCCGCCAGCCGCTCCCGCTGGCGGGAAATGGCCGCCTTGATCAGGCGCCCGAAAAACAGCCCCGCGTAGCCGATGGCCATCAGCACCAGGCCGGCGAGAGTTAGCAGGCCGCCGTTTCGGCGACGGTCGCTGGTGGGCGACATATGAAGCAGGAACTCGCCCAGCTTGCCGACCGTGAGAATGCCGGCCAGTGCCGCCATCAGCCGCAGGTTGATGCGCACATCGCCGTTCAGAATATGGCTGAATTCATGGGCCACCACACCCTGAAGCTCGTCCCGGTCCAGTTGCGCCAGGGCGCCCTCGGTGACCACCAGCACCGCCCGCGACGGCGTGGGCCCGGCCACGAACGCATTGATGCCGGTCTCGCCGGGCAGCACATAGGTGCGCGGCATAATGGTGCCGGCGGCCAGGCTCATCTCCTCGACCACATTGCGCAGGCGGCGCTCCGCCGGGTCGCCGCTGTGGCTGGCGATTTCCCGGGCGCCGAGCATTGCCGCCAGGCTCTCGCCGCCGTGGCGAAGTTGCCAGGCCTTACGCAGGGAACCCGCCAACAACAGCCCCAGGGTGCCCAGCGTGACCCACCAGAAGGCGTCGCCGGCGAACCAGCCGCCGGCGGCCGCCCCCGGCAGCGGCCACCATTGCCAGGCCAGCCAGCAGGCCAGGTTCACCGCCGCCACCACAGCGGCCAGGGCGAGCAGGAAGTAGAGCGCCAGCAGCAGCGTGCGCCGCCTGGCCCGTTCCTGATGTTGGAAGAAGTTCATCGGCGCGGCGTCAGAAGGTGACGTTCACCGCCTGACGCGCCCGCGGGTCGTCGATTTCCAGCAGCTCGGCGGCCCGGAACGGCCCGAACAGGCCGCTGACCAGGTTGTTGGGAAACTGTTCCCGGTAGGTGTTGTAGTGCATCACCGCGTCGTTGAAGGCCTGACGGGCGAAGCCGATGCGGTTTTCCGTGCTGCTCAGCTCTTCCATCAGCTCGGCCATGGTCTGGTTGGCCTTGAGGTCCGGGTAGCTTTCGCTCACCGCCAGCAGCCGCGACAGGCTGCCGGAAAGCAGGGATTCGGCCCGCCCGAGGCGGCCGATGGCGGCGCCGTCCTCGGGGTCGGCGGCGGCGTCGCGGCGCGCGCCCTCCGCCTGGTTGCGGGCCTCGGTGACCCGCGACAGGGTTTCCCGCTCATGGTCCATGTAGGCCTTGGCGGTTTCCACCAGGTTGGGTATCAGATCGTGGCGCCGTTGCAGCTGCACGTCGATCTGCGCGAAGGCGTTCTTGAAGCGGTTCTTAAGGCTCACCAGCCGGTTGTAGATCACCACCAGCCCGACGCCGATGGCGATCAGTACGCCGAAAAACAGCCAGGTCCCCATGGTTCCCTTCCCCTTTATTTATTAGCCATGGGATTGGATACCGGGGCGGGTTTCCCGTCAAGCGACTAAGGCGCGTCTCAGAAACTCCCCGGGTGAACCGGGATGTAGTGGTCAACCAGCAGGGCGGTGAACAGCACGAACAGGTAGACGATCGAATAGCCGAAGGTTTTCATCGGCAGCTTCGGGTCCTTGCTGAAGCGCAAGCGCACCGCGTGAACCAGGAAGATGCCGCTGAGAATCACCGCGCTGACCAGATAGATCAGGCCGCTCATGCCGGTGAGGTAGGGCAGCAGCGAGCAGATGAACAGCAGAATGGTGTAATAGAGCACCGATTCCCGGGTGAAGGGAATGCCGTGGGTTACCGGCAGCATCGGTACGTCGGCCTTGGCGTATTCATCGGCGCGGTGGATCGCCAGGGCCCAGAAATGCGGCGGCGTCCACACGAAGATAATCAGCACCAGCAGCCAGGCGTAGGGGTGCAACTCATTGGTGACGGCGGTCCAGCCCAGCAGCGGCGGAATGGCGCCGGCGATGCCGCCGATCACGATGTTCTGCGGCGTCGCTCGCTTCAGGTACAGGGTGTAAACGAAGGCGTACCCGACGAAGCCGAACAGGGTGAGCCCGGCGGTGAGCGGGTTGACCAGGAAATAGAGCATCGCCATGGACGCCAGCGCCAGCGCCACGGCGAAGGTGATCGCCGCCTTCGGCGACAGCTTGCCGGCCACCAGCGGCCGTTTCTCGGTGCGCTTCATGATCGCATCGATCTTCTGATCCATGATCTGGTTGATCGCCGCCGACGCCATCATCGCCAGATAGAGCCCGGCGAAGGCGGGAATAAAGGTGGACAGCGGCACCATGCCCGGTGGGTCCGTGGCCAGGAACATGCCGGCCACCGCGGTGACCATCAGCAGCATCACCACGCCGGGCTTGGTCAGCGCCAGATAGTCACGCCAGTGGGGCGTGCCGGTGCTGTTGCTCTGTTCGCTTACGGCGGATTTCTCGCTCAAAGCGCACTCTCCTCGGATTGCGGGTGGCGTGCGGCGCACTTCACATTGATGGCGCGGATAAACAGCACCAGCGACACCAGCAACACCACGGCGCCGAAGTTATGGGCCACGGCCACCGCCAGCGGTACCGCGAACACCACATTACTGATTCCCAGGCCGATCTGCACGGTCAGCAGCCCGAGTATGGTCAGCGCGAAGTTGCGGAAGAACACGCTGCGCGCGCGCAGCAGAATGCGGCCCACCAGCAGCAGCCCCAGCACCGTCACCAGCAGCGCGCCGAAGCGATGCATCACATGGATGGTGGTGCGGGCGTCATTCTGCAGCACGCCGAACTCGTAGTCGGGTTTGTCGTGCTCGTGGCCCCAGAACACAAAGGCGTCCTCGAAATTGAGGTGATCGGTCCAGCCGTCCTCGCACACCGGCAGCTCGGTGCACACCACCGCCGCGTAGTTGGCGGTGGTCCAGCCGCCCAGGGCGATCTGCAGCACCAGCGCCGCCAGGGTGATCGAAGCCAGCGGCTTCATGCTGCGCACGTCGCAGTCGTTCAGGAAGCTGGGCCAGCGGTACAGACGCGCGGCCAGCAGCGCCAGCAACGTGAAGGTGGTGAAACCGCCGAGCAGGTGCAGCATCACGATGGTGGGCTGCAGCCCCATGGTCACCGTCCACATGCCGAGAATGCCCTGGAAGATCACCAGCGCCACCAGGAACAGCGGCAGCTTCACCGGCTGTTTGAAGCGTTTGCGGTTGGCCACCCCGAGCGCGGCGATGATCAGGATCATCAGGCCCAGGGCGGAGGCGAAATAGCGGTGCACCATTTCCGGCACGGTTTTGTGGGCCTCGCGCAGAGCGCCCGGGGCGATCTCATTCTGTTCGTTAACGTGGGAGATGGCCTTGCGCACGTCCAGATGGCCGTAGCAGCCGGGCCAGTCCGGGCAGCCCAGGCCGGCGTCGGAGAGCCGGGTCCAGGCGCCCAGGATAATCACGCCGGCGGCCAACAGCAGGGCCAGCAGGGTCAGGCGGCGCATCCAGATTTGCGACCGGGTCGGCGCCGGCGGGAGAACGGGACGTTGTTCGTTGAAATGCATGGTTATCAGGGCCTTAGATCAGGGAGCCTTTGAGGGTGCGCTCAAGATCCAGGCGGATGTTCTCCGCCTCTTCCAGGGTGGCATCCATGCTCTCGTGGGTGGGGTAGCGCAGGAAGATCTGGCCGTCCGGGCTGACCACGAAAATATCCCCCACCGGTGCGTCCGTGGCCGGCGCCAGCGCCTCGCGGACGGTTTGCGGGTCGCCGTCCACTTCCACGGTGCCGGCCACGTTGTCTTCCAGAAAAGCGCGCAGCTCGGGGTTGGCCGGAGCGGTGTGAACGATCACACGGCGCAGCCGTTCCATGTTTTCGCCCAGCGTTTGCTGGACCTGGCGCATCTGGTAGTAGAGGCCGTTCTTGCAGGCCTTGCCGCATTCGGCGCCGGCCACGTACATCAGCGTCCAGAGGCCGGCGGTGTCTTCGCCGTCGTAGGGTTCGCCACTGTCGTCACGCAGCGCCAGGGTGTCCAGCTGGATATGCGGAATCAGCAGCTCGCCCTTGTTTTCGCGGGGCAGTTCCCAGGGGTCGACGAAATAGCGACCGGCGATGAAGAACAGTACAAAGGGGCCGACGATGGCCAGCAAGGTCAGCCTGTTTTTGTTGCGTGGAGACATCAGTTCAAGCGTCCGGTTGGTGCCGACGGCGCCCGCGCAGGCGCGCGATCAGATACATGATCAGGGCGGCCACCGCCAAACCCAGCCACTGCAGCGCGTAGGCCTGGTGGCGTTGCGGGCTCATCACCGTGGTGACGTCCTGCCAGGGCCGCGGCAACGCCGCGGCGTCGCCGAGCGGTTGATCGGGGGCCACCCGTATCTCGAAGGGCGCTAATTCTACCCCAAGTCGATGGCCGATGGCTGCAAAATCCACCTTTTGTACCCGCAACGGCCACTGATTCTCCGGCAGCGGGGTGTCCTTGAGCACGAAGGTCTGCGCCGAGGGCTGGTAGGCGTTGCCGGTGACGGTGACCGGCCCGTCCACCGGGGGCACGTCGGGCAGCCGTGCCCGGTCCGCGCCACGCGGCAGCCAGCCCCGGTTGACCAGCACCCAGCGGCCCTCATCGGTGCGCAGCGGGGTCAGCAGGAAATAGCCGGCCACACCCTGCCAGGTGCGGTTGTCCAGCAGCACCGAGCGGCGGTTATCCAGCTCGCCACTGACCCGTATCGGGCGGTGTTGCGGGTCATCCAGATCGAGCGCGCGCTCCAGGGTGACCGGGGCCGCGCGGGCCTTTTCCGCCTGGTCGGCCAGCCATTCGCGTTTCTCCCCGGCGCGCTGCCACTGCCACCAGGAGAGGCTCAGGCAGAGGCCGACGACCAGCAGAGTCAGAACCAGTCCCAGCAACGACCGGCGCGCATTGCGGTTTGGCATATCTTTACGTGCACTCACGGGGGCGGTGGCTACAATGGGCGCGTATTGTAACCGACAACCGTATTCCGTCGAGGTGAATTATGTGGTGGGTCAAGCTGATCGTAATCGTTCTTCTTATCGCTGCCGTGGTGTCGCTGGCGCGGGCCCTGATGTCGCTGGTGCGCAACGAGGGCAAAAGCGGTAAGACCATGCGAGCACTGGCCTGGCGGGTAGGGTTCTCGGCGATGGTGTTCGTGTTCATTCTGGTGAGCATGATGATGGGCTGGATTCAGCCCCACGACGTTAATCCCACCACCCGGGGCGGGGTGCCCATCGAGCAGCAATAACGGAGCCCCCGTAAAACAAAAAGCCCCGGCTTGTGACCGGGGCTTTTCGTTTCCAGGGTGGTGTGGCGCGGGTTACAGCCAGTACACCACCACGAACAGGAACAGCCATACCACGTCCACGAAGTGCCAGTACCAGGCCCCCGCTTCCCAGGCAAAATTGTTTTCTTCGTCGAAGTGGCCCTTGATCACGCGCAGCAGGGTCACGAGAAGGAAGATAGTGCCGATGGTCACATGGGCACCGTGGAAACCGGTCAGCATGAAGAACAGGCTGCCGTAGATGCCGGCATCCAGGGTCAGGCCCATCTCGGTGTAAGCGTGAATATACTCTTCCACCTGCAGACCCATGAAGATCATGCCCAACAGCACGGTGGCGGCCTGGAAGCCGATCAGCTTGCCGCGCTTGCCTTCCAGCAGCGCGTGGTGGGCAATGGTCAGCGTGATCGAGCTGGTCAGCAGGATGGCGGTGTTGATCGCCGGTAGGCCCCAGGCGCCCATGGCCTGGGTGGTGGTGCCGTCCGGGGTCTTCACCAGCGGCCACATGGCCTGGAAGCTCGGCCACAGCAGCTCGTGGGTCATGGCGTTGCTGCCGGCGCCGCCCAGCCAGGGCACGATCAGCCAGCGGGTGTAGAACAGGGCCCCGAAGAAGGCGCCGAAGAACATCACCTCTGAGAAGATGAACCACAGCATGCCCTGGCGGTAGGAGATGCCCAGCTGGTTGCTGTGCAGGCCGCCCACGGACTCCTTGATGGTGTCGCGCCACCAGATGGCGATGATGGACAGCAGGGTGGCCAGGCCGACGAAGAACAGCGGCATGCCCCAGCTGCCCTGGAAGGTATCCGGGTCAGTGGCCTGCTGAATGAAGTTGGCACCGCCCACGGCGGTGAGGAACAGGCCCACGGAGGCCGCCAGGGGCCAGGGGCTGCTCTCGGGTACGTAATACTTTTCCGTTGCCATGTTGAAAATGTCTCCTGTACAACCGGCCGTTATTTGTTCGTCGCGGCGACGCGGTCGGTAACGTCAAAAATGGTGTAGGACAGCGTCAGCGTATTGATATGACGCGGCAATTCCGGGTCCAGGTAGAAAATCATCGGCATTTCCTTGCGCTCGCCCGCCGCCAGTGACTGCTGATCGAAGCAGAAGCACTGGGTTTTGTGCAGGTAGCGCGCCGCTTCCCCGGGGGAAACCGAGGGAATGCTTTGCGTGATGATGTCGCTGGACTTGGGATTGCTGGCGAAAAAGTTCACCAGCGTGATCTCTCCGGGGTGCACTTCCACCCGGCGCGTCGCCGAAGTGAAATCACCGTTGACGCCCTCACCCCGCTGGGTGATGAATTCAACGGTGACGGTGCGGTCTTCCACCACCTGTGACGGGCCTTCGGTGCTCGCCGTTGTCGACGTTTTTCCATTCAGACCGGTGATATCGCAGATCACATCGTAAAACGGCACCATCGCGAAGGCGAAACCGAACATCGCCACCGCCCAGATAAGCAGCTTTCTGAGCGTGCGTTGGTTGCGCTGTTGCAGGTTCTGTTCGCTCATGGTGCCGTCCGAACTCCGTTACTTGACTACCGGCGGGGTGTCATAGGTGTGGAACGGCGCCGGTGACGGCACTTCCCATTCCAGACCTTCGGCGCCTTCCCAGGAACGGGCCGGCGCTTTCTCGCCTTTCTTCATGGCGCACAGCACGCACACCGCCAGGAACAGCAGCTGCGACAGACCGAACCAGAACCCGCCAATGGAGATCCAGAAGTTGTAGTCCGCGAACTGCAGCGCGTAGTCGGCGTAGCGGCGCGGCATGCCGGCCAGGCCCACGAAGTGCATCGGGAAGAACAGCAGGTTCACGGAGATCAGGGAACTCCAGAAGTGCAGCTCGCCGAGCAGCTTGTTGGGCATCACGCCGGACCACTTGGGCAGCCAGTAGTAGGCGGCGGCGAACATGCTGAACACCGCGCCGGACACCAACACATAGTGGAAGTGCGCGACCACGAAGTAGGTGTCGTGGTACTGGAAGTCCACCGGGGTGATCGCCAGCATCAGGCCGGACAGGCCGCCGCAGGTGAACAGGATCACGAAGGCGATGGCCCACTTCATCGGCAGTTCGAAGGTCATGGAGCCGCGCCACATGGTGGCCACCCAGTTGAACACTTTCACGCCGGTCGGTACCGAGATCAGCATGGTCATGTACATGAAGAACAGGGTGCCGGCCAGGGGCATGCCCACGGTGAACATGTGGTGGGCCCAGACCACGAAGCTGAGCAGCGCGATGGAGGCGGTGGCGTAGACCATGGAGGCGTAACCGAACAGCGGCTTGCGCGCGAAGGTCGGAATGATCGCCGAGATAATGCCGAACGCCGGCAGAATCATGATGTACACCTCGGGGTGCCCGAAGAACCAGAACACGTGCTGGAACAGTACCGGGTCACCGCCGCCGGCGGCGTTGAAGAAGCTGGTGCCGAAGTGGCGGTCGGTGAGCATCATGGTCACCGCGCCGGCCAGAACCGGCATTACCGCGATCAGCAGGAAGGCGGTGATCAGCCAGGTCCATACGAACAGCGGCATCTTCATCAGGGTCATGCCGGGCGCACGCAGGTTGAACACGGTCACGATCACGTTGATGGCGCCCATGATGGAGGAGATACCCATCATGTGAACCGACAGAATGAACAGGTCGGTGGAAGCCGGGCCGTACTCGGTGGAGAGCGGCGCGTAGAAGGTCCAGCCGAAGTTCGGCGCGGCCGGGTTGCCGGCGCCGAAGGCGCTCATGAACACCGAGCTGAGCAGGATCAGGAACGCGAACGGCAGGATCCAGAAGGACCAGTTGTTCATGCGCGGCAACGCCATGTCCGGCGCGCCGATCATCAGCGGAATCATCCAGTTG
>CENM01039572.1_pt1 | contig 11208 bp, 9 predicted proteins | sample 530261 | NCBI WGS metagenome assembly CENM01 (sample SAMEA2619854, study PRJEB7988) | marine metagenome | biome: marine biome (ENVO:00000447); feature: deep chlorophyll maximum layer (ENVO:xxxxxxxx); material: "saline water (ENVO:00002010), including plankton (ENVO:xxxxxxxx)" | depth 80 m
TGGGGTGCGGCACGCAGTCAAGGGCGCTCACATGAAGGCATCGATATCTTTGCAGAACGTGGCACGCCGATACAGTCAACCACGCAGGGAATTGTGAGTAAGGTTGGTGAGAATAACTTGGGTGGGCGCGTGGTCGTCGTGGTAGGGCCTGGCGGTGCTGGTCATTATTATGCGCATCTAGAAGACTATGCCGATATTGCGCCCAATGATTGGGTCAATCAAGGCGATATTATCGGCTATGTGGGTGATAGCGGTAATGCAAAAGGGACACCGCCACATGTACATTACGGTATTTATATCAATGGCAGTGCCGTCAACCCTTACCCGCTTTTGCAAAAAGACTAGGTATACTAAATTAGTCATGCTAAATAAATCCGCATGACGAGTCTAAACAATATGGGGCAATGCCTGTACTAATTTGTCGCAGCCGACCTTACATACGCGGCTGGAAATACCACGCTAAATGTCGACCCCTCTCCCTCTATTGAGTCAATCTGCAACTGCGCTTCGTGCTGATGCAAAACGTGCTTCACGATAGCCAGCCCTAATCCTGTACCGCCTGTGGCACGACTACGCCCTTTATCAATACGATAAAAGCGCTCCGTCAAACGCGCAATATGTTCTGGTGCGATACCAAGTCCATCGTCCTCAACGGCAAATCGGCACCCATCCGATGTCTGCGTCCAACTGATGGTAATATTACCGCCTTTTGGCGTATATTTAATCGCATTGATGACTAAGTTGGACAAGGCGCTGATCAAGTACACCTCTGACCCATATAACCCATCATAAGTATCTATGTGCAAATGAATGGTGTGCTTGTACGCTTGGTTATATGCCTGTGCATCATCATAGATATTGGTGAGGAGTTTGGTCATATCGACATCATTAAACTCATGCGTCTCTTCGATTTCAATCTTGGAGAGCAGTAATAAGTCATTTACGATTCGATTCATACGGGCTGTTTGCTGGGTCATCAGCTCAAAACCGCGACGCCACTGCGGCGGCATGTCTGGTTGGTGAGAGAAGTTCTCCAAATAGCCCATCATTACTGTCAGCGGTGTGCGTAGCTCGTGCGAGACATTCGCCACGAAGTCTTGGCGCATTTGCTCTAAATGCTGCACGCGGGTCACATCATAAATAAATAATAGCTTCTCATCACCAAAAGGCGTGAGCTCACACTTTAGATAACGACTGGGATCGCGCCACGATTCTATATGAATACCATCATTGGGCAGGGTGGTGTTTTGATAGTACTGGCGAAACTCGGGCACAATGATAAAGTCAAACACACTTTGGCCTTTGTCAGCTGGCTGCAGTGACAAGAGATCCTGCGCCGCCTGATTCCACCACTCTAACCCATCATCTTCATTCAGTAAGATGACCGCATCTCGCAATGCTCGCAGCGCACTTCTGATTTTCTCTAATTGCTCCGCCGCATTTTGGCTAGCGATTTGTACTGGCGCATCTTGCTGGTCATTATTATAGTTATGGTCTTTTTTCTTTTTTGCTGGCGCTATCTTGTTCATTTCTTATCCTTACCACTATCCGCTATTTTATTTATTGTTATGGTGGCATTGTTCATACAAGATCAAGTTATCAAAAATCAACTTATATAAGATTAGCTTGGCTCAATAAGACTAGAGAACCGATAGCCTGTACCGCGCACCGTTTGTATCAATGTATCACAATCATAAGGGCGCAATAGTTTACGTAGACGCTTGATATGTACATCAATGGTTCGATCTTCGATATAAACGTTACCGCCCCAAACCTGATCGAGCAGCTGCGTTCTTGTGTAAGCGCGCTCTGGGTGACTCATAAAAAATGCTAATAAGCGATATTCTGTTGGGCCGACCTCGATGACTTTTCCTGCGGCTGTCACGCGCTGGCTTTTGGTATCGAGACTCAGCTGACCAATTTCGATAGGCTTGTCGCTACTCATCGCGCTACTACGGCGCAAGACCGCTTTGATTCTGGAAATCAGCTCGCGCGTCGAAAAAGGCTTAGTCATGTAATCATCTGCACCTGCATCGAGGCCGTGAACCTTGCTGTCTTCTTCGCTTTTGGCCGTTAGCATAATGACGGGTATCTCAGAGAGCATCTCATCGCTTTTGAGCATACGACAAAAATCAACACCGCTCTTGTCTCCGGGCAACATCCAATCTAATAATATTAATGACGGTCTATGATCGACCACTTGCTGATGCGCTTCTGATACGTCAGCCGCTTGTAGGCTATCAAACCCAGCCATTTCTAGCGTCATCACAACCATTTCACGAATCGCAGGTTCATCTTCAACAATCAAAATTTTCTCATTATACATAGGACATTCTCGGTGTTAGCGGACAAAATCTGGCATATAAAAAGGCGATAAATACTCACCAGTCTCTATCTATTAAACGGATTAATTATGACAGCCTGATGACACTCTGATGTCAGATCTCCAATAGAAAATTAAGTGGTCCATCATTGATGCTTTCAACTTGCATATCAGCGCCAAACTGACCAGTGGCTACATTCGGATACTGGGTTTTGGCATAGTCGATGAGTTGCTCGAACAGCGCTTGGGCCGCATCAGGTGCCATCGCGCCACCAAAGTCAGGGCGGCGACCTTTATCCGTTTTTGCCATCAGCGTAAATTGTGACACTAATAACAATCCGCCGCCGACTTGCTGGACGTTTTTATCCAGTTTACCAAATTTGGCAGGATCGTCATCATTTTCAAAAATACGATAGGTCAATATTTTGTCAATCATTCGCTTGGCGGCGGCGAAATCATCATCATGACCCAACCCAATATAGGCCAATATCCCATGATCAATTTTGCCAACACAATGCTCATCGATAGTGACGCTGGCACGGCTCACTCGTTGTATCAGTGCTTTCATTTACGACCTTCTTTATTTATAAATGGCTTACAGTTTATGGTCAGACAATAATACGCTGTCCATGATAAAATATGGCCATTAACTTGCCTATGCAATAATGACATCACATCCTATTTTGGTAGCCTTATTATGAATGTATTTACCACCTTACAACAGCTGGTACCGCAGCAAAAGCTCAGTAAAGTCGCTGGACGTTTGGCCGCCAGTCGTCATCCTTATGTCAAACGCACCTTTATCCGTGGTTTTGCCAAAGCTTATAATATCAGCCTAGATGAGTATGAGCGCCAGAGCCTTAATGCTTATGAGAGTTTTAATGACTTTTTTACCCGTGAACTAAAAGAAGATGCTCGCACCATCGATACCACCGCAAACGGCATCGTTAGTCCTGCTGACGGTATCATCTCTCAGCTTGGGCAAATTAAAGATCATAAAATGCTACAAGCCAAAGGGCGTCACTATGACGTTGGCCAATTGCTTGCTGATAGCGAAGATGGCCGTTATTTTGCCGATGGTAGTTTTGCGACAATCTACCTAGCACCTAGCAATTACCACCGTGTTCATATGCCATTTGCCGGTACGCTGACCAAGACTCGCTATGTCCCTGGTACGCTGTTTTCGGTCAACAATACCACGGCAGCTAATGTGCCGGACTTGTTTGCACGTAATGAGCGTTTGATCTGCATGTTTGATACCAAGTATGGCAAAGCGGCCGTTGTCATGGTAGGCGCTATGATTGTCGCTGGTATCGAAACCGTCGCCACTGGCAAAATTACCCGCACGGATGATATACAAGAAGCGGATCACGATATGCAGTTTGCGGCAGGCGAAGAGCTTGGTCGTTTTTATTTAGGATCAACGGCTATCGTAGTGTTGCCAAAAGCAGCAAAAGCCGACTGGCAAGAGACCATGAAAGCCAATAGTTTTGTAAAAATGGGTCAATTACTGGGTGTCACGAAACCGTAATTTATTTCTAATATAATAAAAAATAAAAGCCCAGTGAAGCGTATATCACAATGCTCAACTGGGCTTTTTTATACCTAGCGTTTTTATAGATTTACGCGTCGATCAACCATCCTTGCTGGGTCGCATAGTCAATATTGTGTGATAGCCATTTATGAATAGGAGCAAAGCTGTCTTGAATGAACGCATGTGCACCTGCGACTTGACTACGTGTCACTCCAAGCTCACGCCACGTTTTGCCTTCAGTATTTAAGTTGAGCAAAAATGGCAGTAAGCGATCGACCACTTTGAGTAGCGCAGTCTCTTTACTACTGCCTGTCTCTTGCGCCTCCCAAATCTCACTCAAATTGCCAATCCCATTGCCGCGTTCGCCTTGCAATCTGGCGATACCCGCTCGCTCCTCAACATGTGCATCATGACGCGAGTCGGCGTACAAAAACGTATCGCCCGCATCAATCTCGCCCAAATCATGTACCAGTGCCATCTTTAGCAATTGTTCATGATTGACATCCAGCTCAAACAACTCAGCGATCGACCAGCATGCCATTGCTAAGTGCCAAGAATGTTCGGCAGAGTTTTCTCTGCGATCGGTCTCAGTCACGTAACTACGGCGATTCACGCGTTTGAGCGCATCTAGCTCTAGTAAGAAATGAGTGACGTCCTCTATATCGATAGTTGTAGCAGATTTTTGATCGGTCAATGACGTCAGTGTGTTTGAAGACATATTTCTCTCTGATTTTTTGATAATTTTACACATTACGGTGTGGCTAACAACAAAATAGCGCTGATGTTATCAAGCGCTATCTCTTATAAGTCATTGGGTCAAATGACTGAGCACCCTATTATATAACCATCTACTTAATCAAATTCAGAATGGTTTTGAAGGCAGGGTCTTCACTGCTACGGCACAACTCAAACAAAATGGTTTCTACTGTCGAGATTATCCCACCTGCACGGCGAATACGGCGAATGGCTTGTTTTTTGTCGTATGGAAAACGCGAGCCAACAGCATCGCCAATAATGACCGGTTGCATCCCATTGTCTAGCAAATCAAGCGCGGTCTGTAGCACACAGACGTGTGCCTCAACTCCGATAAGCAATACGGTACTACGGTTTTGCTGCGCTAAATGATGCCATGTGTCATTGTTATCGCAGGCACTAAATGTGACTTTTTCAAAGCTCTTTGCATTGTCGCCCTCTAGCACATCACGAAGCTCTGGCAAGCTATCGCCCAATCCTTTTTTATACTGCTCGTTGAGCATGATGGGGATACCAAGCGCTTGCAGTCCTTTGATTATGGTCACTGTTTTTTTGACGATATTTTCGTGATCATAGATATGCGGCGTTAAGCGCTCTTGTACATCGATAATCATCGCTTGGGTATTTTCACGAACGATTCGGTAAGTGCGGTCGGTAATCATGGTAGACATAGTACACTCCTTGTACGGCTGATATTTATTATAAAAAGCTATTTTAAAATGACCATCATTAGAATTTTCATCAATAATAGTCTTAGCTCAGCTCACCCTTATTTAGTCACAGTTTCTTGAATGCGTCAATGGAGATAATTTTCATACGTACCTGTGTGCTCTTTACTACGCCAAGCATTAACTCGCTCATTATATTCACAAAAAACCCCCAGCCATCACGGCTAGGGGTCATTATTAGAATATTTTTAATCAACAAATGTTACAAACTGGTTGCCGATTTTAAAATTAAACACGCTCGATAATAGTCGCGATACCTTGACCCAGACCGATACACATCGTCGCTAGACCGATTTCGGTATCTGACTGCTCCATTGCATTGAGCAATGTCACTGTGATACGAGCACCTGAACATCCTAGTGGATGACCTAGAGCAATCGCGCCACCGTTGATGTTGACGATATCTTGCTTGTCCGTCAAGTTCAACGCTTTTAAGACTGATAGGCCTTGTGCGGCAAAGGCTTCGTTTAACTCGATGGTTTGCATGTCATCGATGCTCATGCCAGCACGCTTCAAGGCTTTGTTGGTGGCTGGTACAGGACCATAACCCATAATCGCTGCGTCACAACCAGCGACAGCCATGCTACGAATACGAGCGCGCGGCTTTAGACCAAGATCTTTGGCTTTTTGCGCGCTCATGACTAGCATCGCTGACGCACCGTCAGATAGTGCAGATGACGTCGCAGCAGTCACTGTACCGCCTTTAGGGTCAAAGGCTGGGCGCAGTTTTTGCATTTGCTCCATCGTCGCATCTGGGCGAATCACTTCATCGACGGTACATAGCTGCAGGCGGCCATCTGCATCATGACCTTCGATGCCGATGATTTCATTATCAAAACGGCCTTCAGTGGTCGCAGCCCATGCACGGCGATGCGATTCAAGACCAAACGCATCTTGCTCTTCACGCGTAATGTTATTCATACGGCCTAGCATCTCAGCGGTCAAGCCCATCATATTTGAGGCTTTTGCATAGTGCTTAGAAGCGGCAGGGTTTAGATCAATACCATGCATCATGCCGACGTGACCCATGTGCTCAACACCGCCAATGATAAACACATCACCTTGGTTGGTCATGATTTGTGCAGCTGCGGTATGTAGTGCCTGCATAGATGAGCCGCACAGACGGTTAACCGTTTGTCCACCAGCAGTCTTTGGAATACCTGCCAATAGGCCAATGTTACGACCGATGTTCATGCCCTGCTCTAGTGTCTGGTTGACACAGCCCCAAATAATATCTTCGATGTCATTGGTGTCAAAGTCATTACGTTCGACCAACGCGCGTACCAGTTCAGCGGATATGGTATCCGCACGTACATGGCGGAACATACCGTTTTTAGATCTTCCCATCGCCGAGCGTACGCCATCTACGATGACCACATCTTTTGGACTTAAAGTTGTCATACTATCTTCCTTTTCAATTTTTATTGTCAGTGTTGTCGATTTAATCGGGCTCTATAGCCATCTATCACGCGATCCGTACATCAGTACGATAACTATCTAGATGTTTTCGCGCTGGATATTATCGCGGCAGGCCAGACCTGATAAAACCGACCAAAACGGTGTGTCTGCTATTTTTTTATCACCGATAGCGACGTCAGCAAACGCACCCCACTTATCCTAATACGGTATGCTCGTTACGCTGTGGCGTAAAAAGTCTCGCCAGCGGCTGCCATGTCGCGAATCTTTTGCGGCGCTTCATAAGCTTTGCCAAGGTGTGCGTATTTTTCGCATAGTGCCAAGTAGTTATCGAGACCCATTTGGTCGATATAACGACAAGGACCACCGCGGAATGGCGGGAAACCGACACCCATAATCATTGCCATGTCAGCCTCGGCAGGCGTGCTCACGATGTTGTCTTCTAGGCAGCGAACCGTTTCGTTGCAGAAAGCCAGCATAGTGCGGTCGATGATCGCTTGATCGTCGAATTCTTGCTTCTCACTGTCAGTCGTGGCTTTTAGTAACTCGTAAGTGGCTTCATCGGCAACTTTCTTTGGCTTACCGCGCTTGTCAGTTTCATACTTATAGAAACCTACGCCGTTTTTCTGACCGAGACGCTCATTCTCATATAGATGCTGGATGGCGCCTTTATAGTCTGGTTTCATGCGATCTGGGAAACCATCCGCCATCACTTCTGCGCCATGTACACCTGTATCTAGACCGACCACGTCGATTAGGTATGCAGGGCCCATTGGCCAGCCGAATTTTTCCATGACTTTATCAACATGGGTAAAGTCAGCACCTTGCTTGAGCAATAAATCAAACGCGCCAAAATATGGGAACAAGACACGGTTGACCAAGAAACCTGGGCAGTCATTAACCACAACTGGCACTTTACCCATTTTTGAGGCGAGTGCTACGGTAGTCGCGATGGCTTCTTCAGAAGATTTTTCACCGCGGATAACTTCAACGAGTGGCATGCGATGGACGGGGTTAAAGAAATGCATACCGACGAAGTTTTCTGGACGCTCAAGCGCTTCTGCTAGGAACGTAATTGAGATAGTCGAGGTGTTTGACGCTAGGATGCAGTCGTCTTTTACTAGCCCTTCTACTTCTTTTAGAACTGCACGCTTCACATTTGGATTTTCTACGACCGCTTCGATAACGATATCAGTCTCGCTAAAGTCACCATAGTTCAAAGTAGGACGGATGCGGCTTAAGGTTTCACCCATTTTCGTTGGGGTCATCTTCTTACGTTCAACCATTTTACCAAGCAGTTTGCTGGCTTCGCCCATACCAAGATCTAATTGCTCAGACTTGATATCTTTCATGATAATTGGCAATCCTTTGCTGGCCGCTTGATACGCGATACCGCCACCCATGATACCAGCGCCTAGTACAGCGGCCTCATTGATATCATGTGCAAGCTTGCTGTGTTTTTTGGCCAGTTTTTTGACTAGCTGATCGTTTAAGAATAGACCAACCAAGCTCTCTGCTTGCGGGGTTTTAGCAGCTTTGGCAAAGCCAGCAGCTTCAACTTCAATCGCTTTGTCACGTGGTAGGTTGACGTGCTTTTCAATCGCTTCAATAGCAAGAGCTGGTGCTGGGTACTGCTTAGGATTGGCTTTAGCAAAAATAGCACCTTTGGCACTATTAAATGCCATAGCTTGCTCAAGCTGGTTTAGCTTAACAGGAGCCAGTTTTTCTTCACGTTTTGCTTGCCAATCAAGCTCACCTGAGATACATTTTTTGACCAAATCAATGGCTGCATCTTGCAAGTCGTCAGCTGGTACGGTTGCATCAACCAAGCCGAGTTTTAGCGCATCAAGTGGTTTTTTTGGTGTGCCAGTGGCGATAAGCTCAAGCGCGTTATCGATACCAATGATACGCGTACTACGAACCGTACCACCGAAGCCTGGGAAGATACCTAGCTGAGTTTCTGGTAGACCGATAATCGCTTTGTCACTCATGACGCGGTATTCACAAACCAAGGTCATCTCACAGCCGCCGCCCATTGCCGCGCCATTGATGGCAGCCACTTTCGGGAATGGCAAATCTTCAAAACGATTGAAAGCGTCATTGATATGAACGACCCAATCTTTGATCTCGCTTTCTGATTTTTTGAAAGAAGCCACAAACTCTGTGATATCAGCCCCAGCGATAAACACGCCTTTGCCTGAAGTGACGATAAGACCTTTGACGTCGTCCGCTTTTTCTAAAGCAGTCACGGCTTCACCAAACTGCTTGTTGGTTTCGGCATCAAATTTGTTCACGCTCTCATTTTCGGCGTTGTAGTGCATGTTGGCGATGCCATCTTCTAGCATTGTCACCGTGATGCGATTTCCTTGGTATACCATTTGAAACTCCTTTCTATATAACGAAAGCTACGTTTTGAATTAAAATAAATAGCCAGTTACTGTTAGTAAAATGGGTAATAGCACTGTGCGCCGCCTTCAAGACAAACATCGTCATGACGACAAACCACTAGCGGGCGCACAGTGAAGATATCTTTATTATCCAGTGCTCATGATTTGATACTTATTTTGACGTCTCTTGTACCCCATCACACGGCGCTTCATTTATATGTTGCAAATACCGCTATTAAAATACTGACTGAGACATGGTTTAACACTGACAATTGCTGAAGTAATACGCTCAGTAAAAACCCATTACAGTTGACATCAGACCATTTTCACGTCAATTAGTGTAGGGGATTATGCCCCTAGCTGTCACAAGCTAATGCCATACTCGCAAGTCACTCTTAAATCACCTGTAGGCATTTACCTTATGCGCAAAGTGTTTTAGTGAATACTTGTATACTGAGTTGCTATTTTGAATGTATTCGGTCTTGCTCGTCTTTACGGTCTACCACCTTAAGGGTGATAAACCGTTGGTGTAGCCCAATTAATATAACTTACTTAGCTTGCGCTTTTATCAAAACATATTCAACCAGCAAGTGACATCAGCGATACGTAACCAAGACTTGTTGTAAGATTACGTTTGTATTGCCTCGTTTTTGGATAAATCAGAGCTATAAAATGCAAAAAACAAACGATTGATACCGTGTCTCACACGAGCAATATGGCCTATCATGCTACACTAATACCGTTTTTACCTTGTCCTTAATAAATTTTCATTGTATCCCTGATAAATGGTTGGATTATGACGGTTTCCCTTACTTCTAGCGCTACCTCTTCTGGCTTTGCCCCTTTTAACGCTGTCTCTTTTCAAAGCACTGAGCAATTTCATGGTGCTGTGCGCGCGCAACTGGCGCAAGATATTGAGGTCTTGTTTGCTTATGCCAAGCTGCCTAGTCCACTGGTAGATGCCTGTCGTTATGTCATAACGGGCCAAGGTAAATTGGTGCGCCCATTGATGGTTGCCAGTGCTTTTGCCAGTATTAATAGCGGTAATAGTGAACGTACAGACGAGCGCAATGACGACATCGACATGCTCAATGCTGATCTAGACTCATTGCTAGAAAACGACTCAGACTATGATATGTCGCGCCGTGCTGCATTGGCCGTAGAGCTACTACATACCTATTCGTTGGTGCATGATGATTTGCCATGTATGGATGATGACGAGCTGCGCCGTGGGCAACCGACTGCTCATATTGCCTTTGATGAAGCGACGGCACTGCTGGCAGGCGATGTATTGCAGACGCTCGCGTTTGAAGTATTGACCGCAGAGATGCCAACCTTTGCGCCATTCGATGCCAATATCGCAAGTCAGCTGCTCGCGATATTTGCGCCGCGCGCTAGACGCATGGTGTCAGGTCAGATGCTGGATCTCAATGCCGAAGCCAGTACTGATATTGTGCAAAACGATTTAGAAGCCATCCATCGTGACAAGACAGGTGCACTGATTGAAGCGGCCATGCTTATGGGCGGCGTCTGTGCTGGCGCAACTGCCCCGCAGCGTATGGCATTGCAAGAGTGCGCCCAATATATCGGTCTTGCCTTTCAAGTTCAAGACGACGTGCTAGATGTCACCATGACGACTGATACCCTTGGTAAACCTGCGGGTAGCGATGAAAAATTAGATAAATCCACCTATGTAAAGCTGATGGGGGTTGAGCAGGCGACCAGCTATGCGCAAGCGCTATTTAACGATGGACGCGCGGCTATTTCTCATGAACTAAATAGTCGTGAGCTTAGCGACAATGAAGATAACATTGGCAAAAATAATGACGCACTACTGGCACTGATTGAATGGCTGTGGTCACGTAAGAAATAACTTAATAAGCGTCATTATTCTAAAAAATAGCGAGTGGTCAACATGGACAGTAACCCTACCCCGCGCATTTACCTCGGCACTGGTGGCTATAGCGACACGGATTTGCTCGGTACGCTGTACCCACAAGGTACTAAAAAGACCGACTTTTTACGTGAATACGCCAAACAATACGGTGCAGTCGAAATAAACAGCAC
>CENM01001821.1_pt1 | contig 11194 bp, 9 predicted proteins | sample 530261 | NCBI WGS metagenome assembly CENM01 (sample SAMEA2619854, study PRJEB7988) | marine metagenome | biome: marine biome (ENVO:00000447); feature: deep chlorophyll maximum layer (ENVO:xxxxxxxx); material: "saline water (ENVO:00002010), including plankton (ENVO:xxxxxxxx)" | depth 80 m
TGCCGGGTGGCTTCGCCACCCTTTCGCGGGCGGGGCCCGCTCCTACAAGGTGCCTCGACCTTACGCTATCCGGGCAAAGGCCGGTCGCCTTGCTGGAAGCATTCATCCGCCAGCACGTCATCGCAGCGGGTGGGCTGCAGGGGCATCACCGAGATGTGGCCGTCGCGCAGCGCGACCACGTCGGATTGCGGGTGGTCGATGCTGGACGGACGGCGCTCGAAGGACAGCCAGTGGTAGGCCAGCCCGCGGCCGTCGGTGCCGTGCACCAGGCGCGGCCCGGCGATGCCGCCGCCGATCTGCCGGGTGAAACGGCTGCCGCGCAGCTCCGCCACCGGCAGGTCGGGGAAGTTGATGTTCCAGCAGGCGCGCTGGTAGCCGTCGCGGTCGGCGCCGGCCTGCCACAGCTCACGGATCAGACCGGCGGCGTAGCGGGTGGTGGGCGCGTAATCGATGGCGGCGCGGTCGACGAACGCCTGGCTCAGGGCGATGCCCGGCAGGCCCAGGTGGGCGGCGGCGAGCACCGCGCCGACGGTGCCCGAGTACATCACCGAATCGCTCAGGTTGGCGCCGCAGTTGACGCCGGAGAGCACCAGATCCGGCGCTTCCTCCTCGAACCACTCCGCCATGGCGAACATCACGCAGTCCGCCGGCGTGCCGGACACCGCGAAGCGCCGCTCGCCGTGGTGGTAGACCCGCAGCGGCGTGTGCAGGGAGATGCCCTGCCCCACCCCGCTCTGGTCGTGCTCCGGCGCCACCACCCAGACTTCCTCGGCGAGCTGCGCGGCGATGTCCTCGGCGACCTTCAGGCCCGGCGCGTCGATGCCGTCATCATTGGTCAACAAAATCCTGCCAAACGGCTTCATATAAACCCCGAAAAAAGTTAATAGTTAACAGTTAATAGTTAATAGTTGGGCGGCTCCGTCGCTGTAGCCGTGCCACGGAGCCGCCCAACTTTTAACTGTTCACTGTTCACTGTTACTTGTGTGTGCGTGCGATCTGCCAGCCGCGCTCGGCGATCAGCCCGGCCCGCTTGCCCACTTCCAGGGCGTTGCGGTTGCTGGCGTTGCCTTGCAGGGCGCGGGCGTAAACGCCTTGCAGAATAGCGGCGGAACGGAACAAGGCAAAGGCCAGGAACACCGGCCAGTCGTTGATGCCATCGCGGCCGGCGCCTTCGCAGTAGCGCTGCAGCAGGCTCTGCTCGTCGGGGATGCCGCGGGCGCGCAGGTCCAGGCCGTCGAGGCCGCGCACGCCGTTAACGCCGTGGGGCATGTGGTACGGCAGGCAGCAGTAGGCCAGGTCAGCGAGCGGGTGGCCGATGGTGGCCAGTTCCCAGTCAAGCACCGCCACCACGTCGGGGGTGCGGTTATCCACCAGCAGGTTGCCGAGGCGGAAGTCGCCGTGGGCGATGGCGGCGCTGTCGTCCTGGGGAATATTGTCCGCCAGCCACGCCATCAGGTTGTCCATGGCCGGCATTTCATCGGTCTTGGAGGCTTCGTACTGGGCGCTCCAGCGCTTCACCTGGCGCTCCACATAGCCCTTGGGCTTGCCGAAATCGCCCAGGCCGGCGGCCTGGTAGTCGACGCTGTGCAGCTTGGCCAGGGTGTCGATCTTGTCGTTGTAGAGATCGACGCGCTGGTCCTTGGGCAGCGCCTCCAGCTGCGGCTGGGTGAACACCCGGCCGGGCACGAAATCCATCACGTAGAAACTGGTGCCGATCACCGCGTCGTCCTCGCACAGCACGTGCATGGCCGGCACCGGCACCTCGCTGTGTTCGCCGAGCGCCTTCATGACGCGGTATTCCCGGTCCACCTGGTGGGCGGACGGCAGCACCTTGCCCGGCGGCTTCTTGCGCAGCACGTACTCGCGGTCGCCGCTCTGCAGCAAGTAGGTGGGGTTGGACTGCCCGCCCTGGAACTGGCGCACCTTGAGCGCGCCGTCGAGCAGATTGTGCTGTTCCAGGTACTCGGCGAGACGCGCCTCATCCAGGCGGTGCGCCTCAAGCACAGGGACGATTTCCGGTTGACCTTCCATAACTCTTCCTCGAATCAAGTTCGCGGCGCCGCTGTGGGAGCGAGCCTGCTCGCGAAAGGGTGGCGAAGCCACCCGGCAGGATTCCAGAGACCTTGTTGGTAATCCGCTTTATAAAGCCTCTGGTATCCTGCCGGCCGGCGTTACCGGCCTTTCGCGGGCAGGGCCCGCTCCCACAAGAGCTGTTCCATAATGCCGGTCGCTAACAAATGGTTTCGCCGCCGTCGGCGACGATGGTCTGCCCGGTGACGTAGGCGCTGGCCGGGCTGGCCAGGAACAGCGCCACGCCGGCGATGTCCACCGGCTCGCCGATGCGCCGCACCGGGGTGCGCTCCTCGGCGCGCTGGCGGCGCACCGGGTCCTCGGTGAGCGCCTTGGCGAAGTCGGTACGCACCAGGCCGGGGGCGATGCTGTTGACGCGGATGTTGCGCGGGCCCCACTCCACCGCCAGGTTGCGCGCCAGGGCCGCTTCGGCGGCCTTGGAGACGCCGTAGGTGCCGATGGTGGCGTTGCCGCGCAGGCCGGCGATGCTGGAAATAATAATCACGTTGCCGCCGCCGTTCTTGTCCATTTCCGGCAGTACCCGGTTGCACAGCCAGAAGGTGCCCTTGGCGTTGGTGTCCATGATCTTGTCCCAGGCCTCGTCGGTGAGCTCGGAGGTGGGACCGTAGACCGGGTTGGTGGCGGCGTTGCAGACCAGAATATCAATGCGGCCGAAGGCGGCCAGGGTCTCATCCACCAGGTTCATCAGGTCGTCTTTCTTGCCCACGTTGCAAGGCACGGCGATGGCCTCGCCGCCGGCGGCCTTGATCGCCTCGCAGACCTGGTGGCAGGGCTCCGGCTTGCGGCTGGAGATCACCACCTTGGCGCCGGCGGCGGCCATTTCCTCGGCGATCGCCTTGCCGATGCCTTTGGTGGAGCCGGTGATCAGGGCCACTTTGCCTTTCAAATCGAAGAGTTTGCTCATAAAGAATGTCCTCCGGACGATTCAGGATTCAGGATGCAGGATGCAGGCGCGGAAAACGTCATCGGCGGTTCCACGCCCGTGCCCGCGCATGACCGTTTGTGCGCGGGCACGGCGCGTCAAGGCGGCTCTGCCATGACCGCGCTGTATCCTGAATCCTGCATCCTGCATCGGTTCTTGTTATCGGTAGCGGCCCAGCTCCAGCTTGGCGATGGAATCGAGGTGCACCTCGTCGGGGCCGTCGGCCAGCCGCAGGGTGCGCAGGTTGGCCCAGGCGCTGGCCAGGAAGGTGTCCTGGCAGACGCCCAGGGCGCCGTGCACCTGAATGGCGCGGTCGACCACGTTGGCGGCCATTTCCGGGGCGATCACTTTGATCATGGCGATTTCCTGGCGGGCCACCTTATTACCGACGGTGTCCATCATGTGCGCCGCTTTCAGGGTCATCAGCCGGGCCTGCTCGATCTCCAGACGCGAGCGGGCGATGTTCTTGCGGATCGAATCGAACTGGGACAGCTTGCGGCCGAAGGCCTCGCGCTCTTCCACCCGCTTGCACATGGCTTCCAGGGCGCGCTCGGCGACGCCGATGGAACGCATGCAGTGGTGGATACGGCCCGGGCCCAGGCGGCCCTGGGCGATTTCGAAGCCGCGGCCTTCGCCGAGAATCAGGTTGCTGGCCGGCACCCGCACGTCGGTGAAGGTGATTTCCGCGTGGCCCTTGGGGGCGTGGTCGTAGCCGAACACGTGCAGGGCGCGCTCGATCTTCACGCCGGGGGTGTCCAGCGGTACCAGAATCTGTGACTGCTGCTGGTGGCGCGGCGCGTCCGGGTCGCTCTTGCCCATCACGATGGCGATCTTGCACTCGCTGGACATGGCGCCGGAGGACCACCATTTGCGGCCGTTGATCACGTAGTCGTCGCCGTCACGCTTGATCTCGGTGCAGATGTTGGTGGCGTCGGACGAGGCCACCGCCGGTTCGGTCATCGAGAAGCAGGAGCGAATTTCGCCGTTGAGCAGCGGCTTGAGCCACTGTTCCTGCTGTTCCGGGGTGCCGTAGCGGGCCAGCACTTCCATATTGCCGGTGTCCGGCGCCGCGCAGTTGAAGATTTGCGGGGCGATGGCGCTGCGGCCCATCACTTCACACAGGTGGGCGTAGTCGTAGTTGCTGAGGCCGGCGCCGTGCTCGCTTTCCGGCAGGAACAGGTTCCAGAGCCCTTCGGCTTTGGCCTTGTTCTTCAGTTCCTTGATGATCGGCGGCGGGGTCCAGCGGTCGTCGCTGTTGCCGTGCTGTTCGGCGTAGACGGCCTCGGCGGGATACACGTGGGCGTCCATGAAGGCGACGAGCTGGTCATACAGGGCCTGGGCCCGGTCGGAAAGGGGCAACATCGGGGGGCTCTCCTCGAGGTTATCTCGTGTTTATTCTGGCATTCGAATCGGCCCCGAAATGTGGCATGACCGGATGGTCGCGTCAAATTTTTCGGAACGATGTTCCGAAATTACTGACCGGACAGGGAGGGGCATTCGCGCAGGCTGCCGAGGTAGCAGTCAACGAAGTGTTCGGCCTCGGCTTCCAGATCGAAGGAGTCGGGGATCAGCAGCCAGGTGTAGAGCATACCGGTCATCTGCACGTGCAACATGGTGATGGCACGCTCGATGTTGAGGGTGTCGGGCAGCTGGCCCTGGGCGATGGCGTTATTGAGGGTGCGGCGGATCTTGTCCGAGCCGTCCAGGTAGGTTTCCTGCTGGCGGGCCATGAGCGGGTCGGTCTGGGCGGTGAACTCGCATTTGTGGAAGATAATTTCAAACACGCGTTTCCGGCACGGATCTCGCACGGTATCGTGGAGCACGTAAACCAGCAGCTCGCGGAGCTTGCCCAGCGGGTCGGTCTCGTCCGGGCTTTCCGCCTGTTGGGAGAGGGACTCCATGGGCAGACGGTGCCGTTCGGTCATGGCGACGAAGATGTCGTGCTTGTTCTTGAAGTGCCAGTAGATCGCACCACGGGTGACGCCCGCCTCCTCGGCGATGTCACTCAGGGAAGAGCGGGACACCCCTTTCTTGTGAAACACGCGCTCGGCGGCATCGATGATCTGCTCGCGGGTTTCGAGGGCTTCCGCCTTGGTGCGCCTGGCCATCGGCTGCTCCTGGGTCGTTCGTGGCTAAGGATTCATCCTTTATTCACTATACATACGTTTTTGAATGTATGTATACTCCCAAGCTGTTTTTCCATCCGCTTTTAATAGAAAAACCGAGGTTCCCATGCGCACAGCTCCGGTTGCTTTACCGATTGCCCTATTTCTCAGTCTCGCCCTCGCGGCCTGCGGCGGCGACGACCAGGCGGGCGGCGACCGGCCGCCGCCGGAAGCCGGCTTTATCACCGTTGAACCGGAGCCGTTCACCATCACCAGCGAGTTGCCCGGCCGCACCACCCCGCACCAGGTGGCCGAGGTGCGCCCGCAGGTCAACGGCATCATCGAAGAGCGGCTGTTCGAGGAAGGCCAGCTGGTGGAAAAAGGCGAGCCGCTCTACCGCATCGACGACAGCCTCTACCAGGCGGATGTGGAGAGCGCCCGGGCCGAGCTGGCGCGCGCCCAGGCGACCCTGAAGTCCACCCGGCTGCGCGCCCAGCGGTTCGAGAAGCTGCTGGATATGAAAGCGGTGAGCCAGCAGGAGTATGACGAGGCGGAAGCGGCACTGGGCGAAAACGAGGCCCAGGTGGCGGCGGCCCGGGCGGCGCTGAGCAGCGCCCGCACCAACCTGGACTACACCACCCTGGAAGCACCGATCAGCGGCCGCATCGGCCGTTCCACGGTGACCGCCGGGGCGCTGGTGACCGCCAACCAGGCGCAATCCCTGGCGACCATTCGTCAGCTGGACCCGATCTACGTGGACCTGACCCAGTCCGCCCGCGAGCTGCGCCGCCTGCGCCAGGCGCTGGAAAACGGCGAGCTGGAAAAAGTCGGCGAGGACAAAGCGCGGGTCACCCTGCTGATGGAAGACGGCAGCGAGTATCAGGAAGAAGGCGTGCTGCAGTTCTCCGAATACGCGGTGGAAGAAAGCACCGGCTCGGTGACCCTGCGGGCCCTGTTCCCCAACCCGGACGGCGACCTGCTGCCGGGCATGTTCGTGCGCGCCAAGCTGCCCGAGGGCGAGCGCAGCGAAGCGATTCTGGTGCCGCAGAAAGGCATCGCCCGGGACTCCACCGGCCAGGCCACCGCCATGGTGATCAACGACAACGATCAGGTGGAGCGCCGCAACGTGACCACCGAGCGCGCGGTGGGCAACCGCTGGCTGATCGCCGAAGGGCTGAGCGGCGGCGACCGATTGGTGGTGGAGGGTCTGCAGAAGATCCAGCCGGGCATGACCGTAAAACCGGTGAAAGTGGACGAGGAAGACGCCGAAGCCGGCCCGCAAATGGAGAAAGGCGAAACCCCGCCGGAGCAGAAGCAGAAAGAGCAGCAGGAAGGGCTCGACGGCGAAAACCCGGCGTCCAGCGGCACCCAGTCGGGTGGCGGCGACAACCAGTAATCGGGGATTATCATGGCACGATTTTTTATCGACAGACCGATCTTCGCCTGGGTGATCGCCATCGTCATGATGCTCGCCGGGGTGCTTTCGATCTACAACCTGCCGGTGGAGCAGTACCCCACCGTGGCGCCGCCGGAGGTGACCATCGAGGCCACCTATCCGGGGGCGTCGGCGAAAGTGGTGGAAGACTCGGTCACCCAGGTGATCGAGCAGCAGATGAACGGCATCGACAACCTGCTGTACATCACCTCCACCAGTGATTCCGCGGGCAACGCCCAGATCGCGATCACCTTCGCGCCGGGCACCAACCCGGACATCGCCCAGGTGCAGGTGCAGAACAAGCTGCAGCTGGCCACCCCGCTGCTGCCGCAGGAAGTGCAGCAGCAGGGCGTGCAGGTGACCAAGTCCTCGGACTCCTTCCTGATGGTGGTGGCGTTCAACTCCAAGGACGGCTCCATGAGCCGTTCGGACCTGGCCGATTTCGTCGCCGCCAACGTGCAGGACCCGATGAGCCGGGTGCAGGGCGTGGGCCAGATTCAGCTGTTCGGCTCGCAGTACGCGATGCGCATCTGGCTGAACCCGGATGACCTGAACCAGTACAACCTGACCCCGGCGGATGTGATCGCCGCCGTGGAAGCGCAGAACAACCAGGTGGCCGGCGGCCAGCTGGGCGGCGCGCCGGCGGTGGAAGGCCAGCAGCTGAACGCTTCGATCATCGCGCAGACGCGGCTGGAAGACCCGGAGGAGTTCGAACGGATTCTGCTGCGCGTCAACGACGACGGCTCGCGGGTGCTGCTGGGTGACGTGGCCCGGGTCGAGCTGGGCTCGGAAAATTACCAGGTGCAGGGCCGCTTCAACGGCTCGCCGGCGGCGGGCCTGGGTATCAACCTGGCGACCGGCGCCAACGCGCTGGACACCGCCGAAGCGGTGCGTGCCAAGTTGGAGGAGCTGCGCCCGCTGTTCCCGGACAACGTGCAGGTATCCTACCCCTACGACACCACCCCGTTCGTGGAAATCTCGATCATGGAGGTGGTGAAAACCCTGTTTGAAGGCATCGCCCTGGTGTTCCTGGTGATGTTCCTGTTTCTGCAGAATTTCCGCGCCACGCTGATCCCCACCATCGCGGTGCCGGTGGTGTTGCTGGGCACCTTCGCGATTCTGCTGGCGTTCGGCTTCACGGTGAACACCCTGACCATGTTCGGCATGGTGCTGGCGATCGGCCTGCTGGTGGACGACGCCATCGTGGTGGTGGAAAACGTGGAACGGGTGATGGTGGAGGACGGCCTCTCGCCCCGGGAAGCGACGCGCAAATCCATGGGCCAGATCACCGGCGCGCTGGTGGGCATCGCCCTGGTGCTGTCGGCGGTGTTTATTCCCATGGCGTTCTTCCCCGGCTCCACCGGCGCCATCTACCGCCAGTTCTCGATCACCATTGTCTCCGCCATGGTGCTGTCGGTGCTGGTGGCGTTGATCCTGACGCCGGCGCTGTGCGCCACCATGCTCAAACCAATCCACGCCGACCACCAGAAAACCAAGGGTTTCTTCGGCTGGTTCAACCGTAACTTCGACCGCGCCAGCCGCGGCTACCAGGGCAAGGTGGAGAAGATTCTCGGCCGCCGTGGCCGCTACCTGCTGATCTACGTGGCGATTGTCGGCGTGCTGGCGTTCGCCTTCATGCGCCTGCCCTCGGCGTTCCTGCCCGAGGAAGACCAGGGCATCATGCTGACCCAGGTGCAGCTGCCGGTGGGTTCCACCCAGGGCCAGACCATCGAAGTGCTGAAGAAGATGGAAAACTACTTCCTCAACGAGGAAGAGGACGCGGTGGAATCGATCTTCACCGTGGCCGGCTTCAGCTTCGCCGGCCGGGGCCAGAACTCGGGCATCGCCTTCGTGCGCCTGAAGGACTGGTCGGAACGGGACCTGTCCACGGACGGCGTGCAGAATTTGGTGCAGCGCTCCATGGGCTATTTCTCGACCATTCGCGAGGCGGTGATTTTCGCTCTTAACCCGCCTTCGATTCCGGCGCTGGGCACCTCCGACGGCTTTAACTTCCAGTTGCAGGATCAGGCCGGGCTGGGCCACGAGGCGCTGTCCGAGGCCCGTGACCAGTTGCTGGCGGCCGCCAACCAGCACCCGGCGTTGACCGGCGTGCGCCACAACGGCCTGGCGGATACGCCCCAGTACAAACTCAACGTGGACCGCCAGGAAGCGCAGGCGATGGGCATCTCGCTGTCGCAGATCAACAACACCCTGGCGGTGGCCTGGGGCTCCAGCTACGTCAACGACTTCGTCGACCGGGGCCGGGTGAAACGGGTCTATGTGCAGGGCGACGCGCCCTTCCGCATGCTGCCCGAGGACATCGGCGACTGGTACGTGCGCAACGACACCGGCGAAATGGTGCCGTTCTCGGCCTTCGCCAGCGGCGAGTGGATTTACGGCTCGCCGCAGCTGGAGCGCTACAACGGCCTGTCGTCGATGAACATCCAGGGCAACGCGGCGGCCGGCTACAGTACCGGTGACGCCATGGCGGCGATGGAATCGCTGGCGGCGGACCTGCCGGCGGGCATCGGCTACGAATGGACCGGGCTGTCGTTCCAGGAGCGCCAGTCCGGCAACCAGGCGCCGCTGCTGTACGCGCTGTCGCTGCTGGTGGTGTTCCTGAGCCTGGCGGCGCTCTATGAAAGCTGGTCGATTCCGTTCGCGGTGATGCTGGTGGTGCCGCTGGGCATTATCGGCGCGGTACTCGGCGCCACCCTGCGCGGTCTGGAAAACGACGTGTTCTTCCAGGTGGGGCTGCTGACCACCATCGGCCTGTCGGCAAAGAACGCGATTCTGATCGCCGAATTCGCCAAGGATCTGGAAGACCAGGGCCGCGCCCTGCTCGACGCCACCCTGGAAGCGACCCGTATGCGGCTGCGTCCGATTCTGATGACCTCGCTCGCGTTCGGCCTGGGCGTAACGCCGCTGATGCTGAGCAGCGGCGCCGGCTCCGGCGCGCGTAACGCGATCGGTACCGGCGTGTTCGGCGGCATCACCGCCGCCACGGTGCTGGCGATCTTCTTTATCCCGCTGTTCTACGTGGTGGTGCGTAAATTGTCCGGCGTGCCGCTGACCGGTAAGAAAGAGGTGCGAGAATGAACCCGAAAGCTCTGACCGCGCTGCTCGCCACGCTGGCCATGGCCGGCTGCACCCTGGCGCCGGATTACCAGCCGCCGGCGTCGCCGGTGCCGGCCACCGCCGGTGACGGCGGGGCCGACGACCCGCTGGTGCTGCCGGGCTGGGAAGCCCTGTTTCAGGATCCACAGTTGCAGCAGCTGATCCGCACCGCGCTGAGCAACAACCGGGACCTGCGTCTGGCGCTGCTGGACGTGGCCGAGGCCCGTGCCCAGTACCGCATCGAGGGCTCGGCGCTGTACCCGGAGCTGTCCGTGGACGGCGACGGGACTCGCCAGCGCCTGCCGGCGGATCTGACCCAGACCGGCGACAGCGAGATCCAGACCCAGTACAGCGTGGGCCTGGGCGTGGCCGCCTACGAGGTGGATCTGTTCGGGCGGCTGCGCAGCCTGAAGCAATCCGCCCTGCAGCAGTATCTGGCCACCGAGGAAGCGCGCCGCAGCGCCCACATCACCCTGGTGTCGGAAGTGGCCAACGCCTAGCTGACGCTGCAGGCGGACCGCCGTAATCTGCGCATCAGCCGGGAAACCGTGGACGCCCAGCAGGAATCCCTGGACCTGGTGGAAGGCCGCGTTGATCTGGGCCTGGGTTCGGAACTGGAGCTGCGCCAGGCGCAGGTGGCACTGGAAACCGCGCGCGCCAACCAGACTCGCTTCACGCGGCTGGTGGCCCAGGACCGCAACGCCCTGGCGGTGCTGGTGGGCGCCCCGCTGCCGCCGCTGCCGGACAGCCCGGCGGAGGATCTGGACAGTGAGTTGGCGGCGCTGCCGGAAATCCCCGCCGGGGTGCCCTCGGCGGTACTGCGCCAGCGGCCGGATATCCAGCAGGCCGAATACAATCTGAAAGCGGCCAACGCCAACATCGGCGCGGCGCGGGCGGCGTTCTTCCCGCGCATTACCCTGACCGGCTCCGCCGGCACCGCCAGCAGCGAACTGTCCGGCCTGTTCGACAGCGGCTCGGAAAGCTGGTCGTTCTCGCCGAGCATCTCCCTGCCGATCTTCAGCGGCGGCCGTAACCGGGCCAACCTGGACGTGGCGGAAGTGCGCCGCGACCAGAACGTGGCGCGCTACGAGCAGACCATCCAGACCGCGTTCCAGGAAGTCTCCGACGCGCTGCAGGCGCGCGGCAGCTTCACCGAGCAGGAGCAGGCCCAACAGGCGCTGGTGACCGCCACCCGGCGCAGCCTGGCCCTGGCCGAGGCCCGCTATGAACAGGGCGCCGACGACTACCTGGCGGTGCTGGACGCGCGCCGCGAGCTGCTGAGCGCGGAGCAGGAGCTGGTTTCCGTGCGCCTGCAGAAACTGGCCAACCGCATCACCCTGTACCGGGCCCTGGGCGGCGGCGTGTTCCCCGACCGCGCCATCCAGCTGTCGACCAGAACCCCTTAAAAAATAAAAACAATAATCGAACAGCGTCTCGGGCATCCTGCCGGCAAGCTTCTTGCTTGCCTGGTGGGGACGAGCCTTGTGGGAGCGGGCCCCGCCCGCGAAAGGGAGCAAAGCTCCC
>CENM01039569.1_pt1 | contig 11133 bp, 9 predicted proteins | sample 530261 | NCBI WGS metagenome assembly CENM01 (sample SAMEA2619854, study PRJEB7988) | marine metagenome | biome: marine biome (ENVO:00000447); feature: deep chlorophyll maximum layer (ENVO:xxxxxxxx); material: "saline water (ENVO:00002010), including plankton (ENVO:xxxxxxxx)" | depth 80 m
TTTCAACCCAGTTGTCCAAATGGCTGCGCTTAAGCAGCCTGTTTATTACGCTCGATTTCGTGAATTTCTCCTGGATTAAGCGAGACAGGGGCGGTGACTTTCCTGTTTCAGGCGTGGTCCAATTAACACTGTATGCCGCTGTTTCGCACGTTGCTATACTGCACTACGTCGCTCTAGGCGCTCTTGATCTAAGCCGCTATGACGGTCCGATGGCGTGACACACTGGATGCCACTGTGCAGATGCTATTCGTTATCAGACCACTCAAACGCTAGCACTCTTTCTCTTACTACGCTCAGCGATGTAATACCTTTAGTGAGCCACACTGGGCGGTATTTAACGATGAGGAACAGCCACCTCTGTGTTAGCCTTGGAAACGCAGTAGCCACGGCAATAAGAAAAAAACGGATAAAGTCCTAGTTGTGATTGTGCTTGACTACCATAACCAAGTCAGTGACTTGGTAGACCCGAGGCTCCGAAAGCCTATTGTCCATGCTTTTCTGGCATCGGTCATTGATCACGATTCTATTTTATGTCCAGACAGACACACTGGTACAAGCCTTTATCTACAGAACATGGCATTGTCCACCATCGACTAATCACCCTTGATAAACAACGAGTCATTGGCGAAGAATACCATATTTAGAACGTGAATAGTTACATCAGTCGAGCAGACAACAACATTGTCATAGGTATGCACCTTTAAAGTCAGGCATTCTGAAAACCTGATCAAAAGCTAATCATTTACTCGTTACGAAAAATCAAGCTTAATTTTTACGTTTTATTTATACAAATAAAAATTATAAAAACCAGAAAAATCAAACCTACCAAGATATTGCCTCACTTCAAACCAACCCCACAACCACCTTATAATCAGATAGCACTCCCCAGCTTATTGCGTGCTGTTGAAAGGTGTTTATGGATATTAGGATTTTTATCACCCAACTCAATCGCATACTCAAACATTGGAATAGCTTCTTCATAGCGTCCAGTTATGTTCATCACCAGTCCTAACTGATAATAAGCAGCTGCATAGCTATCATTAACTTCTAAGGCCTTGTACTGCATTTCAATTGCTTCATCATAACGCTTTTGTAGCATAAGAGCTGCACCAATCTTTGAAAGATACATTGCTGACGTAGTAATTGATACTGCATCTGCTTGCCGAAAAGCTTCTTCCGCTTTTTCATATTGAACTGCCTGAATAGCTGACAAACCCAAATCACTAAATATTGCTTCATCTTTATTATTACGTGAAATAGCCTGCTCAAATTGTATAATAGCATCTGCATGATGCCCAAATTTAGCATAAAGCTTGCCCCTGTAGTGGTAAAGTGCAGCCCAGTCAGGACTAGCTTTAACCAACCCATCCATTAACTTATCCAATGATGAAAAATCAACTTCGTCAAAATAAAAGCCTTTCACAAACTCGCAAATATCGCGATATAAATTTAAACTAACAAAGAGTTTTAGTTCGGGATAAATAATGCGAGGCTGACGATTTTCAAGTCGGCTAGCAATCAGCTCCTTCAACATATTTCGTTGAGAAAGAAAATTCATTACATTATGAGGTCCGCCGTAGATAAAATGAACATTAAATCTACGATAACACAATGCAGGGTAAACGTTATATAGATCAGCCAAGTCTTCTGTACCCAAGAAAATGTCAACTTTTGTTTCTGGGCTTTGTGTCAACAAATTAAATGCGTCAGCATGACGAATTTTAATATGAGCCGCAGGATTATTAGGCAATCTATAGTCAAGAACAGTCTGGGGGGAAAAGAGAAGAGCTTGACCTGCACGTATCTTTGCCGCTGTAATCATTGCGGCATACCCTCCCATAGACCCCCCCATGCAGATAATCTTACTAGGTTCAAAACGATCTGAAATAGTACGAATAAGATCAACCATATCATCGATATTTTGCCAATGCTCTTTAACAGGATTCTGATACCAGCTGCGGCTTGCATCGCGAATAAACAATCGATTAATTGGGTAATCTTTCAGCAACTTAAAGCAGTTAAAACTACGTGCACCTGCACCGCTAAAAATAATCAGAAGACGTTCTGACTTATCAGACGGGATAAAATAAAAATAATCAGTATTATTAAACATAGCCTATCCTACACCTTATTAATATTTTCTTTTTTTTCTTTAAGTCTGTAAATACGACCATTAATATTGCGAATAGTAACTAAAAGATCACGCATCTCTACCAAAGGATTTTTAAAATTCTTTAAGCAGAAAATAAACACAACCCAGAGCAATCGCATATTCGTAACGTTAAAGCGAGGTATTGAGTCTACATAGTGATTATTTTTTGCATATTTCAATTGATTTATTATATTTGGACAAGGCAATTTTACAAACCTGCTACACCAAGTACTTTTACTAAAAACAAGATCACCAATTTGATGCAACCAAACCATATAACCAGAGCGTTTAAAAAGATCATTGCCCCAGTTTTTATTCACACCCAAGTCTCTAATAAACCAAGTTTCCTTATCCCAAGCTAAACTAGTGTATGCTACAGAAGATGATATCGTAGCGATACGATGAGAACGAGCTATTAGATGATCGATATCGTCTATAACAAACTCAACCCCCCCCTCTCCTGCTAACAGATTTTGACTAATCTCTTCTAAACAATACTTTAAATCATGAGAACTAGCATTCCCTTTACGTGCTCGCAATGCAACAACAATTCGCCAACTAGGATGCTGGCGAGCTAAAGCTATTAAGCATTTTATTAAGCTGGTACGGTCACGAAGAGTTTCAGGCACCACAGATTGTTCTACAAACAATAAATCAATGTCTTGAGGAATACTAGTAGTGGGAGGAGGGCTTATCCATGGTGCCCCAAACATCAACCCATTGTCTTTTCCTATTGTAGCCAGTGCTAATTTGCGATAGAGGAAGTAGTCACGCTCGCAATTGAGTAGTACTTGATCACATAGCAAACGAGTAGCTAAAGACTCAAAAATACGTAAGTGTAAAACGCCTGGGAAATAACCGATAATCTTAGGAAAAGTTATATTATCATAGGATTTAGAAACAAATTTTCTAATGCCATATATAAGTTTATTAAGGCCACGACCACCAAGGCCAGCTATAACCATATCTGCCTGCACTAAATCATCATTTAATTTTTTTTCTCTTACAGCATTCTCTATATCAATATAACTTAAATCGTGAGAAGCAAGAAGTTTTGAAGTTGTAAACCAGCTAACTTGAATGTTAGCCTGATCCCCTAGTAACCTACAGATATTATGAGCACCTTTAAGATAGGCGTCATGAGCAACTATTACTGTGATCTTAAGCTCTTGTTGCCAATTATCGCGCAATACGTGCTTTACCATAAGGAAACTCGTTACAGTCATAGCGTGGTAGTAAAAGCGGTCGCTTTTGTATATCCTCCATAGCTATATCAGCTGACCTAACACAAAAGCCATAGTTAATACTCTGCTGTTGTAGCTCCGTTAACACTTGTTCATTCCAAGAATCAGGGCCACCATAAGGATAACAAAAAGTATCTGAAGGATTGGGTAGCACTTCATTAAGGGTCTTTATGGACCCTGTTACTTCATGAGTCAAGCTTTGGCTATCAAACTTGGTTAGCAAGTTATGGCTTTTACCATGAGCCCCAAAAGTAAAACCATCACTAGCCATCTCAATTATTTGCTTGGGACTCATGTAAAATTGCAAAGCGACATCACTTTCTTTACCGACCAGTTGTTGAAATAGCTGACTTAACAGCATATCCTTGCAACTTGGCTTTAAAGAATAATTTACTATTCTTTTAACCTGCAAAGAAGTTTCATCCATATCCTGCATCGAGTACGGTTCTACTTTCAACCTTTCGTAAAAACTATTTATAAGCATACTATCATCTAAAAGCGTTTCTAGGACTTTCAACACACGAGTCCCTCCAAAACGACCAAGCAAATAGTGCACCCGATGCACATTTAGTAATTGCTGCGCCTGTAATGTTCCACTAGAAATATAAAAAACTCCCCAGTGACCACGTGCGTGAAGCTCTGGCCATACGTACTTATAATGATCTATTAGCCCATCATCAAAGGTTAAAAGCACTCCATCAGGTAGCTCTTGAGGGTCTCTTAAAGCAGCTTGCCACTGTTCTTGTTTAAGAATACCAAATTGCTTTTCAAAATAATCCAACTGACGACGAAAATCATCTAAATTAAGGTAATACAAATATGGTTGGGCCTTATCAAAAGGGCGAATATAGTGATACATTACGGATTTACAAGCCATCAGTGCACCTTATTTGGGCGTTCTTGATCCCCATCTGCTTTAAATACTGGCCCTTTAAAACCATATTCCATAGCACATTGAAGATCAATGTTTTCTGACACATAGGGTTCAAAGTAATTAGGGACAACTACATCACTTAAGCAGGCATTACGATTAATAAAACCACTTTTCTGTAGCTGCTCACTTAGCTCGCTATATACATAAAAATCCATATATTCAATTTCTTGACGCAGCAGGTAATCTTCAAACCAAGCTAGAGACTGGCCTAAAAGTAATAATGAACCGTATACATCAACTAATCGTAAAGCATTTGCTCCATTAGCATTCATTATGCGACCGATCACATAGCTGATCTCGTCGTCACACTCAATACGAAATAGCTTATAACAAATGAATGGGTTATTCACATACCGATTAATGAAGTATTCTACTCCACGCCCTCGGCTATCTTTGATATTCTTAGCATCTGCGTGCAACTGTTGTTCATCACCATCAGTTAGCTTCACGCTACCACTAAATGGTAGACAACTATATAACGGCAAGCAACCTCTCAATAGTTGGTAAGAATTCAAATAACGATTATAAATAAATAATTGATCTAAAGTCTTTACTTGATATCGTAGCAAACTATAAATTTTGCTAGCGGCTTCACTCAATCCCAACACCGCAATTGATCGTTGGGGATAACGCTTTTTGAGTTCTAGGATTAGACGCAGCCCAAGCCCTGGCGCACGAACGTCTTCACGCACTTTCCAGAGCGCTAGCCAAATTTCCGAATGCTCAGGTGTTGATTGATAGAATCTATCAGTATCGATATAGCCCAAAACACCTATAATATCGCCATCTTTTTTAGCCAACAAGAAATTGGCCCCTTGATTAGTTCCATAATACCAATCCAAGACTTTTTTTTCTCGAGATAAAATATGGCCTTTCCGCCAGTGTTGATCGATAAATCTCATCAACGCTGGCAACTCATCGCCATTACACTCAACGATCTGCATAACGGAAGTCAATCATTTCAATAAAACCAAGGCTAAACTGACAAGACGCTGCACTAACCACACCACTAAAGCAGTCATCAGCTATAATCCTTTCCCGCTTCATAAACTCGTAAACTGGCCGGTTTTTAGCGGTTTTTTCATAGCAGACTTCGACCTGATCAATACCTATTGATTGAGCATAACGAACAGCATAATCTAGCATTGCATGTTCAATATCACGCCCCATTACTCGGCAACTAAGAATAAAGTCTGTCAATTCAGCCCTGCTTTCGCTAACACTCAATCCTACCAAACCAGTCAGTCCCATATCACCAAAGCGGTCTGCAACGCGGAAAGCAAACATCTGATTACCAGCTTTAAGCCAGCGTTCTAGTTCTCCTTGCGTTAGGCGACGGGTACGCAAATTGAACTGATTTGTTTTATTTAGCAACTGGACTACGCGAGAAATATTATTATCATTTATAGTTTCAACTGTCAGTTTCATCTCCAATGAAACTAACCATTCACCTTTATCGGTAATATTGGCCTGTAGGGCACTGCGCTGTTTTTCTTGCAAGAACATCTGAGTTTTCTGACGATCTTCAGCTGACAGGCTAGCAACTGAAAAGCATGTCAATTTTCGCAAAGCAGTAACATATTCACATGGATCTTCTGGCCACTCTGGAACAAATACCTCTGGTAGCGCTTCAGCAATACGGCCACGCTCGACTGGGTTATCGTCAATAAATACGACCGAATGAAGACCTATGTTTAAATCGTTAGCAATAGCCAAAATATTAGCTGCTTTATCTTCCCAATTGATACGCCATGTGGAAAAATCTTCCAGACCCAGTTGCATCTCAGGATGAGATCTGATTGCTTCCAAAGCATTATCTTCGTAGTTCTTGCTGGCTATAGCAAGTGCAATACCACGATTTTTCAGCGCTCTAATCTCTTTTTGGAATTGGGCAAAGGCCTCACCTACGGCACCTGGGGCACCTAATTTCAGATTCTCGAGTCCATCATCACCTAAGATACCTCCCCAAAGGGTATTATCTAGGTCTAATACCAGTAGCTTTCGGCTACGACCATTAATTGCATCAATAGCAGCTATTAAGTCTTCGGCAACAGTGCGGAAAACTTTTTGACTAAATGGTATCTTACCAGCATGATATAATTTACCATTATAAAAATTATCAGTATGAAACCAACGGTTTTGGTCCAAACACCAAACATTTCCTAAAGGCGATAATGCTGTATAGAGCTTCAAATTTAGCTCAGCTAATAAAAAGCCGGGGTTACCTTCTGATAGGTTACTCAAACCACTGCCTTGCATATGGGCAGGTAGTACGAAATTTGCAACCATCACGCCTTTACATCTAGCAGCCAATTGATTTATTAGAGCAACATAGCTATCTAAATCATTATCTAATTGTGCACGGTCAAAATTTTCAAAATTTAGTGCTGCACTATAGCTTTGAGAGAAGCTGGCGAAGTCAAGCCATAAAAAGACTAAATCATCATATCCTTGTTCAATACAAGTATATATCGTCTGCATAAACTGCCCATAAGGCTGCTGCTCTACATGAATCGAGGAATTCAGATTTGTAACAATTCGCTCTAATCCTGTAGAGTTAAAATCAGTAATGATTTTCATTTTTCAACCTCACCATTAATACTTGGATAGCTTTCAACAAGAAGGCCAGCAAATTCCTTCAGATCCATATCAGAAACACTTTCTAAGTCTAAAGCAGAGAACCATTCCACTAAGGAGTGCCCATCTAGAACATCAGATCCCAAGTTTTGATCTAATTCAATCAATAATAATAAAATAGCAAATGAGTCAAACACACTCTCACTACCCAACAATTTTAGCTGGGGTTTGATCATATCATTTTCCAAGCCCTCCACTTGCATGGAAATATTGCTTATCGCTTTCATTACTTGTTGTACAGCCTGGTTTCGTAACTTAGTCATAGGCTCTCACCTTTAGCTTTTTTACCAATTAAAATGTATAATGCCCGCTCTATCTGAGTATTATCTACTACACCCATTCGAGACACACCAACCTTAGTCAATGCGCTGTCTAGAATATTTTCAAATGCTTCAGAACTATTTATATGAAACACCATTCCCTGCTTAATAAAATCACCATAGTTAAGAAGCCCCTGTTGACCAGAAACTATACTAGGTACACCAAAATAATCAGCTTCAATTACCGCCGTCGAGCATTCAGTCATGTGAATATCTGCGAACCTAATCAAAGTCATAAAGCTGACATTGTCAACTTCCTTGCCATATATAGCCTTACCTTTAAGTGAAGAAAGATCAATGCCTTGATGCTTAGGATGTCTTTTAATAACCCACTCAATGCGGTCTGAGGATTGCAGTATGATTTTTTCAAAGAGAGAAGGAAAAGAGGTCTGATCTTGTAAAGTTAATACTCCAACTTTCTTGTTTTTTTCAACACTGGGCGCATTCCCAAAATCACTAACAGGAGAAATCTTCTTACGCCCCTCAGACACTATATTTATGGTACTGCCACTTTTATTTAAAAGTTGGCTTTGCATCTTCAACAATGGAGCTGGCAACTTTTCATCCACAAAGTCTTTTTGCCGCTCTAGCCAAGGGAAACCACCGATTAAAGGTTCTACACCACACACTTCTGGGTCATCACCAAAGTTCTCACGTATCTTGTTAGCATCGTAATCTCCCCATACCCAGAAAATATCTGGAAGCAGCTCATAGCCTTGCTGTGGAATTGCCTGCCAGTGGTTATATACTGGGCTCCACCCTGCTTGCACACCATGCTGTAAATCTACAGTTTTAATACCCAGCTTCTTTGCCGCACAAACTAAAGCATAATGGTAATCAAAACCTACAAAAAAGACTGCTTTTGGATTATAACGCTGCAACAGTTGTAAGTAAAAATCACGCTGATGAAAAAACCACTCAACACATTCAATGTAACTTTTCTCATCAAAATTTGCCTCAGGCAAATGTTTTTGCACACGCTGTAGGAAGTCTTTTGGCCTGTCAGTTAAAGCAGCATAACCTATCTTTCGAAGCATCGGAGGTAACACTAAATCAACATCGTGCACTCGGTGCGGAGAAATCTCTCCAACTGTTTTAATCACTTCAACTTTCTTAGCATTCCCTACAGTGCGCGCGACTTCAAACACTGGATCAGTAATACGATTATATATACAGCCATTAATCCGAGTCTGTTCGGTGCCACGCAAATTAGTAAAAAACAAGAAATCACAGTGGGTGCTTGGTAAAGTTTCTAGTGTTTTTACCGGCAACTGTTGTGAATAATGCTCCTGCCATTCACGAGAAATGTAGAGCTTGGATGTATTTATTGTGGCTGTATTTTTCCCCTTATAAGCAGCTTGGCATCGCACCCAAAATACATGACGAAAGAAGGGCCACAACAATAAACCTGGAGCTGCGACTCCCCCTTGCAAACTATTGACAGGAAAATTGACCTCGAAGCTTAATAATTTTTCAGCCAGCTTTAAATCCTCGTTACGTATTTCAGGCACATCTTTTTCAAGGTTATTTTTTATTGGTTTTTTTTTCTCAACGCCATTTTTTTGTCTTTCTGGGTGACGTTCATTTGTTAACCTACCAACAATTAGGCCAAGTCGTTGCTGGTCCTCCGGACTCATGCTATCAACTTTCCTTATAGCCGCTTTTTTTTGTGCATCTTCAAAAAAGATACGTGGCGAATGCAAAAACTTACTAAGCTTACTCACTCAGAAACTCTCTTTGTGTAAATGACTCTGTTAACGATTGCGAAAAAACCATATCTCATTATATAGAAAGAAAATTATTCACATAGCGCCACATATCATTCTGGAGAAAACAAACAGATCATTAACTATCCATACTTCTACCTATTCTATATGGTTAGCCAATCATCCTTATCAGAAGAGTAAAGTTATAATCTACCAACATCGACCTTCCTCAACTGAGAGCCTTTTTTAATTTCTTTCGCAGCCTTTTTACCCATTAAACTATCATAATCTTCTGCCGAGAAATCACCTGTGCCTGGACGCTTCACCCAAAGATTTTCTTCCGTGAACTCATCACCCTCAGCAATATCAGTTTCAGCCACTACTGAAGCAAAAGCAAACTGCATAGTAATGCGCTCTTCTTCAGCCGCTTCTTTGGTACCACCACTTGCTTCAAAAATTGCTTTTGAGCCTTTAATGAGATCACTCAGTGCGGCAGGGTCCATTGAACATTCGATATCAGGACCAGGACGACTCATATCATCGGTGAAATGACGTTCCAATACTCGCCCACCTAACGCCACAGCACCCAAACATGCATAATTATCAACTGTATGGTCAGATAAGCCTACAATCGCATCTGGGAAATTTTCTGCTAAGGACACCATCCCACCTAAACGTACTAATTTGTAGGGGGTTGGGTAGACGTTGGTGCAATGCAAAAGCACGAATGGAACGTTAGCATCTCTTAAAATATTGACTGATTTTTCGATACTTTTAATATCGTTCATACCGGTAGAGAGAATAACAGGCTTGCCGAACGAGGCCACTAGTTTTAGAAGCGGGTAGTTATTGCACTCTCCAGAACCAATTTTATATGCTGGCACATTCATACGCTGCAACCGCATGGCTGCAGCGCGTGAAAATGGAGTGCTAATAAACTCCATTCCTTTAGACTGGACGTACTCCATCAGCGCCGTTTCATCTTCTTCATTTAAAGAACAACGCTCCATGATTGAGTAAATTGAAACATCTGCATTTCCAGGGATGACACTTTTGGCATCATCTGACATTTCATCTTCAACCACATGGGTTTGATGCTTAATGATCTGGGCACCTGCGCCATGGGCAGCATCCACCATTTCTTTGGCTACTGCTAATGAACCTTCATGATTGATACCAATCTCAGCAATTACAACAGGGGGTAAATCTTTGCCAACTTCAACAGAGCCAATTTTAAAAGAACTCATTTCTACATCTCCTTTGCTAAAATATTAGCTAATTTCAAGTCTAGCTCAGAGTCAATATCGATTGAACTCTTCGTATCCATTTCGTAAACTTCGATGGGTTGGGTGTAAAAAGTATTATTATCTATCAATGTGGAAATATCATTAATAAATAGTGCACCATTCAACCTCAACGCTTTAGGCATCTCTTGCCTTGGCATATCTAGAAAAGATACGTTTTTGATGACTTCTAGGCCTTTATCCGTTTCTAAAAAAGTTTTAAAAGGGTGATGTTCCGCTTCGCACACTGAAACCAAGGTTGCTGCATCTGTTTGTTTATACTTTGTAAGCGCTTTTTGTATATGCAAATGGCTCCTCAAAGGGCTTGTCGGCTGCAAAAGCACTACAGTGCCGTTTGTATAGCCTAAGTATGTAATTGCATGCTTAACAGCTTCAATTGACTTTGCAGCATCTCCTGCGAGTTCTTTAGGCCTAAATACTACTTCAGCACCGTAAGACTCACCTTCTTTTGCGATTTCTTTACCATCTGTGGTTAAAATCACACGATCAAACATCTGACTTTCTTTTGCGGCAAGCACTGCCCTGCCGATTAAAGAAACACCATCAACTAGCCGTAAATTCTTATTTATTACGCCTTTTGAGCCTTCTCGCGCTGTAATGACAGCAATTATTGGACTTTGTTCACTCATAAATCGACAAACCTTTTCTGGACTGGACGTTCCCAGAACTCTTCAGAGCGGACCGCTACAGCAAATTTTTGAGTGCTATCCCCATCACCAAACCAAGTACAGGGTGGAATATCACTTTTTACTTTTGCCAATTGGATACTTTCTAGTATTGACTCGAACGAGTAATCAGCATTAACTATGGAGCTTCCCATATAGCGATCACTTTGA
>CENM01039568.1_pt1 | contig 11109 bp, 11 predicted proteins | sample 530261 | NCBI WGS metagenome assembly CENM01 (sample SAMEA2619854, study PRJEB7988) | marine metagenome | biome: marine biome (ENVO:00000447); feature: deep chlorophyll maximum layer (ENVO:xxxxxxxx); material: "saline water (ENVO:00002010), including plankton (ENVO:xxxxxxxx)" | depth 80 m
CTTGATATATAATGTATCTGTTTTATTTAGGATTGACTATAACCGTTATTTTTTAAAAGCGTTGTTGTCATTATTTTTATTTTCAATTTTTATATTGAAACTTATAAAAACTACCTTCTATACCTTATATAAACCGTTTGTGCTATCCAATTCAATTAGTGCTAACAGTCTATTAATGACATTGATATACTCTATTTAATTAAATAGTGTAGCTGATTTTAAGCGCCAAAGTTGCATGTAAAGCATCAGTTAACAATAAATTCAAATCTATCAGAGTTTGGCCATTCATGGCTGAAAAGAACAAAAATTATCTGGGTCAGCGTCTTATCGGTAAGATGCCTATCTTGCTGTCAATACTGAGTATAAAGCATGAACTACGGTGACGTGTTTCGCAAAAGCGATTTAGGTAGAGCAGAAATAAAGTCTCAAAGTCTCGGTATATTGCCGCGAGAAGCGAGAACATTGCTGATTATGATTGATGGCAAACGCACGTATCAAAACTACCTTGATACGCTTGATAATAGCAAAATGTTTGCTGATTTTGGCGGTGTTGGGCCTTTATTTGAGTTGCTTTTAGAGCTTGAGTGTATTGAACTGATTGGTGCTGCTAACGCTAGTTCGCAAATCCAAACAGCGCCTCAGGTATCTACTGTAAACGAAGCACCTACTGTTCCTCAAGTACCAGTCGCTAAGCAACCTCAATCTACAGACAACTCATTTGATATCAGTACTGAGATAGAGTTCGATCGTACTTTTAATAGCAAACCGCCAAGCAAAATTGCAGAGACTGGCAAAAAGTCTATCGGTAGTATGTTTAAGGCAAAAGTTGCTGGTGCCAACTATGGAACCCTTAAATCTGACTTGGCGACCTACATTGAAAAAAATGCACCACCTGCAGAAGCTTGGGGCTATTTACTGAGTCTAGAGCAGTGTGAGGACAGCGCGCAATTATTACTGTTGGCACAAGAAGTACAAAAGAGCAGTAACGCGAATCTAGCACGTGGTATGAGCAAATTTATGAAAAAAATTCAACAGTCACGTTAGTACGGCCATTGATGAGTGATTAGCAATACCTGCACCGCCTTTTTTATAAATCTAGCAAATTAATTGGAAAAAATTATGGAATCAGTCGATCTCTCAGAGTCAAATAGTCTAAAAATGCGGCAGGGTGAGCATATCATTTTGCGTCTGACTTATATCAGCCGTTACAACACTGATAATGCTAATGGTGAGGTCACTCGTATCCTTGAGCAGGCTCGGCAAAACAATGAGCGCAATGGCATCACTGGTGCGTTGGTGTTTAACCATAACTACTTTTTACAAAGTATCGAAGGGGCTAGGCCGGTTATCAATGGCTTGCTTAGAAAGCTTGTGCAAGATGAGCGTCATCATTCTCTACAAGTCATAGAATGCCGTGAGGTTGAGCAGCGTCATTGGAACAAATGGTCAATGAAGTATTTGATTCCAAGCGATGAGAACAAGGGGCTGGCACTGAAGTTTTCGACAGGTAACGAATTCAATCCTTATTTGATGAGCACCAATCAGATTATGATGTTGATTGACACCTTATCAGAGCTTCAAGAGCAAGAAGAGCAGCGTGCCTCTCAAAAGAAAAAACCGTGGTATGCCCTTGGTTAATTGAGTAATGCCTATAAATGCGATCCGCTTTCATAATATTTGTATAAGAGAACAAACATGACATCAACACACGCAGATGCCCATATCTTAGTGAGCATGACCTATGCTAGCCGTGCAAACCCGAATGTATCAGCGACCGATTTCAATGAAATATTACAGCAAGCACAGATAAATAACGCTGCTAATAGTATCACTGGGATGCTAACGTTCAATAAAGATTATTTTTTGCAGACGATAGAAGGCCCAAGAGCGCAAATTAATCGATTGCTATACAGTCTCATTTCCGATGAGCGTCATCACGACCTACAGATTATTGACACACGTGAGCTAAAGCATAGGGAGTGGGCGAAATGGTCGATGAACTATGCGTCTCCGACCGAAGAGAACGCCGCAATCTATTTAAAGTACTCTACGACTATTGGTTTTAACCCTTACCTGCTAAATGCTGAATCTGCTCATGGGTTGATGAATGAGCTGAGTGCACAAAAAGGCTAAATAAAAGTCGTTAGGGTTTAGACAAGCATTCGTTCGCAAGCTCATATACTTTTGCTACAGCGCCTAATTATTAGATGCTAATAAATCAGATTTATTAATATAGTGTATGAATGAATGTTATTTTATTAAAAAATGAAAAAGTACTAATATTCAGGGAATACCGCATTTAAGAAATACTATAGAAAATAGAAATTTGTTGAGTTAAGTTTTGATAAGTAATTATTGTCGATAGCCATTTGCTATATAAGGTATAATGAATGCTTGTGTTTGCCAGCAATATTTTTATTATTCATGTTTATTAAAATAATTATGAATAATCTTTGATTAATCAAAAATCAAATTAACCCTTAAAAACTATTAATTTTTGAATAATGAATGAGTCATCATTCAGGTATCTCAATAGGTACAATGTCTCTATTGAGGTGATATTTTTTATCCGACAGTTGGACTTACTATGAGTAAAAATAACGCAATTGATTTAGATAACTTAAACGTAGATGAACTACGTGCCATCAGCGAAAATGCACAGCAGCTTATTGCCAAAAAACAGCATCAGCGTTTGTATGATGCTTATATTCAGTTTGAGCAAATTGCAGAAGACAGCAACGCTACGATTGAAGAGATCTTAAAAGCTGGTGAAAAACTAGAGAAAAAACGCAGTATTAAGTATCGCAATACTGATAACAAGGAAGAAACTTGGACTGGTCGCGGACGTAAGCCAACATGGTTGGTTGAAGCGCTAGCAGCAGGTCGTGACCTTGAGGATTTTGCTATCTAATTAGGCTATCCAATTAGATAGTTTTGAGTCGTAACACAGTACGGGACGGAGCTTATCAGTCTTATGGATAATGGTTTATTTACAATCATTTAGTCATAAACGCTGAAGCTTTGCAAAATAAAAAAGCCAGTATCTCTATTGCCAATATTTTGGTAAAAAGATACTGGCTTTTTTTCTGTCATCTATAGGTCATTGTTTGTTATGATAATGACGTTTTTGTCTTATATAAGAGTTGTGCAACCGTGGCCCAAGTATCTGAGTTGTCTCATAAGCGTCCCCGCAAGCTTTGGTGGCTGATCGGATTTGTATTGTTTGCCTTATTTGCCCTATTGCAAATGCCAGCGGCATGGCTAGTCCAAAAGTATGCACCCAATACGCCTTATGTGCAGCATGTGTCTGGCAATGTATGGCAGGGCTCTGCCATTTGGCAAATTCCTCTATCATCGACACCGCTCACAGGGATGGCCAAATGGTCATGGCAGCCATGGCAACTGCTCACAGGCAAGCTTGGTGCCGATGTGACTATCAACTCAGAGCAAACGAGGTTGAACGGACAGGTAAAGCTGGGTTTAAACTCATGGCAAGTTGATGATATGAGCGGAAAGATTGCTCCTGAGACTTTGGTAAGTGTGGTTGATTGGCAACTGCCTAACACACCCATTCAAGTCAATGGCGTTTCGTTAAAGCGTCAGTCTAGCGACAATGCATCATCGGAATCCGCTGAGAATGAGTCTGCTAAAAATGCGGCGGGATTTAGTGAAGCTGATGGTCAGTTGACCTGGGTTGGCGGTGAAGTCGGCTATCCAAGTGGTGGTAAGGTTTTTTATATTACTATGCCTGCATTGCGAGCTGAGCTGAGTGCTGAGCAAAAAAACAATAAAAATCTGCTGCATATCAATCTATTGAATAATCAAGATAAGCGTTTGGGCGATCTGTATATAGACGGGGATAACATGCTAGATGTCAGTCTGACTCAGCGCCTACTAGAAAACATGCCTGAATATAAAGGGCAAGCACCGCAGGATACACCAGTCGTTAGTGTGCGCCAGCCGCTGCTAGCTGGTCTGGGGGCGCCCTAAATGTCAAATATTGCTGCCAGCTTAAAGCCTGTCGTGAATACTCTCAATCGTTTTTCAGGGTGGTTGTTGCTACTGGCAATTGCTTGGCTATGTTGGACAGCGGCGCGTCTTTTGTGGTTACTATTAGCAGCGCCCTTAGCACCAGCATTGCCGCTAGCCCCTTTGCAAAACAATACAAAGTCTGCCAATGACTATAGTGGTTTGTTTGCGATATTTGCGGACCCTGACCCTATTGCAGCGGCAGTCCAGCCACCACCCAATGTTGAGCTTAAAGGCGTACTACTCGCCATACCGGAGAGCATGTCTTCAGCGTTGCTTAACATAAATGGTGAGGTGAAAAATTACCGAATTGGTGATGAACTAAAAGATAGCGACTATATTCTTGTCGCTGTTGACTGGAATTCGGTTATTATCGCGGATGCCAATGATAAAGAAACCGTTATTAGCATGCCAGATGCTATGCCGCTAGATCAAGGTGACATGCTGGCAGGCGGCGTCAGTAATCAGCGTCTGCCGGACAATAATATGTTACCGACTACGCCCCAGACACTACAAGATACGCCGCCTGAACCGACAGAGACGAATAGTGAAAGCAGTCCGCAAACGGCGATTGAAGAGGCGGTCACCGCGCTGCAAGAAAATCCTGCCAGTTATTTAAGTAGAATGGGGGTGATGGCCTCAGGTGAAAGCTATCAAGTCACTGCAGCGATGCCGTCAAAATTACGCAATCGACTCGGACTGGAGCCAGGCGACAAAGTGTTGACAGTAAACGGGCAAAACGTGGGCAATAATCCTGCTCAGGATGCAAGCGTATTACAGCAAGTACAGCAAGCAGGCGAAGCACAAATCGAGGTTCAACGTGGTGAGCAAGTTATTACTATCCGCCAGCAGTTCTAATAAGACGGACTTTTAGCAAAGAGTGCTCGTTAAAAACTCAGTACATATGACGCAATATCACTGTAGGTAATTATCAATATGGTAAGTTTTCATCAATTTTCAGCCACACCGTTACACCGTATCCTGCCGCGTTTGATGCGCCTGTGTCGTCCTCTTTGCCTAGCGGTACCCTTATGGGCTGCTAGCATGGGCCTAGCGAGTGCTGAGAGCTGGAAGGTAAACTTACAAGATGCCGATATCAAAGCTTTTATTAATGAAGTGGCAACCATCACCGACCAAAACTTTGTCCTTGATCCTCGTATCAACGGCAATGTGACGGTCATCTCAAACAAAGCCTTATCGCGTGATGAGATTTATCAGCTATTTTTAAGTGTGATGCAAGTCAATGGGATTGCAGCGATAGAGTCAGGTACGACAATCAAACTGGTACCTGACAATGTCGCCAAGCAGTCTGGTGTCGCCGTTGATTTGCGCGGCAATAGTGTCGGTGAGTCGCTCGCAACCCGAGTGATTTATTTAACAAACACTCAAGCAGCAGAAGTGTTGGGCGTTATAAGACCTTTGATGCCGCAGTCTGCACATGCAGCAGCGGTGCCTGGTGTGAACGCGCTAGTGCTATCAGATCGCGCGGATAGCCTGAACCAACTCACGGCCCTTATCCGTGATTTGGATAGCAATATTAATGACAGTCTGCAAGTCATACCACTACGTCACGTCGATGCCGAACGTATGATGGAGCTGATTAGTGCCTTGGTGGCAAACGCTGGGAGCGGACAAGCACAAGGCGGTAATAATCAGCTCAAAGTGATCGCTGATTCGTCCAGTGATCGATTGCTGGTCAAAGGCAGCCCTGAGATGATTGCCAAAGTTCAGGAAATGGTTAATCAATTAGATACCACACCGACAAGAAGACTGAGCGGTTTACGTGTCTTTCGCCTAAAGTATGCCAGCGCCAGTCATATTGCTGATATGCTACGAGGCCTTTTGGCCAATCAATCGATTAATAGTGCTGGAGCCACCTCAACGTTAGAGTCCGCTTCTTTAAATGATGCCAGCAGTACAGGTGCCGCTATCAATAATGCGGCGAGTGACATCATCGGTAGTAGTAGCACAGCCGTTGTACCGACCAGCAGTACCAGTGGTGCGGGCACAGGCGTTGGTGGAAAACCCTTTAGTATCATCGCTGATGAGACGCAAAATGCCGTCATCGTCAATGCAGATCCTGAGCTCATGTTTGAGATTGAAGATGCCGTCAATCAATTGGACAGTCGCCGCGCACAAGTCTTGATTCAAGCTGCTATCGTCGAAGTTTCAGGCGATGATGCGACCCAGCTAGGCGTTCAGTGGGCGCTTGGTAATGCCAATAGTGGCTATGGCGTCGTCAACTTCAATAATGTCGGTGCTAGTGCGACCACCTTGGCCGCTGCCGCATTGGGTGGTAGTGCTGCTGCGGGCGCCGCAGGTATTAGCTCCGCTGCCAGCTCTATCGTTGGTGCATTGGTTGGGATTGGCGATAGCCGAAAAGACAGTCAGGGTAATACGGAATTTTATGGTGCCATTTTGCAGGCACTCGACTCTTCTACCAGTGCCAATCTATTGTCCATGCCGTCTATTTTGACATTGGATAATGAAAAGGCCAGTATCTTGGTTGGTCAAAACGTACCTTTTGTCACAGGTTCTTATACTACTAGTGGTAACAACTCAAACAACCCTTTCCAGACCATTGATCGTCAAGATATTGGTATCAATCTTAACGTTATCCCTCATATTGGTGATAATGGCACCGTACGTTTGGAGGTCTCACAAGAAGTATCTTCCGTCGTACCAGGTACTACTGGCAATGCTAGTGGTTTGACTACCAATAAAAGTCTCATTAATACAACGATTTTAGCCGATGATCAGCAGACCATCGCCCTAGGTGGTTTGATGCGTGACAATAGCACCACACGCCAGCAAAAAGTTCCGGGCTTAGGAAATGTACCAGTGATTGGCAGGTTGTTCCGCTCTGACAATGACAGTACTCAAAAGAGTAACTTGATTATATTTTTACAACCAACCATCTTACGTGATGGTGGCGCGGTTGCCAGTGTGACCGAGCGTAAATTTAACCAGATGCGTGTACTGCAATTGGTCATCGATAAAAATGGTACGATCAAACAGCTCCCTTTGAGCGGAACACAGGGCTGGGATGGTAATGTCGATGCAGACTATGAATTGATGCCGCTCAACCCCCTTATTCCTAAGCGCGATCAAACCCCGCGGTCAACCCCTCAAGGTTTCACTAAGGTAGATAGTCCCAACGATGGTATAACGACATATCCTCTCAATCGTTAAAGCAGTTATTAACCACCACTTTAAACAACTGATATATTAAATCAGCACAAGCCAATGTACGGTGTAATAAACAAAAATTACATCATACATTGGCTTGCGTATTCGTAACACAGCTAAACAGAGCGACCGTCGTATTTTACGTATACTAAACTTTAGTGAGATAAAAATAGGTATGCACATTTATATCCATAAAATTGGTGCTGTATCAATAGGTAGAGACAGTCATGGCAAATCATAAAAGGGGTAAAAGTTGGCTGGTCTTGGGTGCTGTGGCCACCGCCTTATTGATTATTCCTCGGCGTAGTAGTCGAAAATCCGATAAGGTGACTGACACTAATATCGCAAATTTAAAAAATAAGAATGCTCATCACGGGGATAAGGATACCCAGTAGGGCGCATAGCGCTTTATAGTAAACGAGGCATTGCTTGAATAAGCTGTTACTACAACCATGTGTATAATATGATGGTTGATAAGGTATTTTGCTAAACACGTTGTTTTTGGAGTGTATTTATGTCTGGTCCTGAGTCATCAAATAGGGTAAATCAAGCCTTGAGCAATTGTTATCCGCTCATTGATACCCATACACATTTTGATGCGCCAGTATTTGATAATGATCGAGAGCAACAGGTTCAAAGCGCTTACCATCAAGGTATACGTCATCTTGTGCTGGTTGGTTATCTTTATCAGCATTTTGAGCGTATGTATGACACTAAGCAGTTGATCGATAAGTTATCAAAGCGTTTTGGCATAGACACTGGCGAGCATAACGAGTCTGATTTCTGTACCCATATTGCGCTAGGCTTACATCCTTTTTATATCGAGCAGCATACTGATGCTCATTTGACAGAATTGGCACAAATGGTTGCGGATAGTCGACCATTAGCCATCGGTGAAATTGGCTTGGATACCTTTACTGATGCAATGAAAGAGCCTGATGTTTTTGATAAACAAAAGCGGTTCTTTAAGGCGCAGCTAGATACCGCTGTGACCCATCAGTTGCCCGTAATGCTTCATATTCGTAAGGCGCATGCCGAAGCGCTTGCTATATTAAAAGCGCATGAATACGATGCTCATACATTGGGCGGTATTGCGCATAGTTTTAGTGGCGGTGAGCAAGAAGCCAAAGCTTTTGTAAAACTAGGATTTAAGCTTGGTGTCACAGGTCAGGTGACCAACCCAAATGCCAAAAAACTGCGCCGTGCTATTCAGGCCGCTGTGGATACATATGGTATTGAGTGCTTGGTGATTGAGACAGACTGTCCGGACATGACGCCGATTATGTGCCAAACTTCAAATAGTCAGCAGTTGGCGCTAGGACAAAGTCCAGATAGCGACTCAAAAATGGCACATGCACACGATAGAAATATTCCTGCTAATCTGCCTTGGGTATTGTCGAGTTTAAGTGAGTTATTGGGTGTCTCACAGGATAAACTTGCTAAGCAGTTATGGCAAAATAGCTGCGATGCCCTAAAAGTAAACTGGGCCTACCCAACATAATTATTAAACTTATACTTAAAAGATGAAGTAAGCACAGTCAAAATATTTAAAAAGAGTATTTAAAAAGCTATGAATGAAACCAGACAAATTGAGCACCCAGTCGTAGAGCCAGTCACTACCGAATATGATAATGTACAAGCTAGCGTAGATGAAAAAAATGAGCAGTATGACCGCCGCTTTCAAGGTACGCGTACACTTTATGGCACGTCCGCTGTCGATACGTTTGCATCGTCGCATGTTTATATCATTGGGGTAGGCGGTGTTGGTTCTTGGGCGGCAGAAGCGCTGGCACGTACGGCAGTCGGTATGATTACCTTGATTGATTTGGACGTGTTGGTGGCCTCTAATGTCAATCGGCAGCTACCGGCGTTAGACAGTACGTTTGGTCAAAGCAAAGTTGAGGCAATGGCGGCACGTATTAAAGAGATCAACCCTCAAGTCACCTTAAATCTCGTTGATGATTTCTTGACCGTCGAAAACGTCGCAGCGCTACTGCCGGGTCGCCACGAAGCGAAAGCAGCCGCCGATCAAGGTAGGCCTACTGTGATTTTAGATTGCGTCGATGATATGAATGCCAAGCTGGCGATTGCCCTACATTGCCGTTTTAATAAATTAAAGCTGGTCTGTGCAGGCGGTGCAGGTGGTAAAATAGATCCAAGTCAAATAAGAGTGAGCGACTTGCGCGACAGCTATCAAGATCCATTGCTTGCCAAATTGCGTAATAAGCTGCGCCACGAAAAAGGCATCAATAGCGCGCTAAAAGAGAAGTTCGGTATCAAATGTGTTTATTCTACCGAGCCACCACATGTGGATAAGAGCTGCCAAGCAGGCGGATTACAATGTGGTGGTTATGGATCGGCAGTGGTCGTCACATCGGTGGTCGCAATGATTATGGTGAATGAAGCGTTACAATTATTGATAAAGCAGACGAGTCACCAATCGAGCGTCTGATATTATTTAATGGAGTCGATCTTGTCTATATCTAACTCACCTAAAAGCAGCTACCCAGTAGCGGTAGATGAAGTAGAGCGTATCAACAAGTTGAAAAAATATCAGGTACTCAATGAAGATGAGGAGCCTGCATTTGATCGACTCGTTGCACTCGTAAAGCTGTTTTTTGATGTGCCGGTGGTAACGATCACTTTTATGGATGAGGAAACGCAATATTTAAAAACAGCCTGCAAATTCAACAGTGAGACTGAGAGTGTACGTACCACAACACGTGAAGTAGCCTTTTGTAATTATACGGTTTTATCTAACGAAGTCTTTGTGGTGCCAGATGCATTGGAGGACAGTCGCTTTCGTCAGAACCCATTAGTTACTGGCTTGTCTCATTTGCGGTTTTATGCGGGTGCACCGATCATTTTGCATGAGGGCAATAAAAGTTACCGGTTAGGTTCATTATGCCTGATGGATACCAAGCCCAACCATAGCTTTAGTGACCAACAAAAAGAGATATTGGCGCAGTTTGCGATGATGGCAGCAGATGCGTTGAAGCTACAGGATAAAGAACGTGATGCCAAACACGCCAATGAGATGAAATCTAACTTTTTGGCCAATATGAGTCACGAAATACGGACACCAATGAACGGTATTATTGGTATGGTAGAGATGCTAGGTGACACTGAGCTTAGCGCTGAACAGCGAGAGTATGTAGATAACATCAAAGTCTCTAATGAGCATTTGATGGTGATTATTAATGGGATTTTGGACTTATCGAAAGTTGAGTCTGGAAAAATGTATATTGATTCTATCCCACTCAATTTATCTACATTATGTAATGAAGTGGTCAGCCTATTTTCTATTAAGGCACGTCAACGAGGTTTGACGCTAGATTACCATTATACCGAGTCGTTATCACCTTATGTAAAAGGGGATCCGGTACGTCTCAAACAAATCATTGCAAATCTTGTCAATAACGCGATTAAGTTTACTCGTGAGGGCGGGCGAGTGAGTATTGATGTCAAGCATATGGATAACTGCTATCGCGAAAATATTGACAAAAATAGCATGAGGCAGGAGACGTTAGAACGTAAGGCGGATAAAAATATGACCTTATGTATTGAGGTCACAGATACAGGTGTCGGTATAAAAGCTGAGTCATTGGAGGCAATATTTGATGCTTATGATCAAGCCAATAAATTCACGCATCGTCTCTATGGTGGTACAGGTCTTGGGCTCTCCGTCTGCAAATCTCTTGTCGATCTGATGGGTGGATATATTTGTGTCGATAGTACCGTAGGCGTTGGTACTACATTTCGAGTGTTATTGCCGCTACCGACTATTGATGAAGAGAAATACGAAGCATGGCAAGACTCTCATGATCTCACAATGGCAGAGCCTAGCCACGAGCGTGCAGGTCATATCTTATTGGTAGAAGATGATACCGT
>CENM01039565.1_pt1 | contig 11064 bp, 10 predicted proteins | sample 530261 | NCBI WGS metagenome assembly CENM01 (sample SAMEA2619854, study PRJEB7988) | marine metagenome | biome: marine biome (ENVO:00000447); feature: deep chlorophyll maximum layer (ENVO:xxxxxxxx); material: "saline water (ENVO:00002010), including plankton (ENVO:xxxxxxxx)" | depth 80 m
TACCTGTGATTTTCAAAGTTTGCAGTACAAATGTAAGATTGAAAAATGGTCAAAAAAGTTGTTTAGTAAATTAGTGGCGATTTAGTCATCACAATTTTTTAGCGTACTTCTTTATTGAGTAGCATTCTTCTTAAAATTCTCAGCTTGCGTAAATATCTCTTTGTAGACCTCATCATGATCTACCGGCGGATAGCCAAACTTGTGCAAAAGCAAAATCAGATCAACCTTCAATTCTGCCTTCACATCATCGCGTTGACTCCAGTCGGTGTACTTGGCCTTGTCATCAACGACGATTTTTACAGCTTTGGCCAACTCTAAAAGTTTGTCATCGGGATAACTGAAGTCGTACTTCTTCATCAGCGTTTTAAGAATGTCGTAGAAAGCCTTCTCTTCGAGATTAATACCCATATCGACAAAAGAATGAATCTCAATCTTCAGTTCCTCAAACAACTTGATGATCTCTTCTGAGAAGTCTTCAAGCACGTTACTGACCAGCACATCCTCTTCTTTACGTTCGTTGTATTTCTCGACCAGTGCCTGGAAGCGTTTACTGAACTCAATGGCTTGGGCACGGTTGGTTTTCTGGTATTGCCCGATCGCTTTAGCTAACAGCTGTTGTAGTAATTTAATTTTGGTGTTGGGCAGTTTGATCTTCTCAATCTTTGCGAGATAGTCATCATCGAAAATATCGATCTCACCTGTGCCCTCGCCCAACTTAAAGATTTCTTCCACGCCATCTGACTTGATGGCCTCTTCAATCATCTGCCTTACCTTGGCATTCATCTGGGCAGTGTCGGGGGCTGAGCCCTTTGTGAGTTTGAACACAATGGAACGCACGGCAAAATAGAAGTGTGACTGGTCTCGATTATCCTGGCTGAGCTTCTCACTGCCTGAACAGATGTCATAAGCCGCTTTCAGACGCTTCACCAGCCCCATAAAGCGCTTTTCCTGCTTGTCGGTCATCATGGCGTACTCTGCTGCCATATTGAGGCATTCAAGCTGTTTTAGTGCTTCTCCAGTGAAATACGGAGATGCATCAAACTTATGGAACATCTTGTTCAGTAGATCCAAGTGGTCTTTCACCGTAATAACTGAGGTCTGAATATCCTCAAAATTGGTCTCATCGGTTTTGGAGTAATGGGCCAAGGCTTTATTCAGCTGGCTCTTAATGCCGATGTAATCCACCACCAAGCCCTTTTCCTTACCTTCAAACTTACGGTTCACCCGAGAAATGGTCTGAATCACGTTATGGCGCTGAATTGGTTTATCGATATAGATGGTATCGAGGAATGGCACATCAAAGCCGGTGAGCCACATATCCACCACAATGGCGATTTTGAAATTGGAGTGTGGGTTCTTGAACTGACGATCCAGTTCTTTTCGATAGTCCTTGGTGCCCAGCAAGTCCCATAGCTCCTTGGGGTCATCCTTGCCACGGGTTAACACCATCTTCACGCGTTCAGACGGTTTAATGTCTTTCAGCTGCTGCTCAGTTAGCGCTTTTGAACCATCCGTTTCTTTCACTTCAAACCACTCAGGGCGAAGCTGTTTGAGTTCTTTCCACAATGCATAGGCAATCATGCGCGAACTACTGACAAACATCGCCTTACCCATCACTGTGCCGCCTTCCTCCAGGCGGTTTTCATAATGCTGAACAAAGTCCTCAGCCAATGCACGAATACGGTCTTTATCCCCCAGAATCGAGTTCAGGCTCAGCATCGAGCGTTTGCTTTCCTCAATCTGGTATTCATTCGCGCCTTCTTCGGCAACGTCTTTGTAGTAGTCCTCAATCTGTTGCAGCTTGGCGTTATCCAATGTGACCTTGGCTGCCCGACCTTCGTAAACAATACGAACGGTGATCTCATCCTGCACGGATTCGGTCATAGTGTAGCTATCCACCACCTGACCAAACACATCCAGCGTGGCGTCAACCGGTGTACCGGTGAAGCCCACATAGGTGGCATTGGGTAACGAGTCATGCAGATATTTGGCAAAGCCAAAGGTGCGTTTCACACCTTTCTCTGTCACCCGCACTTTTTGATCCAGATTCACCTGGCTACGATGGGCCTCATCGGAAATGCAGATCACATTATTCCGGTCAGTCAGTAACTCGGTATCTTCAGTGAACTTATGAATCGTGGTCAGGAATACACCGCCACTGGTGCGGCCTTTTAATAACTCGCGTAACTGTGCCCGGCTTTCGACACTGATGACGGTTTGATCGCCAATATAGCCCTTGGCATTAGTAAACTGCTTGGAAAGCTGATCGTCTAGATCTGTACGGTCAGTAATCAACACGATAGTCGGGCTTTCAAAATTGACACTGCGCATCAACAGACGCGTGAGGAACAGCATGGTGTAACTTTTGCCACAGCCGGTCGCACCAAAATAAGTACCGCCTTTACCATCCCCTTCCGGTTTACGATGCGCCATGATGTTGTGATACAACTTGGTCGCGGCATAAAACTGCGGATAACGACAGACAATCTTCTCTTGCCGTTTGGAGACATCCGGGAACAACACAAAGTGTCGAATCACATCCAGCAAACGCTGCTGCTCAAACAAGCCTTCAATCATCGTATGCAGCGAATTAATACCATCCTGACCAATGGCCTCATTACCCGTAACCTTGCGCCAGCTATAGAAGAACTCATAAGGGGCAAACAATGAACCGAGCTTGGAGTTCACGCCATCCGAAATCACGCACAGGGCGTTGTACTTCATTAGCTCAGGAATATCACGGGCATAGCGTATGGTCAGCTGCTCAAAGGCATTGTGCAGTGTGGCTTGCTCTCGGATGGCGCTCTTAAATTCAAACACCACCAGCGGCAAACCGTTGATATACAAAATGCCATCAGGGATGCGTTTTTCCGTGCCTTCAATTTCCAGCTGATTAACGATGCGATAACGATTGCTGCCGCCCTCATAATCAATCAACTGGATAAACAGATCTTTCTGCGTATGGTCATCACGTTTTAGCACAAAACCATCAGCCACCAGCTTATGGATGGCACGGTTGGAATCATATAAATCTGCCGAACTGAAGTTGATCAAACGGCGGATGATGGTTTCCAGCTCACCGTCCGTTAAGCCTTCACTGGCATAACGTTCACGTAAGAAGCCTTCCAAATCCTCACGAATCAAGACTTCTGATGGATCGCGAACCAGCGTTTCACCGGCCGTATAGGGATAGCCCTGCTGCTCTATCAGCTCAATGATGGCTTGCTCTAACTTGGCTTCGGTGAATTGACTCATACTGCCTCTGCGACCTGTTTTTCAGCTTCACCGATACGGAGTTCACCAGAGAGGAGTTTGGGTAAAAGTGTGTCACGAGCCTTTACGAGTGTTCGAACCCTACTAATATTCAGATCAATAGTTCTAAAAAGTGGGCCAACTTGTTTATCAAAAGCCTCAATCAACCGAAGATCAGGAGCTGAAAACTCATAGCTTGGGACCGCATTCTTACTTAGATGCAATACTGTAGTGCCTGTTGAGTGTGATTTAGTATGCTGCTGAAACTGCTCTGTTTGCGACAACCCGTACAAGAAGGTTTTGTATTCAACTTTAGCTGGGCGAACCACAGCAACATCTAATGAAATTACTAAACGTTCGTATCTCTCATCGCTAACAACCATAGCTGGCTTACCAATCACATCTGCAGCTTGTGTGACATCGGTGTAAGCAATTACCAAGTCACCTGCAGTGACTTCCTGCTCTGGCTTGTATGCTCCGGTATATTCCTTTAACCCATCCAACCTGTAACCACCTCCACGATTGAAGGATTTTAAGGTAACTAATGCCGTTTGAGATGCTGCGAGTTCAGCACTCTTATAAGATTTGCCTTTGATAACCTGAGCAACATCAGATATTGCAGTTTGCTCCCACCCCTCTGGTATCCAACCCATTTCATCGTTAAACACAAAGCGCTCAGGGAAGAGTGCCTGTATCTCTGGGGGTAAGGGTTTGCGCTGGTCACCCAAGGCTTGGCGTTTTTCAGCGCGGGCTTGCAGGGGTTCTGGAATCTCGTTACCGGCCGCCAGTGCGTTATCGATCACCGGATCAAAATCCACAAACCAGCTCTTAAACAACGCCTGCGCCATCGCCTCCAGCGTTTCGTTCATCTGGCGGTTGAGTTCGATTTTGTCGTCGAGACTTTTCAGGAGCCTTCCAATTTCCTTTTGTTCACCTTCAGGTGGGAGCAAGAAATCAAAAGCAGCTATTTGCTTTGGGCTGATGTGAGGAACAGCAGTACCCGTTTGAACTTGTTTGACATATTCAGTAAACCAATACGAAGACACCAAGTACCTGAGATAATGCTGGTCGAGCCCTTTTTTGGATCTGAGGCGGGCAACTCGCTGAACTAACAGACAAGGCAGGTCGCTTTTGGAAACTTGACTGGTCTTGAGACCGGCTTCAATCCATGGTCGATCCATCGCCAATATGACATCGTGTTCTGCGAGCCAGTATTTGTTGTGTTTTTCAATCAAGGCGCTTTTTGGCCAATACTTAACTCCATCCCAGCGAAAGGTTCCCTGTACCACGTTATCACCTCGAAGAAGAGGTATCGCATCATCGTCGGTTGTATATTCAGAGCTTTTAAAAGGAAAGCCAGTTTGAATGTCAACAAGATCACCAAGCTGGACAGGTTTCCAGCTACTTTTCATAACCCAACCCTTCCAGATTTTCCTTAATCATTATATCCAGCTTTTCAGACTCAGCCATTTGCTGATAAAGAGTTTGGGTGAGTTCTGCCATTTTCTCTTCAAACGGCACACCATCATCTTCCAGTTCAGCTGCACCGACATAACGTCCCGGCGTCAGTACGTAATCATTGGCTTTAATTTCATCTAATGAGGCAGATTTGCAGAACCCGGCTTGGTCTTCATAGGTGCCGTCTTTTGGTTCACCACGCCATGCATGGTAGGTGCGGGTGATTTCTGCCAAATCATCGCTGGTGAGTTCTTTATGGGTACGGTCGATCAGCGTACCCATATTGCGGGCATCGATAAACAACGTCTCACCGCTGCGGTCACGGAAGGCTTTACGCTCATCATCAAACTGCTGAGCTTTTTTGTTTTTGGTAATAAACCATAAACACACCGGAATCTGTGTGGTGTAGAACAATTGCCCTGGCAAGGCAATCATGCAGTCCACCAGATCGTTTTCAATCAGCTTCTTGCGGATTTCGCCTTCGCCTTTGGTGTTGGTACTCATCGAACCATTGGCTAAGACAAAACCGGCGATACCGTTTTCTGACAGTTTGCTGACCATGTGTAAAATCCACGCATAGTTAGCATTGCCTGTTGGTGGTACGTCGTACCCTCCCCAGCGTGGGTCATCGACCAGTTCATCTGCACCACGCCAACCTTTAAGGTTAAACGGGGGATTCGCCATGATGAAGTCGGCTTTTAAATCAGGGTGCTGATCTTTAAAGAAGGTATCTGCCGGTACATCACCAAAGTTGGCAGCAATACCGCGAATGGCGAGATTCATCTTGGCTAGTTTGTAGGTGGTGCTGGTTTGCTCCTGACCATAGATGGAGATGTCTTTTTTGTTGCCTTCGTGACTTTCGATAAATTTAATCGACTGCACAAACATACCGCCTGAACCACAGCAGGGGTCGTAGATTTTGCCTCTGTATGGCTCAATCATTTCTGCAATCAGGTTAACCACACACTTGGGCGTGTAGAACTCGCCACCGCGTTGACCTTCTGATGCAGCGAAGTTACCGAGGAAGTATTCATAAACACGTCCAACCACATCTTCTTCACGGTCTGCCGTGGTATCGATGTTGTTAATGGTGTCGATAAGAGAGGCGAGATTGCGTGGCTCCAAGCCCTGACGTGAGAAGTAGTTATCGGGCAATGCACCACGCAGGCTTTTGTTGGTCTTCTCAATGGTATGCAGTGCGGTATCGATACGCAGGGCAATATCTTCCTGCTTGGCTTCACGAATAATGGTTGACCAGCGTGACTCTTCAGACAGGAAGAACACGTTCTTCATGGTGTAGAACTCGACCATTTCAACAAAGTCGCCCTGGCCTTCATCAATCAGTTCCTGCTTACGTGCTTCAAACTTATCGCTAACAAACTTCAGGAAGATAAGGCTGAGTACGATGTGCTTATACTCAGACGACGCTACCGTCCCACGTAGCTTGTCGGCACTCTCCCATAGGGTTTGTTCAAATGATTTGGTTTTCTTTGCCGCTTTTTTTTCTGCCATTTAGGTTGTTATCTTTAGTTAGATTGAATAATGTTTTTTTCTTCACTGGTCGCCAAGTCTACGCCTTCAGCTGTTCTCCAGTCTCTCCAACCATTGGATGTCCTGTATATGACACTACAGGACGCGCCACTTGGTGATTGAAATAAATGATCTTTAGCGAAAACTAACGTATCACTACTCATAATCAATACGCCACTATCAATCAGTTTCTGGCGCCGAGTTTTTATACTTTGTGGAGTTGCTTTGGCTGTTGGCTTCATGGCACAGGTTGAACCTTTCAATACTGTAAAGCCTTCAGAGCTGAGTATGCCACGGGCATTTGCACCTCGTGCAGTACATAAGTAAATCGTACTTTGAATTTCTTTGGTATGGCTGGGTAAAGGTTCCAGTACGGGGTAGCCAAGCGTACTCATCAACACCCGAATGGTTTCAAGAATTTCTACACAATCAGCTTCAAGCGGAGCTGGAGTATGCGGTTTGGACCCAGAGTTGCCATTTTCCAGTTGGAAACGGCCAGAGGCTTGTCCCAATTTAATCGACGCCCATTCCAGGTACTTGGCGTGCGTATCAGTGATGGTATTAGTGAGGGAGACCGCGACAATGGCACGATGCCAGAAATCTTTCTTTTGGTGATGTTGCTGGAGTCTTTTACCTACTTCACCGCTCTGCCCTACGTAACAAGAGATGTTTTCTTCGTTATCTACTTCACTAAACAAGAAGTACAAACCCACTTGAGATGATTCTGGCATGTTGAGAAATTCAGGTAAGAGCTTTCGAGGAATATCAAAGACTCTCACTGTTCGCGTCGTTATCTCTGCAACGCGTGTCCCCTGCGGATTTCCGAAAGGAAGAAAGATTTGAATGGTTTGTGGTTTAGTCATCCTGACTGCTCATGCAACTTTATTCTGAATGATTGTAGCAGAGCAAGGAGGTGAATTACTGCTTTTCAACTAGAATAAACCAGCTTCGCACAAATGCTAGCATCACTTCCAGTCCACTAGAGATTAACTCATATCAATGAGCAAATATCTCCCCACCAATTTCCAGTTTTAGTTACTTAGAGGTAAGTATATTTTATTAGATATTCAGCAACGCTCTCATTTAAATTTCCTGTGTAACCAGTAATTGAAATTATCAGCACTCTATACGAGAAGAACATTCAAGTTTGATCATCAATTTGGGCATCAGGGGCATTCGTCTTAACTGACTCAATACCGTTATCTCTAGATGCCGCTGATGTATAAGATTGACTTGTTCCAATAACCTGATGATTAGCAGCCTTTAGGTTAAACATAAACTTACCAGAAGAAGTCTCTTTTCTTTCATAACGCTCATCAAGTGGTGCATTATTTTTAACAGAGTCAATGCCATTTTCACAAGAAGATTTAGAGGTGTATCCCTCGCTTGCCAGAATATTTTGTCCGTTGCCTGCTAACAAACGAAACCGGTACTCACCAGCATTATCTTTATAAAGTTCGAACTTACCAGCCATGTTTCATTTCTCCTAAGATTTTCAAGTCTGTTTCCATGTTCAAACTAAAAAATATATTAACTATTAATCATTTGCAACAGTGAAAACATGTCACTACTCTTAATACCGTCTCTCATATCATGTAGATAGAAAGACCTCAGGGATAACCATATTCTTTGACTCCAGAGACTTCCTTAATTTCGCCTATGGATAATTGCATTTGTGCGACTGTACTATACTTTGCCTGAAATTAAGAACCGTGAGTACTCGTTACATGCTGATTAAAATCATCTCCCGAATAAACTCAAACTCTTTCTCAAACTCAGTCACTTTATTTTATATTTTTCTGTCAGCTCTTCAGCTTCATCAAACCCAGAAATTTTTTGATACAAATCCGACAAAATAATAATGGTCTTGTCGATTTCGTTTTGAAACTCTGGAACTGAATTTATAAGCGGGTGTTTCATCAAAAATTCGTCAATATATACACAAGCGACATGCAGTCTATCAGCAGCCTCTAAAATATGTCCGTCATTAAGTTCATAGTTTTTTGAATCATTATTCATCATTAATCTCCTGCAATGAGTAACTCCATATTTGAGCGTATAGTGAAAAGTATTAGGCTAACCGATGCCTGCTCCCAAATTTAAAATTATCTAATCTGTGATAAAGAGTCAGATTATTTCAGGCATTGCTTGTTAACTAAGATATTTATATTTCCTTGAATATGATGAATACGTTCAGCTCGTTTGCACTCCCATTCAGTAACGGGATATTGTTTATTCCAGACTTCCATTAACTTTCGCTGCTGTTTACTCATCTTATAACGTTTATAACGCTGTTCTATGTACAGATAAGTCCTCGCTATGACACCTTTGGCCGCTTCGGGTGGTTCAACTTTTCGGTTATCAATTTTCAGGGCACAGCTACCAAAGCTGGATTTTGCCTGAGGCAGCATGGTGAAATTGTGATTACTCCTGCCAGCATTAACGGCACCTATCGCTGGGTAGAGATTATATAAATCACTTTGCTGGCACAGTTTCTCCCTTTAAATGATTTCCCTTTAGAGTCGACACACAATGGATGTCCTTCACGCCATTCTTTAAATGTTCTACCAAAGTTTTCAGCCGGGACCACATGCTCCCACTCGATACTTTTAGCCCGTTTTTTATGTTTACTGGTGACAAAAGATTTGGGCAAAGTCACATTCTTTTTTTCATCAAACGCAGCGCCACAATATAGCGTGACGCGGTGGTCATAGTAGACATTGTTCTCCAATAGCTTTTTGGCTTTGTTAAAGGAGTCTGTTGGCTCAGCACTGGTAGCTGTTGAAGCTGTGACAAGCAGAATGACAATTATCGTTTCGAGTAGCGTTGTTGGGGTGTAAAGTGATTTTTGAGTTTGGAACATGTTTCTTTTGTTTTTTTGAGTATGAATGAGCGAAATGGATAGAGTCAGCTATGTAATGAAGTGTCGTGATTTTTCTCCTTTTTGAACCACTCTTGGCCAGCGGCTATGTATTTGTGCATCTTCTAGTTCGGGTTCAATTGTCACCACATACACACGACGCTCGTTACCTTCTTTTGCAAGCAAGCCCTGAATGTATTGTCCTTTTTGCAGGTCATACCAGTGGCTGATACCTTCAAGGTCTTTTTCCATAAAACTTAAAACAGGGATTTTTACCGGTGTCGGAAAATATTTATCCCATCTGCCGGCATAAATAGAATCGAGTCGCGCCCAGCCTGTCATTGGTAAGTTACCAGGTTGTTTTTGCCGTCTTCCCCACGCAATAAGCTTAATACCGCCTTCTGATGTTAATACAGGCAAAACAGCTTTAGGATTAGGATAAAAAATTCGCAGCACATCTTCACCATGCTGGAAATAAACGCCGCCACACATTAAATGGTTTTCCTATGACCTGTCGGTTTCCATGCTGGGGCAATCACATTGGGCATTTCGCTACGCCCAATGACGCGTGTTGGAGCGACAGTAAACTCACCGTAACGCTCATTAATTTTATCAATAGCCGTATTAAGCGCCTCACGCTTTTGTTTGTGTGACTCATCAACAAACATATCCTGCTGTTTATGATGGGTGGGATTCAAAGCCGTGACTTGAACCTGACCACATTCTTCACCGCTATAGCGACTCTTAATAAATTGCTTACACAGGTCATATATCAGTGCGCCATCATCCGTGGCGTTATCTATTTTTTGTTTTGTTCCTAGCCAGCCAAAAGGCGTCTTTAAACCGATAAAGAAGGTATCGCTTAGAAAGTGATGTTTACGCAATCGAGCGCCCACCTTTTCAGACATATGCTGAAAGAAAGTCAGTATTGTATTCATGTCACGGGTACCGGGCGGCATCACTTTGCCATGACCAACTGATTTGGGTTCTTTTACTGTGGTGATAACAGGTTCTGGATCACGCCCTTGAGCCATGAGCCATATCCGTCTTCCTGGGTTACCGAAACGTTTTGCAATGAGGCTCATGGGGACTTTTTTCATATCCCCACATTGTGTGATGCCGTACTTACCTAAGAATCTCGCAATACCTTTATTGATACCACTCAGCTCTGTCACGTCTTCTTTGCTTAGACGCGCTTCAGCTTCCCAAGGGGCAATAATGGTCAAGCCATCCGGCTTATTGAGTTTTGCAGCAAATTTGGCTGTCGTTTTATCACCGCTAATGCCGACACTACAGGTGAGTCCTGATACCTGGCTTATCGTGTCTTTAATGAGAAAACCAATATGTTCGGGTGATTTATAGAGATACTGACAACCGGTCAAATCCAAAAAGGCCTCGTCGACGGAATAAACCTCCACAGTCGGTGTAATACTAAATAGTGCGTCCATAATCTCAGTAGAGACAGCCGCATAACGATACGGTCTGCTTGGCGCTTGGATAATATTGGGACACAGCTCTCTTGCCTCTTTAAGGCGCATACCGGTTTTCACACCATAACTTCTGGCCTCGTACGACGCTGTGATGATGGTACTGCCAAGTTTGCCATTGGTGACGCCCACAGGTTTATTTCGCCAGTATGGATAGTCTTGCTGTTCTATCTGAGCAAAGAAGCAATTCATATCAACCAGCGCAATCATTCTGGGCCAATGATGGGATGATGCGTTTGAGCTCATAGAGTGCTTAGTAACCTAAAACCCTGTTGTGGTGTGTGCATCAGCTTTCTCCTCCTAATCATTTGTAACAGTCAGATTAGATTTAACAGTGTGAGAATATAATGAGAAGAGAAAATATAGAGAATAATTTGGTTTGAAGCAAGTTTTTGAATAAGGCTAATGTCCTGTAATTCTTAGGCTGATTTTTTAGGGTATACGGATTTAATGGTTGATGGGGCACCTTCACCCCAT
>CENM01002618.1_pt1 | contig 11013 bp, 9 predicted proteins | sample 530261 | NCBI WGS metagenome assembly CENM01 (sample SAMEA2619854, study PRJEB7988) | marine metagenome | biome: marine biome (ENVO:00000447); feature: deep chlorophyll maximum layer (ENVO:xxxxxxxx); material: "saline water (ENVO:00002010), including plankton (ENVO:xxxxxxxx)" | depth 80 m
TCCGCTATCTTCGTTTTCAGGTCGGCCTCGTGAATAAGCCGGGGTCATATCTTCCAGAACTTAGGCGAAGGCACCTGGTTTCACTCTGGCTCAATGGCGGTGCGCCAAGCCGTGGCTGCCAACGTTAATATTACCTACAAAATTTTGTTTAACGACGCGGTTGCTATGACGGGCGGCCAACCCGTGGATGGACAAATCAACGTGCCGATGATTGCTCGGCAGTCGCTGGATGAAGGCGTTCGTCGGGTAGTGGTGGTCAGTGACGAACCTGAAAAATACCGGGGGCATGAAAAGGATTTTCCTAAGCAGGTGACCTTCCACGGTCGCGAAGAGATGGACACGCTACAGCGTGAACTGCGCGAAATTCCTGGCTGCACCGTGTTGATTTATGACCAGGCATGCGCGGCTGAAAAACGCCGTCGGCGCAAGCGTGGTTTGATGGAAGACCCAGCCCGCCGTGTGTTCATTAACCATCATGTTTGCGAAGGCTGTGGTGATTGTTCAGTACAGTCCAATTGCTTATCGGTAGTGCCTCGCGAGACCGAGCTAGGCCGCAAGCGCAAGATCGATCAATCATCCTGTAACAAGGATATGTCCTGCGTCAGCGGTTTTTGCCCCAGTTTTGTCACTGTTGAAGGTGGTGGGCTGCGCAAAGGCCAGGGCGTCACGGCAGATAACGCCTTTTGGAAGCGTATATCACATTTGCCTAACCCCTCCATTGCCCCTTTAGCTGCCCCTTATGACCTGCTGGTGGGTGGCGTTGGCGGCACGGGCGTGGTGACTGTCGGCCAGCTGATCACCATGGCAGCACACCTGGAAGGCAAGGGCAGCAGCGTGCTCGACTTTATGGGGTTTGCGCAAAAAGGTGGGGCAGTACTTAGCTATGTGCGTCTGGCATCACAGCCCAGCGAGCTGAATCAAGTACGTATCGAAGCGGGTCAAGCCGATGCAATGATCGCTTGCGATATGGTCGTAGCCAGTTCGCAGAAAGCGCTGAATGTGCTGCAGCCGACCACCCGTATCGTGGCGAATCTAGCTGAGCTAGCCACGGCAGATTATGTCCTTTATCGCGATGCGGATATGCAGCCCAGCAAGCGCCTTAACATGTTGCGTGAAGCGGTAGGAGACGCACGCTTTGCGTCTCTGGATGCCAATCGCCTAGCCGAACAGCTGCTAGGGGATACGGTTTTTTCCAATATGATGATGCTGGGATTTGCCTGGCAGCAGGGGCTGGTGCCACTTTCTGAACCTGCGCTGCAGCGTGCGCTAGAGCTTAATGGCGTCGCCGTTGAGAAGAACCGTCGGGCATTTGCCTGGGGACGCCTGGCAGCGGTAGAGCCCGACTACCTTCAGCAGCATCTGGACACGATGCCACTGTCCGCCAATGCCACACTAGACGACGTGGTAGCGCGTAATAGTCGCCACCTGGAGCGCTATCAGAACCGCGCCTGGGCTGAGCGTTACGTTAGCCAGGTAGCGAAAGTGCGTGAAGCAGAAGCCGCGCTAGGCGGTGTTCAATCATTGAGTGAGGCTGTCGCCCATCAGCTGTATCGCTTGATGGCGTATAAAGATGAGTATGAAGTGGCGCGCCTTTACACCCAGAGCGATTTTCTGGATGAGGTTAAAGCCACGTTCTCGGGTGATTATCAGCTAACTTTCCATTTGGCACCGCCGCTATTGGGTGGTCGTAAAGATGCGCAAGGGCGTCCGGTAAAGCGTCGCTTCGGTCCCTGGGTGCTGAAGGCAATGGGTGTGCTGGCCAAGATGCGCGGTTTGCGCAATACGGCGCTTGATCCTTTCCGCTTCAGCGCTGATCGTAAGCTCGACCGCACCTTGTTGGCTGACTACGAGCAGTTGATGGATGAGTTAGTGGCTCGCCTTGATGGCACGAATCACGCCACGGCCTTAGCGCTTGCTAAGCTGCCGGAAGAAATTCGTGGTTTCGGGCCCGTTCGCGAAGCTGCCGCTGAGAAAGCCAACGAGCGCCGCGAGACGTTGTTGAAGGAGCTACGTGAAGGTCGCTCGAAGACCATCGCTGTCGAAGCTGCTTGAGGCAACTCAATATAGGTAAAAAAAGGCCACGCAATGAGTATAATGCCAGTCAGTTAAGGCTGACTGGCATTAGCCGATGGGCTGGGTTTTCGGGCTGCTGAAGGCTAAGGTCAAGGTGGATTCCCGATAACCCCACTCGGGAATGACAGTGCGGTGTCTCGGGAATAACGGGGGTGTGGTGGCCGGGAATGACAGTGATTCAACTACGTCTCTTTTTGGCGGCGTACCAGCAGCCAGTGGCTTGTCAGGGCGAGCAGCCCCATTAGCCCGATCGTAAAGGCCATGGTGCGCGAGCTGCCGTCGTGGAATTGCCCGACTAAGCCACCTACCACAGCGGCAATCGTCATTTGTAGGAAACCAAATAAAGAAGACGCCGCGCCTGCACACTGAGGGTTGGGCGCCAGTGCACCGGCCATTGTTTGCGGCATCAGAATGCCTACCCCCAGCATGAACACCATATGCGGCCCCACTACCGCCGACGGATGATGAACACCAACGGCAGCCAAGCCCGCCATGACGATGCCTCCCGTTGAACAGACCACTGTTCCCAGAGTGATAAGACGATCACGACCCAGACGGTGGCTATAGCGGCCGCTGACCAGCGTGCCGACAAAGAAGCCCGCGACAATCAGCGTAAACAGCACGCCATACAACGTAGGGGCGACGCCCATGTACTCGATGAGCACAAAGGATGAGCCAGAAAGGTACGCGAATAGCCCTGAAAAAGCGGCCGCATTCACCAAGGTGTAGCCAAGAAAGGCGCGTTGGCTTAGCAGTAGGCGAAAGTTTGCCAATATTGTTCTTGGGTGGATCGACTGCCGCTGCTCTATCGCCAAGGGTTCGGGCAGCATGAAAATGAGCACCGTCAGCATCACTGCCGCGTAGAGCGCCAGCACCACGAACACCGATTCCCAGCCAAAAAACAGCAGTAACCCTGCGCCCACCACTGGCGCTAAGGCCGGGGCGAGTGCCATGGTGCTGGCCATATACGAGAGAATGCGCCCAGCTTCGATGGGGCCATGGATATCACGCACCGCAGCGCGTGCTAGCACGGGGCCGGCTGCCCCGCCAAAGGCCTGCAAAAAGCGGCCTACTAGTAACCATTCGACGTTAGGTGCCCAGGCGCACAGTAGGCTTGCCGCAAGAAATAGTGATAACCCTGCGATCATCACTGGCCGGCGCCCAAAGCGATCAGAGATCGGGCCACACAGCAGTTGGGCCAGGGCGAATCCAGCCATGTAGAGGCTAAGGGTGAGCTGTATTCGGTCTGGGTCAGTATTCAGCGCGTCTGCCATGGCGGGCATGGCTGGCAAGTACATATCCGTTGCCAGCGGGCCAAGTGCAGTCACCGCGGCTAGTGCCAAGACGGTGGCGGTAGAGGGCAGCTTTAGCACCGCTTAACTCCTTATGGTTGGACGTGATGCTCCTTCGGACACGAGACGGGCGCCTTTCCGAATGGAAAGACGCCCGCTTATGTTAGCCTGCTTAGTATAACTTGTTTTTGCTTAGCTTAGTTGGCGTCAGGCTGCGTCTCGGGTGCGGCTTTTTCGAACGCTGGCAGCGACCGACAGTGGGCAGCGATACGCTGGATCGTCGGGTAGGCTGACAAATCGCACTCGAAGCGCTCTGCGTTATACACCTGGGGAATCAGGCAGATATCCGCAAGCGTCGGGGTGTCACTATGGCAAAAATCACCGGTATTCGAGTCAGCGGAAAGCATTGCTTCCAATGCTGTGAAGCCCTCGGTAATCCAGTGGCGATACCAGGCTAGCTTCGCCGCCTCATCCACACCCAGCTCCCTGACGAGGTACTTGAGCACCCGCAGGTTGTTGAGCGGATGAATCTCGCAAGCGACTGACTGGGCAAGCGCACGAACTCTTGCGCGCGCTAACGCGTCAACCGGCAGCAGCGCGGGCTCGGGGTGTGCCTCATCGAGGTACTCACAGATTGCCAGCGATTGGTTAATCACTGAGCTATCATCTAGCACTAGACTAGGCACCATCCCCTGGGGGTTACGCGCCAGCTGTTCGCCGCCACGCTGCTCGCCTTTCACCAGGTTAACTGGGATCTGGTCATAGTCCAGGCCCTTGAGGTTTAAGGCGATCCGCACCCGGTAAGCAGCCGACGAGCGAAAATAGCCGTAAAGCGTCGTCATGTTGCCTTCCTTATGTTGTCTTTCTGGTCTTGCTTATTTGGGCTGGTACTTTACGACTTGCTGATCGATGGTACCAAACAGGTTATTGCCATCGCGGTCAAACATCTCGATGCGCACCCGGTCGCCAAAGCGCATAAAGGGAGTTTTTACCTGGCCGTACAGTATCTGCTCGACCATGCGTACTTCGGCCAAACAGCTATAGCCCACGCCGCCGTCAGCCACTGGTTTTCCAGGGCCACCATCCGGGTCTGGGTTGGAAACAGTGCCCGAACCAATGACCGCGCCCGCGCCGAGATAGCGGGTCTTGGCCGCATGGGCAACCAGCTGCGGGAAGCTGAAAATCATATCGGGACCCGCTTCTGGCTCGCCGAACTTCTCGCCATTCAGGTGCACGGTCAGCGGTAGGTGTACCTTGCCATCCTGCCAGGCATCGCCCAGCTCATCGGGGGTCACCGCGATGGGCGAAAAAGAAGAGGCAGGCTTGGCTTGGAAAAAGCCGAAGCCTTTAGCGAGTTCGCCTGGAATGAGGCCGCGCAGGCTGACATCGTTAACCAGCATCACTAGCTTAATATGCTTGGCGGCTTCCTCTGGCGTTACAGCCATCGGCACGTCATCGGTAATGACGGCGATTTCGCCCTCAAAATCGATGCCATGCTCTTCGCTCACCGCTTCGATATCTTCGGTAGGTGCCAGGAAGCAGTCGCTACCGCCCTGGTACATGAGCGGATCAGTCCAAAAGGTTTCGGGCATCTCGGCATTACGTGCCTGGCGTACCAGTTGGACATGGTTTAGATAGGCGGAGCCATCAGCCCACTGGTAGGCGCGCGGTAACGGGGAGTGCAGGGCACTCTGGTCAAGCGCAAAAGCACCTTCAGCGTCGCCACTGTTTAGTTTCGCATAGCGTGCTTCAAGCTGCGGGCTAACGGCTTCCCAGCTTTCAAGAGCCGACTGAAGTGTGGGCGCAATATCAGCAGCGCTTACCGCGCGGGAAAGGTCGCGAGAAACAATGATGAGTTCTCCGTCGCGGCCCTTGTTAAGTGTTGCAAGTTTCATGGTGATTCAATCCTTGTCGTCAGGGCGGGGCAGGCAAACCCCACCCGTCATAATAGTATTAGGGCTTGATAGTATCAGGGCTTGCTTGGGTCGAAGTGCGAGCGCAGCGTCGACCAAACATCCACATAATCACGTTGGCGGAAGTCAGCCTCTAGTGCCGCTGGGGTCGGATGGAATAAGTAGCGGCTTTCGAACATGAAGGCCAGCGTATCCCCTAGGAACTGAGGCTTCAGCTCAGCGTTGGAGGCTTTTTCAAAGGTTTCAGCATCCGGGCCGTGGGGCGACATGGAGTTGTGCAAGCTGGCACCGCCGGGGGTGAAGCCTTCGGCTTTTGCATCGTACTCACCGTGGATAAGCCCCATAAACTCGCTCATCAGGTTGCGATGGAACCAGGGTGGCCTAAAGGTATTCTCGGCAACCATCCAGCGCGGTGGGAAGATTACAAAATCCAGATTTGCCATTCCCGCTGTATCGGAAGGTGACGTCAATACGGTAAAGATTGAAGGATCTGGATGGTCGAAGCTCACCGTATTAATGGTGTTAAAATTAGCGAGGTTATATTTATACGGCGCGCAGTTACCGTGCCACGCCACTACGTCTAACGGCGAATGGTTTAGTTTAGTTTCCCAGAAACGACCAGAGAACTTAGCCACTAAGCGGTAATCACCCTCTAGATCTTCATAAGCCGCTACTGGGCTTTGGAAGTCGCGCGGGTTTGCCAAGCCGTTAGCCCCAATAGGCCCAAGGCCGGGTAGCTCTAACGGGCTGCCGTAGTTCTCGCAAATATATCCTCGCGCAGCATCGACACCTTGCGCTCTGCGCACTTGGAATTTCACACCGCGCGGAATAACGGCAATTTCACCGTTATCAATCTCAAGTTCACCAAATTCGGTGCGCAGGCGTATAGCACCCAACTGCGGAACGAAGAGCAGTTCGCCATCTGCGTTGTAGAAAAAACGCTCGGTCATGTCTTCATTGAACGTATAAACATGTACGCCCACGCCAGCCTGGGTGCCTGCATCTCCGTTGACTGCAATGGTGAATAAACCATCAATGAAGTCAGTCGGGGCATCTGGTATCGCAACGGGGTCCCAACGCATTTGGTTAGGGTCGGCTGCTGGGCGTTCTAATGGGGCGGTGTGTACGTCGTTTTTATTTTCTAGTGGCTGGTAAGCACTTTGAACCACTGAAGGGCGAATGCGGTAAAGCCAGCTACGAAAGTTTTGGTGACGTGGTGCTGTAAATGCGGAGCCAGTGAGCTGTTCTGCATATAAACCGTAAGCGCACTTTTGCGGTGAGTTTTGCCCAATCGGCAGTGCACCTGGCAGCGCTTCGGTTGAAAAGTGGTTATGAAAGCCGTTTTGATACTTTAATTGTTCAGTCATTGTTTAGTCCTGCTTTATTTGAACGTTATTTTGCTAAACCTATCTTTTATAAACTTAAGGCGCGGCTATTGATCGCCATCAGCCACCGCATGGGACATCGCTTCTTCAAGCACCGCTTGGTCGCCGATGTGGTTAGCCAGTAGCAAAATCAAGCGTGCATTGATGCGTTCGCTATCGGCTTCGCTGCGGTCGCGGTGTAGTGCGGTGAGTGCCGCGTAAAACGCATCCGGGTCAGTGAAGTTGGGATTCAATTCAAGCCTTGGCATGGCAACGCTCCTGAAAGGTAGTGTCAGCGGTACCCGCAAGATGCACGCCCAGCGCGCGGTCTAAGGCATCTTCAACCTGGTGGGCAGTGATGGCGTGCCAGCGAGCAGCAACGTGTTGGTCGGGACGGATAAGGTACCCGGCACCTGCTTTCAGGCCGTATCGCTGGGTGACTAGTCCTTCAGCATCATCCACTACGGTGGTGCGCGGTAGCGTGCTGAGCGCCTGCGGCGTGGGGCCAACGATCACTAGGCTGACATCGGGGCGTCGCTCTAGCAGAGTATCTAGGTCTTTAAACAAAGTAGCGTCATGTTGATCATCAGCACGGCCGTCGAGCAGCAACACAAAGCCATCGCCAAACTGATTGAGTAGCCAGGCGCTCTCTTCGCCTACTCGAATAGGGGCATCTTTAATGGGGCTGCCGGGGCGCAACTCACTTGGGCCGCCATCCACATCGGGCGTATTGAGCGGCGAGTGGTCATAGCGACATGGCATAGAGAGTCGGCCGCTGTTGACCAGACTACGTGCGAAGGGGTGCTTCTCAGCCAGCTCCAACGTCACATCGCGGAACACGTGGCTAATATGGCTCTTCGGGGTAATAAAGTCGGTGGCGCGGGTAGAGTTAAGAAGGTTTTCTGCCGCGCCGTGCTGGCGCTCAGTGTTGTATGTGGACAGTAGCGTTTTAGGTGCCTGCTGTTTGAGCACTCGAGCAAGCTTCCAGACTAAGTTGTCTACGCCCTGGAGGGCACCGTTAGCTCCCCTGGCCCCGAAGGGGGAAACCTGATGAGCCGCGTCGCCCATGAATATCACGCCGTTGTGAATAAAGTTATCCATCTTACGGCAGCGGAAAGTGTAGACACTGGCCCACTCAAGCTCGAACTCCACGTCTGGTCCAAGCATGGCTTGTACCCGTGGGCGAATGTTCTCTTCTTTCTTCTCTTCTTCCGGGTCAGCGTCCCAGCCTAGCTGGAAGTCGATACGCCACACATTGTCGGGTTCTTTATGTAGTAGTACTGATTGATTGGGGTGGAAGGGCGGATCAAACCAGAACCAGCGCTCTGTCGGGAAGTCGGCCTTCATCACCACATCAGCAATCAGGAAGCGGTCTTGGAATACCTGGCCTTTGCACTCAAGGCCCAGCATGTCGCGAATCCGGCTGTTAGCGCCATCCGCGACAAGAAGATAGTCACAGGTCAGTTGATAATCACCATCCTGAGTAGAGACGTTGAGGGTGGTGCTGTCAGGCTGAGCATCGACATTAATGACCTTGTGTTTCCAACGCAGATCAATCTGTTCAGCAAAGTTGTGAGAGCGGTTGACCAGAAACTCTTCAAAGTAATACTGCTGCAAGTTAATAAAGGCCGGGATGCGATGGCCGTCTTCGGGCAGCAGGTTAAAGTCGTACACTTCGCGGTCTTGGAAAAAGACGCGACCGTGCTGCCAAGTGACGCCTTTTTCAAGCATCGGCTCGACACAGCCCAAGCGGTCGACAATTTCCAGTGAACGCTTGGCAAAGCACAGCGCCCGGGAACCCACGCTAACGGTGTTGTTATCGTCGAGGACAATGGAGTGAATGCCCTGCTTAGCTAAATCAATAGCGGCGGCGAGGCCGCTGGGTCCGGCACCAACAATCACCACCGGGCAATGGCGAACGTTTTGACTATCGAGTTCAGGCGGGCGTCGGTAAGGATAGACAGGATTTTTATAGGTAGTTGGCATCTATTGCTCCCCTGCAGCGTCGGGGCATAGCTCCCGATGCTGGGCGTGATCAGTGGGTGTCTCTAGTAAGCACTTACTGATTTTCGACAGCGTCTTGCAGCGAGTGCCACATAGCGGTATCGCGCTCTGCTGTCCAAATGCGGGGATCTGGGTATTCGCCGCCTGCTTCGTCATAGCAGCGCGTGATGTCGAAAGGCACGCAGTGGTCGAAGATGACCCAATGGCCATACTTTGGCTTCAGCAATGCGTAGGTGTCGGCGTAGCACTCGGAGAGTGATTTGCCCGCCGCCTTGCCTGCTTTGACACTTCCATACATATCATTCAAAAAGTCGCGGGTGCCTTGGATAGCTTCCTGGCACTGCTCGGCAGTCTGTAGCGCATCGCCACGGCCAGGCACCAGCTTTTGAGGCTGCATGGCCTGGAGGCGATCAAGCGTGGCCGGCCAGTCCTCGTGGTAAGCGTCACCGGTATAAGGAGTGGCACCATACTCAACGAGGTCACCGGCAAACATGATTTTTTCTTTCGGTAACCAGACGATGGTGTCGCCCTTGGTGTGTCCGCGGCCCAAGTGGATGATCTGTACCTCGCGCTCACCCATGAAGACGGTCAGTTTTTCCTGGAAAACAATGGTTGGCCAAGTTAAACCAGGGACAGAATCGACGCCTTTGAACAGGCGCGGGAAACGGCCAACTTCTGATTCATAGTCTTGCTGTCCACGCTCGACAATTAGGTCATAAGTGTTCTGGCTTGCGTAGATGTTCTCAGCGTTATACGCGGAAGCCCCCAGTACACGGACGGCGTGATAGTGAGACATGACCACATGCTTAATTGGTAGATCAGTCACTTCGCGGATACGGCGGATAACGTCCTGGGCCATGATGGGCGTGGCCTGGGTGTCGATGACCATCACGCTGTCATCGCCAATCACTATACCGGTATTGGGGTCACCTTCAGCCGTGTAAGCGTAAAGCCCTTCTGCCAGCTTGATGAAACTGATCTGTTTTTCTTCGGTGTCGGCATGGGATGCAAACTTCTTGCTCATGGTATCTCCGGTGCTATCAGGGTGATTCAGATCGTTGTATGCCAGGAGGATAGTTTCTTATGAAACTAAATGTCCAGTATGCTACGTGCTTACTAGCCATGTTTTTGCAAGATAAAGGCAATAATGCCTAAAAAATCAGCTGTTTGTTGCATTTTAATACCTAAGTCTAATAATCATAATACACAAATTAGTTGCATAGGAGATCATCTGGCGGCAGTGTTCCTCCTAGGGTTAGTTTCATTAAAGGTCTGCTAATTTAACAATTAGTGATGCCAGTAACGCTGGTAATGCGTCTGCTGCTATGACGCTACTATATCGCCACGTGGGAAACGGCTGGAGAGCAGTAGAGGATAAGTGAGGGGTGAGTAGGTGCATTGCTGGTGCCGATATTCCCAGCTATCGTGCTGTTTTTTTTCACTCCCCACCGATAAATGGCGGCGCTAGGAGAAACACCATGACGATAGATAAAGCAGACAACGAAACACCTTTGGAATCTTCAGTCAGGGCAGAGTTAGACCTAAATCAGTTTTTACCCTATCAGCTGAACCACCTCGCTGACCGTATCAGCCAAGCGCTTGAAGCACTTTATGCTGAGTCTTATCAGCTCAATATCGCGCAATGGCGCGTGCTGGCGTGGCTTAGCCACTGCGATGATTTAACCGCCAAGAAGGTCTGTGCCTATACCAATATGGATAAGGCGCGCGTGTCTCGGGCTATTCAGTCGTTGGAAGAGCGCGGTTTGATCAGCCGCACTCCTTCGCAGCAGGATCAGCGGCTACATGATTTGCAGCTAACAGAAGCCGGGCAAGCGCTACTTAATAAGTTAGTGCCTGAAGCTCAGGCGTGGGAAGCCGATCTGGTGTCGACTCTGAGCGTTGGTGAATATCGTGACTTGCTTAACACCATGCGCAAGCTTGAACGGCAGTTGGAGAGGATTGGATAAAGCACTCGTGAAATACCTCTCTCGGCTTTCTGTGCCAGTTATCACGCTGTTTTTTTGGTTATGGCGTGTCGCTTATGGGCTTTTAGAAACAAATTGTGTAACAAAAAAGGTGAGCTAGAAAAGTAATTGAAAACAGCAACTTTGAAACGCTCAAAGGCAAATCAATGTGATTTAAGTGTTTGTAATTTAAAATAATAATTTAGCACTATACTTAAGTATTATCATCTATTAGTCGATGGATCGTTGCGCGATCCATGTATCTGCAGGCATTGTGATAATAAACGTGATTCGAATATTTTTTTTATTACAAAAATAAGGTATCACGTTTTGGCTCCCAGTTCGTGACGACCAGAGGAAAGAAAATGAACAAAACAACAAACCTGATGATTGGCGCTATCGC
>CENM01039562.1_pt1 | contig 11000 bp, 4 predicted proteins | sample 530261 | NCBI WGS metagenome assembly CENM01 (sample SAMEA2619854, study PRJEB7988) | marine metagenome | biome: marine biome (ENVO:00000447); feature: deep chlorophyll maximum layer (ENVO:xxxxxxxx); material: "saline water (ENVO:00002010), including plankton (ENVO:xxxxxxxx)" | depth 80 m
AGGCCTGTGCTATTGCTTTAATAAAAGGATCATATTCATCACTTAAAGTCGCTGTCATATTCATTCGCTCATTAATTATTATCGTTAAGACAAGTATAGTAGATTACCTACCAATTTACTTTCTAGGTCATGCGATATTTTGAATTGATAGTAATCACGAGTGACTGAAATCTTCTAAAGGTTCACCAATCCAAGCTCAAAGAGGTAGGCGATATTGCTGACAACTCATAAAGGTGATGTTTAATTTTCTCTTATTTATCAGGTGGCTATCTTGTTCTTTTTTAAGGTGTCGCATTATCAGTGTTTATAAGATAGAGTGATATGTATTCAGCACGATTTGGTATAGAAAACCCTGCTAAGCCTTGATAGTAAAGGCTCAATATGGTTTTGTCAGTTTTACAAAATTCTCAGGTGGCATGAGTGATATCGGGGTTTGTCTTCAATAAAGTAGTTAATTACATACCTAGCAATCTAAGTGATTAGCAGTATAATATCAGCCACCAAAAAACTTCTAAATTCAATAAAAAGAGCTCACTATGGCACTTAAAAAGACCGAGATATATGCAACCCTTTGGGCAAGCTGTGATGAGCTGCGCGGCGGTATGGATGCCAGCCAATACAAAGACTATGTATTGACCATGCTATTTATGAAGTACGTATCGGACAAGTTTAAAGGCGACCCTTACGGGGATATTTTCGTCCCTGAAGGCGGTAGCTTTGACGATATGGTAATGCTCAAAGGCGATAAAGAGATCGGTGAAAAAGTTGATAAAATCATCGGTAAGCTTGCCGAAGCCAATGGGCTAAAAGGCGTCATCGATGTCGCTGACTTCAATGATGAAGAAAAGCTAGGTAAAGGTAGAGAGCATGTTGATCGCTTATCTAAGCTTATTGGTATATTCGAGGGTTTAGACTTATCAGGCAACCGGGCTGATGGTGATGATCTGCTTGGCGACGCTTATGAATATCTGATGCGCCACTTTGCAACGGAGTCAGGTAAGTCCAAAGGACAGTTCTACACCCCATCTGAGGTGTCACGTATCCTATCTCAAATCATTGGTATTAATGAAGATACACCGCAGGATGCCACTGTTTATGACCCAGCTTGCGGCTCAGGCTCGCTGCTACTCAAAGCCAGTGATGAAGCGCCGCGTGGTCTGACTATCTTTGGTCAAGAGATGGACTCTGCCACAACCGCACTTGCAAAGATGAATATGATCTTGCATGGCGCAGTAGGCGCTGATATTTATAAAGGCAATACCCTCGCCTCGCCGCAATTTGTAGCAGGCAATCAACTGAAAACCTTTGACTTTGCCGTAGCCAACCCACCCTTTAGTAATAAAAACTGGACCAGTGGTCTAAATGCAGCAGCGGATGAGTTCGACCGTTTTACGTGGGGCATTCCCCCTGAAAAAAACGGCGATTATGCTTTTTTACTACACATCATTAAGAGCTTAAAAAGCACAGGCATCGGTGCAGTCATCTTACCGCATGGTGTGCTATTCCGAGGCAATGCCGAAGCGCATATCCGCACAAATCTTATCAAACAAGGCTACATCAAGGGCATCATCGGCCTGCCAGCTAACTTATTCTATGGTACAGGTATTCCTGCTTGTATTATCGTTATCGATAAGATGACGGCAGCTGAGCGAGCCACAGGCGCATCTGGACTATTTATGATAGATGCCAGTCGCGGGTTTATGAAAGATGGCAATAAAAACCGCTTACGCAGTCAAGACATTCACAAAGTCGTTGACGTCTTCAATCATCAAACCGAGCTGGCAGGCTATAGCCGTATGGTCGGCATGGATGAGATCAGCGATAATGACTACAACTTAAATATTCCACGCTATATCGATGCAAGCCTTGATGAAGACCAGCATGACCTTGGCGCTCACTTGCAAGGCGGTATTCCGATTAGCGATATCGATACCTTAGAGCCGTATTGGCAAGTATTTCCAAGCCTGCGAAAGGCGCTATTTGCAGACTTGCGAGAGGGCTATCGTCAGTGCCTCATACCCGCTAATGAAGTCAAAGCCACGGTCTTGGCGCATCCTGAGTTTATCCAGTTTGCAAGCCAAAGCCTGACGCCCTTTAGTGACTGGTGGACAGCATCTAACCTTACAGATATCGCGCAAGGCGATAAACCCAAAGCCATCATTCAGCGTATCAGTGAAGACTTGCTTCAGCGTTATGCCGATACTGCCCTACTCGATAAATATGACATCTATCAGATTTTGATGGATTATTGGGCAGAGACGATGCAGGACGATGTGTATGCCCTCTCACAAGAAGGCTGGCAAGTTGGCAAGCAGTTGCGTCAGCTTATCGCTGCTAAGGGCGAAAAGCTTAAAGAAACTCCTGATCTGGTTATCAATAAGAATAAGTACAAAGCCGAGCTTATCGCGCCTGCGCTTATCATTAACCGATACTATAGCGATGAGCAAGCACATATAGACACCCTACAAGCCAAACTCGATACCGTAAGTACGACTTTGACTGAGTTCATTGAGGAGCATAGTGATGAAGAAGGCGTACTCAATAATATAAGCACTAAAAAAGAGGCAAATGAGGCATTAAAAGACTTTTATGCTATGGCTTATAGAATATTTGCTCCTGATCAATATAAAGATTATGTAAGACTGAATAAAGAGATTGAGACCGCGCAGAGTGAGCTATTGATATTGGCTCAGAATCATGTGATTGATAAAGCCAATAATTATAGTGGGAAGATTGCCCTTAAAAACTTAAAAACTTATCTAAACACTAACGCCTCAGCAGAAGAGATAAATACCATCAATAGCTATCTCAACAAAGACAAACTGATAAAAGCCGAGCTAAAAAAGGTAAAGGATTTTGAAAAACAAGCCGTCACTGTAGTTGATAAAAAAATGCAAGAAGACGATATATCTGACTTTACTGATATTCAAAATATTCAGCAGTTTTTACAATTAACTGATGCGGAAGCGGCTGCCAAAAAAGCGCTAAAAGAAGCGCAAGATGCCCTAGACTTGGCGGTATTTAAAACATATTCAACGCTGAGTGATGAGGACATCAAAACCTTACTGGTCACGGATAAATGGCAAGCGACATTGCAATCGCGTATTGAGGCGGAGATTGAGCGTATCACCGCCCAGCTTGCTGATCGGGTGACGCAGTTAGAAGCGCGCTACGCTGAGCCATTGCCCAGTCTGCTTGATGAGGTGGATAGACTGAGCCAAAAAGTCACCGCGCACCTGCAAGCGATGGGAGTGGCGTCATGAGTGAGGTAAAAATACCCGAGGGTTATAAACAGACTGAGGTTGGGGTTATTCCAGAGGATTGGGAGGTTACTACTATTGGAGATTTTTCGCCATTGCAGAGGGGTTTTGATTTACCGACAACTCAGGTAGAAGCTGGCGAGTATCCAGTGGTTTATTCAAACGGAATTCTTAGAACTCACAAAGCTTTTCAAGTAAATGGTGCAGGTATCGTTACTGGTCGGTCAGGTACGATAGGAAAAGTACATTACGTTGAAAGAGATTTTTGGCCTCACAATACCACCTTATGGGTAACAAGTTTTGGCAATTCCAATGTCAAATTTGTTTATTACTTATTTAATAGCATCGGGTTTGAGCGTTTCAAAAGTGGCTCTGGGGTTCCAACGTTAAATAGAAATGATGCACATAGTTTTAAGATAGTAGTACCAAGTGAAGTTAAAGAACAAATCGCCATCGCCACTGCCCTATCCGACGTTGATGATTTAATCAAGTCGCTAGAAAAGCTGATTACCAAGAAGGAAGCGATAAAGACCGCTACTATGCAGCAGCTACTTACAGGTAAAACTCGCCTGCCTGAGTTTGCCACTCGTGAGGATGGTAGTGCTAAAGGGTTTAAACAGACTGAGTTGGGGCAGATTCCTGAGGATTGGGAGGTTAGAAAACTAAATCAGATATCTGATGTTAAATCAGGAGGAACACCTTCAACGTCTGATAGTTCCTATTGGAACGGTTCAATACTTTGGTGCACGCCAACCGATATAACAGCTCTAAAATCGCAAAAATATCTCTCAAACACACTCAAAAAAATCACTAAAGCTGGATTGGAAAACTCATCTGCTGAATTACTTCCTATAGGAAGTATAGTAATGACATCTCGTGCTACGATTGGTGAGTGTGCTATAACGACAAAAAATATATCTACTAATCAGGGTTTTAAGAACTTCATTTGCTTTGATAATACTAACAATGAGTTTCTCTATTACAATCTATCTAATTCAAAAAATAGACTTGTTCAACTTTGTAGTGGCAGTACGTTTTTAGAGATTAGCACTACTCAAACTCGTAACTTTGAAATATCAGTACCAAGTATTCAAGAACAAACTGCCATCGCCACTATTCTCTCTGATATGGATACTGAGATTCAAGCATTGCAGCAGCGTTTAGACAAAACCCGTGATATTAAGCAAGGTATGATGCAGCAGCTGTTGACAGGGAAAGTGCGCTTAGTAAGTTCTGACAGTTCTAGCACTTATCCATCAGCTGATAATGGTGACTGCCTAGCATGAATACATCAGTGACCTTACAACACGAAACCATCGTTTCGGTATCAGATTTGCTCAATGAGAGCCGGTTGACCATCCCTGAATATCAGCGCCCTTACAAATGGACGCAGCGTAATATCGCAAGCCTATTCAACGATATCAAAACCCAAAGCGACAAGCCCGCCTACCGTCTTGGTACTATCGTACTGCACCAGTCTGAAAATGATAAAGGCGAAGATATACTTAACATCGTTGATGGTCAACAGCGCACCCTAACGCTAATGCTCACCGTTATGGCGATTATCAAGAAGTATATTAAATCACCAAAAGATACGTCAGATGTAAGTAAAATACTAGGCAATCTAACGCAGAGCGTGCCAGCGCTAGCACAAAAGCAAGCGTTCGCAAGTGACATCTCTATCTATAATCTGCATACAAACTTCCAAGAAATTCAGCGTATTGTAAATCGCGGTGAGCTCAGCGTTCATCATATCGATTTTTTGCTGCATAAATGCGAAGTTGTCATTTTTATCTTAGAAGATGAATCAGAAGCGTTTCAGTTTTTTGACTCGCAGAACTCGCGCGGTAAAGCACTATATCCGCATGACTTACTCAAGGCGTTTCATTTGCGTGAGTTTAGCGCCTATGATGAACGCCTTAATCCCGATATCAAAGCGCAAACTGTCGCCCACTGGGAGAGCTTAGCAGATAGCGATTTGCACAGACTATTTGGTCAGCATTTATTTAGGATTAAGCGCTGGATCGATCAAAAACCCGCCCGCAGCTTTAGCAGTCGTCATGTCGATATCTTTAAAGGGGTGTCTTTACACAAGCAAAATTTACCGCATTACGCCAAGTCCATGCTCGTACTTCATCATTTTATAGATGATTATAATGGCAATATGCACCGTCATATTGATGCCCAAGCGATGAGCTATCCCTTTCAGCTAGACCAACAGCTCATTAACGGGCGACGATTCTTTGAGATGATTGAGCACTACGATACGCTTATCACACACAATAGAACGATTGATGCAGATCGCACTTCAGATAATAAAAATGACTTGCTGCTTACCACTATCGCTGAGCAGCACTTAGATGAACGCGCGTCTAAGATTGTAGACTTACTAACGACTTATAGCGGCAGGGGGCGACAAGGTGATAAATACGCACGCAATCTATTTGATAACGCGCTGATTTACTATATCGATAAGTTCGGTATGCAAGATTTATCACAGGTCATCGAAACTGTGTTTATTTGGGCTTATAAAATACGTCTAGAGCGCTATGCGGTAAAGCTTGCAACCATGGATAATCGTGCGGTCAATGGTATGTTATTTAAACGCATCAAAGAAGCCACTCTACCAAAACAGGTATGGCTAGCTGGTGTCAGTCCATTAAAAGCAAGTGATATACAGGCATCTAATAAAACACCAGACAACGCCATATACAAAATGTTTAATGACCTCAACTATTTGGCTGATAAATAGAGAAAATACAATAATGACAAATTATCATTTGAGCACAACTAAAGATGTGATATCGCTCACGCCAAAACAAATGCTAGACGGCACAGCGCATTATCTTATTCCTATGTATCAGCGTAATTTTGCTTGGGGCAATGATGAGATTGAACAACTCATCACTGATATTATTGACGCTCAGATTAACTCAAGGACCTTAGACGGTCATAAGAACTATTACCTAGGTACTTTGGTTGTCTTTGAAAGACCAGAGCCATCGTCTAAACATAAGGTGTTTGAGGTTATTGACGGTCAGCAGCGTTTTACCACTTTAAGCCTATTGATCATATACCTAAAACACTACTTTGCAAGTAACGATAACGACTATGACATGTCGTGGTACAAAGCACAGAATATCGAGTTTGAAAGCCGCCCAAAATCTACTCAAACGTTAAATTTACTACTAAACGCTAACCTAGAGAACCATCAGCACCTTGATCAAGATGAGCTTAACCCTGCTATTATCAATGGCTATAAGTCTATTGAAAAGGTAATGAAAGACAAATTTGATAGTGCTAATTCCGGTGAAAACCAGTACCATAAGATCAGTATTCAAGACTTCTGTCAATATCTGTTCACATATGTGCAAATCTCTCGTGTACCTGTGCCCAACGAGACAGACTTAAACCACTATTTTGAAGTCATGAATAACCGAGGTGAGCAGTTAGAGAAGCATGAGATTATCAAAGCACGATTATTATCAGTGGTCGAAAAGGCAGATTCGAGCGAAATAGACGTTGCTGACAAACAACCCCTTAAGGCATTAATTCATGATGTTTGGGAAGCTTGCGCCAATATGAATAAGTACGTGCAATATGGCTTTAGCACTACCTTACGTACTGAGTTATTTTCAAATAATTTGTCCGTGCTAAAGCCTAAAGACTTTAATGCGCTACTTGATATCTATAAAAATCATGATGAACAAAATAACACTCAAGCCTCTAAATCACAGCCGCCCTCTTTATACGACATTCTAGCCGATGGCTTTGCCAGTCCACCAAACCCCAATGATACTGCTGACAAAGGTGATGATGACGGTATTAGCGAAACCTACTATAGCCTAGTTAACTTCTCAAGTTTTTTGCTACATACGTTAAGAATCATGATTAACATGCAGTCATCAAGTCAAAAAGACATCGCCCTTGATGACAAACAGCTGCTGACTCAGTTTGAAACTTATATATTAGCACCCTCTGTTTCGAAGATGAGCCAAAACGTAGAAACTAAAGACAGGATAACGCCTTTATCTCAAGTCAAGACCTTTATATACGCCTTACTTAAGAGTAAGTTTATCTTTGATCACTTCATAATCAAGCGCAATATGCAGGACAACAAAGGGCAATGGACACTTAACAAACTAACCAAAGGTGAGGATAAAAAAAACAGCTATTATAAAAACAGCTTTGAAAATGACAACAATGATTTAGTGATGCTACAAAGCGCCTTTCACGTTTCAACCCCTACCACAAACTATAAGCACTGGCTCAATGCGGTTTTATATTATGCTTATCAGCATTATCAATATAATGACATCGGACTTGATAGCACAGCTTATCTGGCTCATATAGAGGCAATAGCCCGCGCCTTTATGCTGAGGCGTTATTTAACAGATGAGCCTGACGACTATCATCACATTATTTATCAAACCCCAGATTTTAATCAAATCTCGTTCACAAATACTGACGCTAGTCTCACACCCAATCATTTACGTACACAAATTAAGCAGTACCTTAGATATAACAATATTCGCAATATTTTTGTGTTTAACTATCTAGACTATCTGCTTTGGAAAGATGAGAAACATCCTGAATTTACCTTTACTGCTCGAAGCTCTATAGAGCATTTTTATCCCCAAAACAAGCGAGATGATAAGCTCTTTATAAATGATAAAAATGTAGAGGATACGCTGCTTCATTCTTTTGGCAATTTATGTTTGATTAGCCATAGTCTTAACTCTCGGGTTAGTAATGACATGCCTGATGTGAAGGTAAAATACTTTCTTGAAAGCAAACAAATTGATAGCCTGAAACTATCTAGAATGATTAAGTGTATTAGTGGTCAAGAAGCCACGTGGGATAAAACAATGATCGCGCAGCATGAAGAACAAATGCTAGAAATCATGATGAAAGGTCTTAACCTAATGTCAGAGGGCGCTTAAAAATGAGTAACGTCAACGATATTGAAAGAATATCCCAAAACCGTGTTGTACAATTTTTTCAAGACGAGCTTGGCTATCGCTATTTGGGCAACTGGCACACACGGGCCGATAATAAAAATATTGAACGCGATATACTAGCGCAATGGCTAAAGTCTCGTAATGTCAGTGCGCCACTGATAGCGCGCGCGATTAGCACCTTAGAAAAAGCTGCCGCCCTAGGTAGTGGCATCAAGCTTTATGATGCCAATAAAGAGGTCTATCGACTACTACGGTACGGGATAAAAGAAAAAGAAGGCTCAGGCGAACATACCCAAACGGTTTGGTTGATTGACTGGGACAACTTTGCGGCAAATGACTTTGCTATTGCTGAAGAAGTATCGATCAAAGGCGAACATAAAAAGCGCCCTGACGTGGTGTTATACGTCAATGGTATCGCCCTTGGTGTCTTAGAACTAAAGCGCTCTACCATCTCAGTCTCTGAAGGCATACGGCAGAACTTAGACAATCAAAGCAAGGATTTTATCCGTAACTTTTTTACCACCATCCAGCTAGTCATGGCCGGTAACGACAGTCAAGGATTGCGTTATGGGACTATAGAGACCCCAGAGCGCTACTATCTGGAATGGAAAGAAGCAAGCCCTCAGCATACCAGTACGACGCAGCAGGCAAGTCAACAAGCTTATGCTGAGCCATTAGACCGTCACCTCTATCAGTTATGTAATAAAAAGCGCTTACTCGATGTTATTCATAACTTCATCGTTTATGACATGGGTGTCAAAAAAACCTGCCGGCACAATCAGTTCTTTGGTGTGCAAGCCGCCAAAGACTACCTAGCAAAACGTAAAAACGGCATTATCTGGCACACCCAAGGCTCAGGTAAAAGTCTCACTATGGTATGGCTGGCTAAGTGGATACGTGAGAATATTAAAAATAGCCGCGTACTTGTCATTACGGACCGCAAAGAGCTAGACGAGCAGATTGAAGGTGTGTTTTCAGGTATTGATGAAAATATATATCGTACCAAGAATGGCGCGGATCTAATCCGTCAGCTTAATCATCCTAACCCAGCACTACTATGCTCATTAGTACATAAATTTGGTCGTCATACTAATGACAATAAGGATGAAGATAGCGTAGCGGATACTGACGAATTCATAGAGGATCTAAAAAGTAGTCTGTCTTCAAACTTTAGCGCTAAAGGGGATATTTACGTCTTTGTTGATGAATGCCATCGCACGCAATCGGGTAAGCTGCATAGTGCGATGACTGCCCTGCTTCCTCATGCGACGTTTATTGGCTTTACAGGAACGCCACTGCTCAAAAAAGATCAGAAAAAGTCTATCGAGGTCTTCGGTCCCTATATTCATACTTATAAATTCGATGAAGCAGTCGCTGATGGCGTCGTGCTTGATCTGCGTTATGAAGCACGCGATATCGATCAACAGCTACTATCACCAGATAAAATTGATAAATGGTTTGATGCCAAAACTCGCGGCTTATCCAATGTTGCTAAGACTCAGCTAAAACAAAAATGGGGCACGATGCAGCGCGTGTTATCGAGTCACTCTCGCCTAGAGCAAATCAAGAACGATATCTTATATGATATGGAGACGCGCCCGCGACTGGCTGATGGTCGAGGTAATGCCATGCTCGTATGTGGCAGTATCTATCAAGCCTGCAAAGTCTATGAAATGTTTAGCCATACGCACTTAAAAGATAAAATTGCTATCATCACCAGCTATCAGCCGACTGCCGATAGCATTAAGGGTGAAGAGTCTGGCGAAGGTACGACTGAAAAGCTATTTAAGTATGCCACCTATCGTAAGATGATTGCCGAATATTACGATATCGATGAACAAGAGGCTGGTTTGAGGGTTGAAGACTTTGAAAAAGAGGTCAAAAAACGCTTCATTGACGAGCCGGGGCAGATGCGCTTACTGATTGTAGTAGATAAGCTACTGACGGGATTTGATGCGCCTTCAGCAACCTATCTATATATTGATAAAAAAATGGCCGATCATAACTTATTTCAGGCTATTTGCCGAGTGAACCGCCTAGATGGTGAAGACAAAGAATATGGTTATATCATCGACTATCAGGATCTGTTTCAGTCTTTAGATAAAGCCATATCAAGCTATACACAAGGCGCATTCTCTGATTATGACAGCAAAGATATTGAAGGCTTATTAAAAAACCGCCTTGATTCTGCTAAGCAGGACTTAGATAATGCGCTAGAGATGGTTCGAGGATTGTGCGAACCCGTTAGATACCCTAAGAACACTCAAGACTACTATGCATATTTTTGCACCACAAATGACGCCCCCATTGATGAAAAACTAGAAAAAGAACAGCTACGGGTCACTTTATATAAAAGTGTCGCTAAGCTACTGCGAGCTTATGCAAATATTGCTAATGAGATGGTAGAGTGTGGCTACAGTCCAGAGCAGATCGATCGTATTCAAACCGACGTGAAGCACTTTGAAAGCGTGCGTGAGAGCATCAAGATGATGAGCGCTGACATGCTCGATATGAAACTCTACGAGCCAGCCATGCGTCATTTATTGGATAGTTATATCCGTGCTGAACCTAGTGATACGGTCATGGACTTTGAAGAGCTTGGCTTAATTGAGCTGATTGTAGACAAAGGGACTGATGAGCTGATTAAGGCTTTACCTGATGATATCGCTAATGACGAAGGAAACGTGGCTGAAACCATCGAAAATAACGTGCGCAAAACTATTGTAGATGAAAACCCCGTTAACCCTAAGTACTATGAGCACATGTCAGTCTTACTTAA